>Ga0210040_10001050_pt1 | contig 43548 bp, 37 predicted proteins | sample CryGeyCG12114_NA_FD_185462 | JGI IMG/M metagenome (GOLD analysis project Ga0210040, IMG submission 185462) | Groundwater microbial communities from aquifer - Crystal Geyser CG19_WC_8/21/14_NA (SPAdes) (version 2) | ecosystem: Environmental > Aquatic > Deep subsurface > Groundwater | place: USA...
CGTGCTGGTCGACATCCTGCAGCTGGCCGGGGTCACCGCACTGGTGCTGATGACGGTCGGCGGACTGCTCTACAGCGCCGGGGCGATCGCCTACGCGTCGAAGCGACCCAACCCCTGGCCGGGCACCTTCGGCTACCACGAGGTCTTCCACGCGATGACGATCGTGGCGGCCACCTGCCACTACATCGCCGTCTACTTCGCGATCTACAACAGCCCCTTCGTCTGAGCCCGACACCTCCTGCCCTCCACCGCGGGCGAGAGGGCCGTCACGGCGTCGGCGGCGCCGAGCTCGGGGCAGGTGCCTCCGCGGACGGCACGGCAGGTCCTGACGGCACAGCGTCCGTCGCGGGCGTGCTGGTCGGCGTCGGGAGCGGCATCGGTGCCGTGGTCTCGGTACCGTCCGGCCCCCACGTCACCACCTCGCGCTGCTGCGGGTAGGCGTTGTCCGGCTGCACCGGCGCGCCCGGCACCTGCTGCACGAGCCCGCCGTCGGGAGTGCCGTCGGCGAGGTCGTCGATCGGCCGCCCGTCCTGGTCGTAGAGCAGCACCCCGGTGAGCGGCTCGCCGGTCGATGAGTACGGGAGGATGTTCGTGATCGGCGTGCCGTCCTCGTGGACGAGGACGTCGGGCATGCCGTCGTCGTAGTAGACCGGCTCCGCGGACGCCACGCCGCCGCGATCGGCCAGCCCCACCAGGGCGACCAGCGCGAGCAGCCCCAGCCCGGCGTTGACCAGGACGGCGGCCCGGCCGGGGACGCGCTCCTCGGCTCGCGCCCGCAGGCCCAGCCGCACCGACCAGGTCACCGCCGCCGCGGTGAGCAGGAGGCCGACCGGGCCGAGACCGAGGGTGGGCACCGGGAAGGACGTGCCCCCCACGAAGAGCACGTCGACCGCGGTCACCGCGGCCCAGGCCCGGAGCACCCACCAGGCCGGCCGCAGCTCGGGGAGGAACGTCTCCACCTGCCGCACCGGTCCCCAGGCCCGGAACCGGCTGATCAGCGCGGTCCCTCCGGCGAACGCCCCGGCCCGGTCCCCCGTGCGGCCGGCGGGCAGCCCGGCGGCGGCCCTGAGCTCGTCGGCGTAGGCCTCGGGCGAGCCGAGCCGGAACACCAGCGGCGCGTCGTCGTCGGCCGCGACCTCGGCGAGGTGCTCCTCCAGGTCGTCGAGGAGCTCCTCGCTGCGGTCGGCCGGGACGTCGGCCAGCGCGGCCCGCACCGCGGCTGCGTACTCGGCGACCTCCGCCGTCCGGGCCGCCCTCGTCGCGGCACGCATGGGATCGCCTCCGCGATCAGCCGTTCCGGCCATGGTCATGACGCCACCTCCGCGTTGTCCTGCAGCAGCGCCGTCATCGTGTCGGCGAAGCCGTGCCAGGTCTTGGTCGAGATCTCCAGCTGGTCGCGCCCGGAGGCGTTCAGCCCGTAGTACTTGCGGTGCGGTCCCTCCGCGGACGGGACGACGTAGGACGTCAGGTGCCCCGCGGAGTACAGCCGCCGCAGCGTGCCGTAGACCGACGCGTCGCCGACGTCGGCCAGGCCGGCCGCCCGCACCCGGCGGACGACGTCGTAGCCGTAGCCGTCCTCCCCGTCGAGCACGGCGAGGACGGCGAGGTCCAGGACCCCCTTGAGCAGTTGCGTGGTGTCCATCGCGCCCCTCCGCCGTTGGTGTGCATCGCACGGTACTGCGTATTGCACATTAGCGGGCCGACGCCGTCTCCGCGTGTCGCCACCAGTGCGACCTCCCGGAGGAGCTCAGCTGAAGGGCTTGCGGTCGTCCAGCCGCACCGACAGCCGGCCGGCCAGCCGCCAGGCCCGGGCGACGACGTCCCGGTCGGCGTCGGTGACCAGGTTGCCCATCACCCGCAGCGCCACCGTCATCAGCGCCCTCGACCGCATCCCCACCGGGCCGGCCGCCGGCAGCAGTCGCGGCACGGTGAGCAGACCGGCCAGCCGCCGGGCGATGGAGAAGGCCTCGCCGTAGTGCCGGCGCAGGGACGCCGGCCACGCCAGTGACCAGTCGTCCTCACCGAAGAGCTCGACCACGGTGCGCCCGGTCTCCAGGCCGTAGTCGATGCCCTCGCCGTTGAGCGGGTTCACGCACCCGGCGGCGTCCCCGATCAGCGCCCAGTTGCGCCCGGCGACGCCGGACACCGCCCCGCCCATCGGCAGCAGCGCGCTCGCCGGGGCCCGGACGGCGCCGTCCAGCTGCCACTCCTCGCGTCGCTGGTCGGTGTAGAGCTCCAGCAGGCTGCGCAGCCGCACGTCGGCCGGCCGGCGCTCGGTGGCCAGCGTCCCGACGCCGACGTTGACCTCGCCGTCACCGAGCGGGAACACCCAGCCGTAGCCGGACAGCAGCTCGCCCTCGGACCCGCGTAGCTCCAGGTGCGAGGAGATCCACTCGTCGTCGCTGCGCCCGGAGCCGATGTAGCCACGAGCGGCCACCCCGTACGCGGTGTCGCGGTGCCACTCCCGGCCGAGCACCCGACCCAGCGGGGAGCGGGCACCGTCGGCGACCACGAGCCGCCGGCAGCGCACGGTCGTCGTCGACTCGTCGGGACGGCGGAACACCACGGCGCTCACCCGGTCGCCGTCCCGCTCGACGTCGATCGCGCGGGCCCCCTCGAGCGGGCCGGCCCCGGCGTCCAGTGCGACGTCCCGGATCCGGGCGTCCAGCTGCGTGCGCGGCACCGCGCCGCCGTGGTCGGGCAGCGAGCCGCCGGGCCAGGGCAGCAGCAGCTCCTGACCGAAGCCGGAGGCGCGCAGGCCCCGGTTGCGGCCCCGGGTGCGCACCCAGTCGCCCAGGCCGAGCTGGTCGAGCTCGGCCATCGCCCGCGGGGTCAGGCCGTCGCCGCAGGTCTTGTCCCGCGGGAACACCGCGGCGTCGGCGAGGACGACGTCGACGCCGGACCGGGCGGCCCAGGCGGCCGCCGCCGAGCCGGCCGGCCCGGCGCCGACGACCAGGACGTCGGTCTCGGTCGGCTCGACGTCAGGAGTCACACCGCCCAGTGTCCCTGCCCCGCGCCGGGCTCAGCCGACGAGGGGTTAGTTGATGCAGCTGGAGTCGGCCGCGGTGCGCTCGTTGCTGGTCTCGCTGCCGTCGGCCACCGGAGCCGCCGGCGTGACCGGCTGGCCGATGCCGTTGAAGTCCGTGCCGATGACCAGCTGCACGGTGCCCGCGGGCAGGCTGTCGTCCACCGCGACCGCCGCGCCGGGCACCTGCCCCGCGACCAGCGCCGCCGCGGCGTCGTCCCCGGCCGGGTGGACGACCGTCGTCAGGTCGGTGCGGTCGGCGTTGCCACCGCTGCTGGCGCTGAAGCCGGCGGTCGTCAGGGCCGATGCGGTCGTCGAGGCGGCGCCGGAGATGCCCGATCCGTTGAGCACGCTCACGGTCACCGAGGCCGGCGACACGGGAGGAGCCCCGCTGGTCGGCGCCGCGGAGGACGGGCCGGCCGCGGGCGCGGCGTTGAGCGAGGAGAAGAAGGAGGTGACCTCGCGGTCGCTGGGCGGCTCGAGGACGTCGGCGCCGTCGATCCGCGTCGGCGTCAGGCCGGGGATGGTCTGGAAGGTGATGTTCCCCGGCTGCACGCCCTGCATCTGCGCGGCCAGGTCGAAGATGTTCAGCCCCTGGTCCAGCGTGACGCTGCTGCCGACCTGCTCGATGATCGCCTTCTGCTTGCCCAGGTCGAGCAGCAGGTCGGAGGAGAGGACGTTGCGCAGCATGCCGGCGATGTAGACCTGCTGCCGGACGACCCGGTCCAGGTCCACGCCCGGCAGCCCGTGCCGCTGGCGGACGAACTTCAGGGCGTCCGCGCCGCTGATCGTCTGCACGCCGGCGGGGAAGTCGGCACCGGAGTAGGAGTCGCTGGTGGCCTGGCAGAGGTTGACCTCCACGCCACCGACGATGGTGCTGAGGTTGATGAAGCCGAGCAGGTTGATCTCGGCGAAGTGGTCGATCTGCAGCCCGGTGAACTGGCTGACCGTGCGGATGAGCTGCTGCGCTCCGGCGGAGTCCTTCTCCGCGTCGGTGCCCTCGGTCGCGTTGTACCCACGGGAGTAGGCCGAGTTCAGCCGGCCCGTCCCGTACCCGGGGATGGAGACGTAGGTGTCCCGCGGCAGGGAGACGAACGACGCCCCCGACCCGTCGGCCGGGACGTGGACCAGCATCATCGAGTCGGTGTTGAGCACGCCGTCGGCCTCGCCGGTGCTGAACTCCGCCTTCTGCTGCGCGGTCAGGCCGGTGCGGGAGTCCATCCCGACCAGCAGCAGGTTCATCTCCTGACCGGCGTGGCCCTTGCCGTTCGCGTCGGAGTTCCCCGACGTCGGGATCGCGTCGGTGCGGTTGACGCTCGCCTCCGCGACCCGGCCGAGGTACCAGCCCCAGCCGCTGCCGGCCAGCAGCAGCACGCTGAGCACCGCGGCCAGCGATCGCAGTGCCCGAGCCGATCCGCGCGATCGCGGGGCGCGCCCGGTGGCTGCCGAGCCCGCCCGCGGGTCCAGGTGGGCCGGCAGGGGACGCTCGTCGGTCACCGCAGGCTCCGGTTCCGTCGGCCGAGTGGGCGCACCCGGACGGCGGGACGACCCGGCAGTGCTCGGACTGGGGATGAACAGCGCACGCCACGAGGTTGCCACCGCGGCGTCGTGCCCCGCGCGCACGCCGGGCCGGAACCGTCCCGTCCGTCAGCCGAGGACCGCTGGTCCCACTGGTCCCGTCCCGGCTACGCCGGTGGCGGGGCGTCGGGACGCCGGCGAGCCGCGTCCGGGTCGACCTGGGGCCCCCGCGCGCGCACCTCCTCCACGCCGGCCATCGCCTGCCGCAGCTCGGACAGCCAGTCGTCGGCGTGCCGGCCGACCAGCCGGACCGCCCAGCCGAGCGCCTCGGACCGGGACCGGGCCACCCCGGCGTCGACGAGGGTGTCCAGCACCAGCCGTTCCGGCTGACGGAGCCGGGTCATCACCGGCACCGACAGCGTGGTGAAGAGCTCCTGGACGTCGCCGCAGGAGGCGCCCCAGGCCACCGAGCGGCCGTACCGCTCCTGCGCGGCGTCCGCGATGGCCATCCGCTGGCCGCGGGTCTCCTCGCGGAAGCGGGCGATCCGGCCGGCCCGGGCCGCGGCCGGGTCGCCGTCCCCGGCGTCGGGCTCGGGGACGGCGCCGACGACGGTGATTTCGTCCCGGTCGATGACCAGCTCGACCGGCGCGGTGAACCACGCGTCGGGCAACCGCCCGGCGAACCAGCCGGCGACCTCGGCGCGCTCGACCGGCGGGACGACGTCGGCGGCGCGGCCGCGGGCGCGACCCCGGCCCGGGAGGCCCTCGGGCGGGAGACGATGGTGGACGTGCACGGTGTCCTCCTCAGGGACGAGCAACGTGCACCACTGTAATCGTGTAATCAGACGTTCGGGCCGGCCATCGCTGCGCTGAGAGCGGACACGTCGGTGACCGGCACCGCGCAGACGAAGCCGCGGCAGACGTAGGCCGCCGCCCGGCCGTCACGCAGTGGGCGGCCGGCGAGCAGCGGGACGCCGGGGGCATCCGGCTCGCCGGCCACGACGACCGCTCCCGGGCTGACCGACGCACGCGCCGCGGCGGCCAGGGCGTCCCGCTCGGGTCCGGGCCGGCCGCTCACCGCCACCTCCAGCGGGCCGGCCAGCAGCGCCTCCCCCACGGCCGCAGCCCAGCCGGCCGCCTGCGGAGCGTGCTCGACCAGCCGGGTCAGGGTGGCCAGCGCCGCCTCGCCCCGCGCCCGGTGCTCCGGTGACCCGGCCAGCGCCGACCAGCCGACCAGCGCTCCGGCGGCCGCCGCGATCCCGGCCGGGGTCGGCCCGTCCGCCGGGTCGAACGGGCGGTGCACCAGGGCCTCGGCGTCCGCGGCCGTGTCGTGCCACTGACCGTCGTCGTCGACGAACTGCCCGGCGACCACGTCGAGCAGCTCGCCCGCCCAGCTCAGCCACCGCCCGTCCGCGGTGGCGGCGTGCAGCGCGAGCAGCCCCTCGGCGAGGTCGCCGTAATCCTCCAGGACTCCGGCGTTCGCCCCGGGGGCGCCGTTCCGCGAGGCGCGCCGCAACCGGCCGCCGACCCAGTGGACGCGGTGCAGCAGGTCCGCGGCCCGAACGGCGGCGGCGGCCAGGTCGGCGTCGCCGGTCAGCGCGCCGTGGTCGGCGAGCGCCGCGATCGCCAGGCCGTTCCAGGCGGTGACCACCTTGTCGTCCCGCGCCGGCTGCGGACGCCGGGCGCGTGCCTCCGACAGCGCTGCGCGGACCCGCGCCAGCCGCGCGGCGTCCGCCGGGTCGCGCAGCAACTGCAGGGTGGAGGCACCGTGCTCGAACGTGCCCGTCGGGGTCACCGTGAACACGTCGGCCGCCCAGGCGCCGTCGTCGTCCCCGAGCACCTCGACCAGCTCGGCCGGCGTCCAGACGTAGGTCAGGCCCTCCACGCCGTCGGTGTCGGCGTCCAGCGCGGAGGCGAAGCCGCCCTCGGGCGTGCCGAGGTCCCGCAGCAGGAAGGCCGCGGTCTCATCGGCGACCCGGCGGGCCCAGCCGGCGCCGGTGGTGCGCCAGACGTGCGAGTAGACCCGCAGCAGGAGCGCGTTGTCGTAGAGCATCTTCTCGAAGTGCGGCACCACCCAGTGCTCGTCGACCGAGTAGCGCGCGAATCCCCCGGCCAGCTGGTCGTAGATGCCGCCACGGGCCATCGCCTCGGCGGTGTGCCGGGCCATCCCGAGGGTGTTGTCGTCGCCCCGGCGGGCGTGCGCCCGGAGCAGGAACTCCAGCACCATCGACGGCGGGAACTTCGGCGCGGTGCCGAAGCCGCCCGAGCGCCGGTCGTGGCTGTCGGCGAGCGAGCCGACGGCGGCGTCCAGCAGGTCCTCGGACAGCGGTACCGGGTCGCCGAGGTCCAGCCGGCCGGAGATGCCCTCGACGATGCGCGTACCGGCCGTCTCCAGCTCCTCCCGCCGGTCCGCCCAGGCGCCGCTGACCGCGTCGAGCACCTGGCGGAAGGACGGCCGGCCCGGGTGCGGCCGCGGCGGGAAGTAGGTGCCGCAGTAGAACGGCTTGCCCTCCGGGGTGGTGAACACCGTCATCGGCCAGCCACCGGAGCCGGTGAGTGCCTGGGTGGCTGCCATGTAGACGCTGTCGACGTCCGGGCGCTCCTCGCGGTCGACCTTCACGCAGACGAAGCCGGCGTTCAGCTGCGCCGCGGTCGCCGCGTCCTCGAAGGACTCGTGCGCCATGACGTGGCACCAGTGACAGGCGGCATAGCCCACGCTGACCAGCACCGGGACGTCCCGCTCGCGGGCCTCGGCGAACGCCTCGGGCCCCCACTCCCGCCAGTCGACGGGGTTGTCCGCGTGCTGCAGCAGGTAGGGCGAGGTGGCGCTGGCGAGTCGGTTCGGCACGGGCCTCCCCTACCCGCCGGCGCTCAGGACAGGCGCGGGCCGTCGCCGTCCGACGGGCCGTCCCGCGGGGGCTCGATGGCCAGTGGTGCCCGGCGGAGCGTGTCCAGCAGCTCCTCCCCCGGGTCCCGCGCCGGCAGGTCGATCAGCTCGGCCGCGGTGTCGGGTACCTGGTCGGCCGGGTCGAAGCTGCGCGGCACCTGCTTGAGGTGGCGGCCCATGGACCGGCCGAGCAGGAGGACGGCGATGAGCAGGACCACGATCAGCAGCAGGCCCAGCGGACCGGCCTTGCCGACGTCCTCGGGCTGCTGCTGCTGCGCTGCGGCGAGCAGCGTGAGGGCGGTGTTCACGCGATCTCCGCCGAGCTGCGGATGCCGGCGAACAGGTCGTCCTCCGGTGCCGGGGAGTCGACCAGGGAGCGCGCCAGCTCGTAGTCCTCGGTCGGCCAGGCGTGCGTCTGCACGTCCAGCGGCACGGAGAACCAGCGTCCGGTGGGGTCGATCTGGGTGGCGTGCGCGATGAGGGCGGCGTCCCGGACCGGGAAGTACTCACCGCACGCCACCTGGGTGGTGACCCGGTGGGAGATGTCCTTCTCCGGGTCCCAGTTCGCCAGCCACTCGGTGTACGGGGACTCGCCGCCGCTGGCCAGCACCGCCTCGTGCAGCGCCTTCGTCCGGGGCAGGGTGAAGCTCATGTGGTAGTAGAGCTTGCTGACCTGCCAGGGCTCGCCCAGGTCCGGGTAGCGCTCCGGGTCACCGGCCGCCTCGAAGGCGTACACGGAGATGTCGTGGGTCTTGATGTGGTCGGGGTGCGGATAGCCACCGCGCTCGTCGTAGGTGGTCATCACGTGCGGCCGGAACCGGCGGATCAGCTCCACCAGCGGGGCGGCGGCCTCCTCGAGCGGGACGAGTGCGAAGCAGCCCTCCGGCAGCGGCGGCAGCGGGTCGCCCTCGGGCAGACCGGAGTCGACGAACCCGAGGAACTCCTGCTCGACGCCGAGGATCTCCCGGGCCTTCGCCATCTCCTCGGTGCGGATCTCGGCCATCCGCTCCCACACCTCGGGGCGGTCCATCGCCGGGTTCAGCACGGAGCCGCGCTCACCACCGGTGCAGGTGGCCACCATGACGCGGACGCCCTCGGCGACGTACTTGGCCATGGTCGCGGCGCCCTTGCTCGACTCGTCGTCGGGATGGGCGTGCACCGCGAGCAGGCGCAACTGGTCCGGTTCACTCACGCGGCCATTGTCCCCCTCCCCCGGCCCTGCCGACGCGGGGCCCGGGAGGGGACCGGTGTGCCGGTCACCACTCCGCACCGCGATGACGGCCGATCCGGTTCCGTGGATCGATGCCCCAGGTCACGTTGCGGTGTTAGGTTGCCCGGATTGACCAACGGCGGCTCTCGGAACAGAGGGTCGCGATCCGAGTACCGGGAGTCATTCGTGCCCACCCCCACTGACGAGCAGGACCAGGGCGTCTGGTTGACGCAGGAGGCCCACGACCGGCTGCGTGCCGAGCTCGACCAGCTGGTGGCGAACCGTCCGGCCATGGCCAAGGAGATCAACGACCGCCGCGAGGAGGGTGACCTCAAGGAGAACGGCGGCTACCACGCGGCGCGCGAGGAGCAGGGCAAGGCCGAGGGCCGGATCCGCCAGCTCACCGACCTGCTCCGCAAGGCGCGGGTCGGCGCGGCGCCGACGACGGCGACGCACGCGGCCCTCGGCACGGTCATCACCATCGCCTTCGACGGCGACGAGGACGACACCGAGAAGTTCCTGCTGGGCTCCCGGGAGATCGCCGGCACCACCGACCTGACCGTCTACTCGCCGGAGTCGGCGCTGGGCGCGGCCATCGTGGGTGCGGAGCCGGGCGCGACCGTCACGTACACGGCCCCGAACGGCAAGAGCATCTCGGTGAAGGTCCTGGCCGTCGAGCCGTTCGTCCCCTGATCGGCACCCGGTGACCAGCACGGTGGACGGCGGACGGGCGCGGGGCCGGCGGGCGGAGAACACCGACTTCGTCTGCGGGCACTGCAGCACGCTGGTGCCGGCGAACACCGACGGCCACTACCGCAACCACTGCCCGTGGTGCCTGTGGTCGCTGCACGTCGACGAGCTCCCCGGCGACCGGGCCAGTGAGTGCCGGGCGCTGATGGAACCGATCGGCCTGGTCGAGAAGTCCGGGAAGGGCTGGCAGGTGGTGCACCGCTGCACGCAGTGCGGCCACCGCCAGCCCAACCGGCTGGTCCGCGAGGGAGCCGCCCCCGACGACCTCGACCTGGTGCTCGAACTCCCCTGGCTGTAGACACTGCGATCGTCCGGATCGCACCGCGGCCAGGTGCCGTCCCCCCGCGGCTGAGCCGCTGCGAGGGGTCCCGGCCGGAGGCCTGCGACCCCCACCCGGGATCCCTCAGCGCGCTACCGCGCGCGAGTGCCTCATGCCCGGACCAGTCCTCGGCGGCGGAGCAGCGGGGCCGTGTCGGCGTCCCGGCCGCGCACCGCGCGGAAGGCACCCAGCGGGTCGACCGATCCGCCGCGGGAGAGCAGCCGGCTGCGGAAGACGTCGCCGTTGTCCCGGCGCAGCCCACCGTTCTCCTTGAACCACTCCACCGTGTCGGCGTCCAGCACCTCCGACCAGATGTAGGAGTAGTACCCGGCCGAGTAGCCGCCGGCGAAGACGTGCTGGAAGTACGTCGTGCGGTAGCGCGGCGGCACGAGGTCGTACGCCACGCCGGCGGACTCCAGCGCCTGCGCCTCGAACGCCTGCGGGTCGTCGACGACGGTGTCCGGGCCGATCCGGTGCCAGGCCTGGTCGAGCAGCGTGGCCGCCAGGTACTCCAGCGTGCCGAACCCCTCGCCCCACAGCGCCGCCGCCTCGATCGCCCGCACCGTCTCGGCCGCCAGCGGCTCACCGGTGTCGACGTGCCGGGCGTAGCAGGCGAGCACCTCCGGCCACAGCGCCCACATCTCGTTGACCTGGCTGGGGAACTCCACGAAGTCCCGGGGGACGCTGGTGCCGGAGAACCGCGGGTAGGTGACGTCGGAGAACAGGCCGTGCAGGGCGTGCCCGAACTCGTGGAAGAGGGTGGTGACCTCGCCCAGGGTGAGCAGCGCCGGCCGGCCCGGGGCGGGCTTGCTGAAGTTGCAGTTGTTGAACACCACCGGGCGGCTGTCCAGCAGCGCCGACTGGGTGACGAAGGAGCTCATCCAGGCGCCGCCGCGCTTGCCCGCGCGGGCGTGGAAGTCACCGAGGTAGAGGCCGACCGGCTCGCCGTCAGCACCGGCCACCTCCCACACCCGGGTGTCGGGATGGAAGCCCACCAGGTCCGGTCGCGGGGTGAAGGTGTAGCCGTAGACCAGCTCGGCGGCGCGGAAGACTCCGTCCACGAGCACCCGGTCCAGCTCGAACCAGGGGCGCAGCGCGGCGCTGTCGACGGCGTACCGCTCCGCGCGCACCCGCTCGGAGTAGAACGCCCAGTCCCAGGCGGCCAGCTCGATGCCGTCGGCGGCCGCCAGCTCGGCGAGCACCTCCCCCTCCGCCTGGGCGTTGGCCACCGCCGGCGCCACCAGTTCGGCCAGCAGCGCGTCGACCGCGGCCGAGGTCTTCGCGGTCTGGTCGGCGGCGATGAGGTCGGCGTGGGTGTCGAACCCGAGCAGCCGGGCCCGGCGCGCGCGGACGTGGGCCATCTCGGCGGCGATCGGCCCGTTGTCGTGGTCATCGGCCGAGGCGCGGTTCACCGACGCCTCGAACAGCCGCCGGCGCAACTCCCGGTTGCGCAGCTTGGCCAGCGCCGGCTGCCCGCTGGGCAGCACGAGCGTCAGCAGGTACGCGCCGTCGGCGCCGCGGTCGGCGGCGGCGCCGGCAGCGGCCGCCACCTCGGCCGCGGACAGGCCGTCGAGCTCGGCGGCGTCGCGGACGACCACCGCGGCGGCCGCGGTGGCCAGCTGCAGGTTCTGGTCGAACCGGGTGCTCAGCTCGGCCAGCCGCTGGTTGAGCTCCCGCAGCTGGTCGCGGCCGGGCTCGTCCAGCCCGGCCCCGGCGAGCACGAAGTCCAGGTGGTACCGCTCGACCAGCCGCAGCGCCTCCTCGTCCAGCCCGGCCCGGGCGCGGCCGGCGTGCACGGCGTCGACCCTGGCGAACAGCCCGGGGTCGAGCCGGAGCGCGTCGTCGTGCGCTGCGGCCAGCGGGGAGATCTCCCGCTCCAGCTCACGGACCCGGTCCGAGGAGAGCGCCGAGGTCATGTTGGAGAAGACCCGTTCGGCGCGGGCCAGCAGCTGCCCGGACCGCTCCAGAGCGACCACGGTGTTGTCGAAGGTCGGCTCGGCCGGGTCGGCCACCAGCGCGGCGACCTCCGCCCGCTGCTCGGCCATCCCGGCGAGCAGCGCCTCCCGGACGTGCTCGAGGGTGATGTCGGCGAAGGGCGGCAGCTGGTGGGGCAGCTGCGACGGGGACGCCAGCGGGTTGGACGCAGGCAGGGGCTCGGGAGCCGGCGAGGAGGCCGGGACAGCGGTGCTCATCGCCACCATCCTCGCCCTCCCCCGTCGGCCCCCACCACCGGGTGACTCGTCGTCGCCCCGTCCCCGGCCCCGTCCCCGGCCCTGAGCTCGCGAAGGGTGAGGAGGACCGGGCGTTCCTCTTCCTCAGCGGCTGGCGGTCCGCAGGTAGGCCCGCACCGACAGCGGCACGAACACCGCCAGGATCACCACGGTCCACAGCACCGTGTAGAGCGCCGGGTGCTGCAACGACCAGGCGTCGGGCACCGGGGCGCCGGCCGGCACGTTGCCGAACAGCTCCCGGGAGGCCTGCACCACCGTGGACACCGGGTTCCACTCGGCGAACCCGCGCAGCCACGAGGGGAACGTCTCCAGCGGGACGAAGGCGTTGGAGGCGAACGTCAGCGGGAAGATGACGATGAAGCTGGCGTTGTTCACCACCTCCGGCGTGCGGACCAGCAGCCCGACCAGCGCCATCAGCCAGCTGATCGCGAAGGCGAAGACCAGCAGGACCAGGAAGCCGCCGATCGCCTCTGCGATCGAGGAGTGGATCCGCCACCCGACCGCCAGCCCGGTCAGCGCCATCACCGTGATCGAGATGACGTTGAGCCCCAGGTCGGCGACCGTGCGCCCGATGAGCACCGCCGAGCGGGACATCGGCAGCGAGCGGAACCGGTCGATCAGACCTTTCTGCAGGTCTTCGGCGATGCTCGCGCCGGTGACGGTGGACCCGAAGACCACCGTCTGGGCGAAGATCCCGGGCAGCAGGAACTCCGCGTAGGTGATGCCCGGCGGCAGGTTGATCGCGCCACCGAAGATGTAGCGGAACAGCACCACGAACATGATCGGCGACAGCGTGGCGAAGACGATCAGGTCGGGGACGCGCTTGACCTTGATCAGGTTGCGCCGGGTGATCACGGCGCTGTCGGAGACGGTCTCGGCCAGGGTGCTCATCGGGAGGCTCCTGCGCTGACGGTGGGCACGGCCTCGGGGTCACCGGCGGGTTCGCCGTCCTCGGCGCTGTGCCCGGTGAGGGTGAGGAAGACGTCGTCCAGGTCGGGCCGGCGCAGCCCGATGTCCAGGACGTCGGCCCGGACGCCGGACAACCGGCGCAGCGCCTCGGCCAGGGTGTCGGTGCCCCCGGTGACCGGCACCGACAGCCGCCGGGACTGCCGGTCGGCGTGCAGCTCGCCCTGGGCGAGCGGGCGCAGCGCCTCGGTGACCGCGTCGAGCTGCTCCACGACGGCCACGGTGAGCTCCAGCCGCTCACCGCCGACCTGGGCCTTCAGCTCGTCGGCGGTGCCCCGGGCGATCACCTCGCCGCGGTCGATGACCACCATCCGGTCGGCGAGCCGGTCGGCCTCCTCCAGGTACTGGGTGGTGAGCAGGATCGTCGTCCCGTCGTGCACGAGGTCGGCGATGAACTCCCACATGGCCAGCCGGCTGCGCGGGTCCAGCCCGGTGGTCGGTTCGTCCAGGAAGAGCACCTGGGGCCGGGCGATGAGCGAGGCGGCGACGTCCAGCCGCCGGCGCATGCCGCCGGAGTAGGTCTTCGCCGGGCGGTGGGCGGCGTCGGTGAGGTCGAACCGCTCCAGCAGCGAGCCGGCCCGCTGCCGCGACTCCCGCTTGCCCAGCCGGTACAGCCGCCCGACCATCTCCAGGTTCTCCGCACCGGTCAGGTACTCGTCGACCGCGGCGTACTGGCCGGTCAGCCCGATCCTGGCGCGCACCTGGTCGGCCTGGGTGGCGAGGTCCAGCCCCGCCACCTCCGCGCGCCCCGCGTCGGGCTGCAGCAGCGTGCTCAGGATCCGGACGACCGTGGTCTTGCCGGCACCGTTCGGTCCCAGCAGCCCGAGGACGGTGCCCTCGGACACGGTGAGGTCCACCCCACCGAGCGCGGTGTTCTCCCCGAAGCGCTTCACGAGCCCCTCGACGACGACGGCGTTGGTCATGCCGCGCACGCTATGACCAGCCTGTGACAGTTCTCGCGCCCTTTTCGGGTGGCCCGGCGGGTCCGGTCCATCTGCACTCCTCCGACGACTCGTGGTCCACTGCCGCCGCCGGGTGCGGCGGCTCAGTGGTGCAGACCGGCCGCGGCGGGCGAACTCATCGGTCGGCCCTCACCGCCACCGGTACTCCAGCTCCGGTCGCCCGGTCCCGCCGTAGCGCGGCGTGCGGGCCACCACCCCCGTGTCCGCGAGGTGCTCGAGGTACCGGCGGGCGGTGATCCGGGAAGCACCGATCAGCTCGGCCGTCTCGGCCGCGGACAGTCCGGCCTGCTCGCGGGTGGCGGCCCGCACGGCGGTCACGACCGCGTCCAGGGTCTCCCGGGCCAGGCCCTTGGGCAGCGGCGCCGGCCGGACCGGCCGGGCGGCCTCGAGCACCCGGTCGACGGCGTCCTGACCTGCCACGTCACCACCGGCACGGAGCTGGGACCGGTAGTCGACGTAGGCGGTCAGCCGGTCGCGCAGCGCGGCCTGGCTGAACGGCTTGAGCAGGTACCCCACGACGCCGTGGGCCGCCGCCGCGCGCACCGTGGTGAGCTCCCGGGCCGAGGTGACCGCCAGCACGTCGACGTCCCGGCCCGACGCCCGGAGCCGGCGGCACAGCTCGATGCCGTGGGTGTCGGGGAGGTTCATGTCCAGCAGCACGAGGTCGACGCGGTGCCGTCCCAGCGCGTCCCAGGCCGCCGCGCCGGTCCCGGCGACCGCGACCACGGTGAAGCCGGGCGTCCGGTCGACGTAGGCCCGGTGCGCGTCCGCCGCGACCGGCTCGTCCTCCACCACCAGGACCCTCAGGTCGCTCACCGGCCGGCCCCCGCCGGCGTCCGGACCGGGAGCGACACCTCGAACAGCCCGCCGGGGCCCGGCCGGACGGTGACCGTGCCCCCGTTGCGCCGAACGGCCTGGGCGACCAGCGCCAGGCCCAGGCCGCGACCCAGCCCGCGCGGCCCGGTGGACTCCTTCGTCGTCCAGCCGCGCTCGAAGACCCGGTCCGGGTCGGTGACGCCCGGCCCGGTGTCCTCCACCTGCACCTGCAGCCGGTCGCCGACGACCCACAGGGCCAGCTGCACCTCGCGCGGCGGCTCGCCCAGCAGTGCCGCGTCGATCGCGTTGTCCAGCAGGTTCCCGACGATCGTGACCAGGTCGCCACCCGGGATGCCGGTGGCACCCACCGCGGTGTCCGGGTCGATCTCCAGGGCCACGCCGCGCTCGTGCGCGGCGGCCGCCTTGCCCAGCAGGAGCGCGGCCAGCACCGGTTCCCCCACGGCGGCGACCACCCGGTCGGTGAGCTGCTGGGCCTGGGCCAGCTCTGCGGTGGCGAACTCGACGGCCTCGGCGTTGCGGCCCAGCTCGATCAGCGACACCGTCGTGTGCAGACGATTGGCCGCCTCGTGGGCCTGGGCCCGCAACGCCTCGGCGAAGGACCGCACGCTGTCCAGCTCGCCGGTCAGGGCCTGCAGGTCGGTGTGGTCCCGCAGGGTGACCACCGTGCCGACCGAGCGACCGCTGGGCGTGGCCGGGGCCTGGTTGACGACCAGCACGCGGGAGCCGCTGACGTGCACCTCGTCGGCCGCCGGGCGCTGGGCGGAGAGGGTGGCCGCCAGCTCGGCGGAGAGCCCCAGCTCGCTCACGTGCCGGCCGGTGACGTCGGCGTCGAGGTCGAGCAGCCGGCGGGCCTCGTCGTTGACCAGCTGCACCCGGCGGTCGCCGTCCAGCAGCAGCAGGCCCTCCCGGACGGCGTGCAGCACCGCGTCGTAGTACTCCAGCATCCGCACCAGCGGAGCCGCGCCCAGGCCATGGGTCTGCCGGTGCAGCCGCCGGCTGATCGCCCAGCTGCCCAGCACCCCGACGGCGAGCACCGCCACCACGGCGGCGAGGAGGCCGGGCAGCACGGCGGTGACGTCGTCCCCGATCGCGGCCATCGTGATGCCCACGCTCACCATCGCGACGACCTCGGTCCCGCTGCCCACGGCGAACACCGGGGCGACCGCCCGGACCGACGGCCCCAGCGTGCCGCTGTAGGTCTCGGTGAACGTCCGGCCCGCCAGCGCCGGGTCGATGGTGCCGAGGAAGGGCCGGCCGATCTCCGCCGGATCGGGATGGGTGAAGCGGGTCCGGTCCGGGGCCAGCACGGTGATGAACGAGATGCCGGTGTCGGCGCGGACCTGCTCGACGTAGGGCTGGAGGACGGCGGTCGGGTCGGCACCGGCGACGGCGTCGCGCACCAGCGGCGAGTCCGCGATCGCCTCGGCCGTGCTGAGCGCCTGGGTGGTCGCCCGGCTCTCGACGGCGGCGCCGGCCTGACGCCAGGCGACCAGCCCGAGCACGAGGACGACGACCAGCACGACCAGCCCCTGCAGCAGCAGCAGCTGCCGGGCCAGGCTGCCGGGATCGCGGCGCCGCACCAGCGCCGAGGGGGTGCGCACCGGCCGAGTGTGCCCGCCGCGGCGGCCCGGCGGGCACCGACCTCACCCCACCGGTGCCGTCTCCGCCGAACGCAATGAACGAATCAGTGACCCGGGTCACCAGGGGCGACACAGTGCTCCCGTCGCCCCTCCCTGCGCGACGCCCTCGGCGGTCCTCCGACCGCCGGCCACCGACTCCACAGGAGCAGTCATGGCCGCCTCCACGGCATCCTCCGCGCACCCGGCCCCGTCCGGCAGGCGCGACCGCACCCACTGGCTCTACGTCGCGGTGATCGTCGCCGTCGTCCTCGGCATCGCCGTCGGCCTGGCGTTCCCCGACTTCGCCGTCGAGCTGAAGTGGCTGGGCACCGCGTTCGTCGGCCTGATCAGGATGATCATCGCGCCGGTCATCTTCTGCACGATCGTGCTGGGCATCGGGGCGATCCGGAAGGCGGCGCAGGTCGGCCGGATCGGCGGCCTGGCACTGGGCTACTTCATCGCGATGTCGACGGTGGCGCTGGCCGTCGGGCTCGTCGTCGGCAACGTCCTGCACCCGGGTGACGGCCTGCAGCTGACCGACGAGGTCCGCGGGGCCGGCGCGGACCTGCTGGCCGAGGCGGAGGCCGATGCCCCCGAGGGCACCACCGGGTTCATCCTGTCCCTGATCCCGACCACGCTGGTGTCCGCGCTCACCTCGGGCTCGGTCCTGCAGGCGCTGCTCATCGCGCTGCTGGTCGGCTTCGCGCTGCAGGCCATGGGCCGGGCCGGTGCGCCCATCCTCACCGGCATCGGTCACCTGCAGCGGCTGGTCTTCCGCATCCTCGCCATGATCATGTGGGCCGCCCCCATCGGTGCGTTCGGTGCCATCGCCGCGGTCGTCGGTGCCACCGGGGTCGACGCCCTGAAGAGCCTCGGCATCCTGATGCTCGGCTTCTACCTCACCTGCGCCGTCTTCGTCTTCGTCTTCCTCGGCGCGATCCTCCGGGTGGTCGTCGGGATCAACGTCTTCACGTTCCTCAGGTACCTGAGCCGCGAGTACCTGCTGATCGTCTCCTCGTCGTCCTCGGAGACGGCGCTGCCCCGGCTCATCGCCAAGATGGAGCACGTCGGCGTCAGCAAGCCGGTCGCCGGCATCGTGGTGCCGACCGGGTACTCGTTCAACCTCGACGGCACCGCGATCTACCTGACGATGGCCTCGCTGTTCATCGCCGAGGCCCTCGGTGACCCGCTGAGCGTGGCCGAGCAGATCAGCCTGCTGGTCTTCATGATCATCGCCTCGAAGGGCGCGGCCGGGGTCTCCGGCGCCGGCCTGGCCACACTCGCCGGTGGGCTCTCCTCGCACCGCCCCGAGCTGCTGGACGGCGTCGGCCTGATCGTCGGCATCGACCGGTTCATGTCCGAGGCGCGGGCGGTCACCAACTTCTCCGGCAACGCCATCGCCTGCATGCTGGTGGCGACCTGGACCAAGCAGCTGGACCGTGAGCAGATGACGGCGGTGCTGGCCGGTCAGCGCCCGTTCGACGAGACCACCATGATCGACGACGGGCACGCCGCACCCGACGAGGCGGAGCAGACCGCGCTGGCCGCGCCCGAGTCGCGGGACGTCACCGCCCGGTAGCGCTCCCCGAGCGGGGGTCCGCGTCCACCACCTGCGGACCCGGACCCCCGTTCGTCAGTCGACCCGCGGGGCGTACCCGGCGAGGGTCAGGGCGGCGAGGACCTCCTGCTCGTGGTCGGGCCCCCGGGTCTCCAGGTGCACGCCCACCTCGACCTCGCCGAGGTCCAGCCGCGCCGTCGTCCGCTCGTGCTCGACCGACAGCACGTTGGCCGACAGCCCGGCCAGCTCGCGCAGCAGCGCCGCCAGCGAGCCGGGCCGATCGGGCACCTGCACCCGCAGGGACAGGTAGCGCCCCGCGGCGGCCATGCCGTGCTGGACGACCTTCATCATCAGCACCGGGTCGATGTTGCCGCCGGAGACCACCGCGACCACCGGCGCCGCGAACGCCTCCGGAGCGGCCAGCAGCGCGGCGACCGCGGCCACCCCGGCCGGCTCGACGACCAGCTTGGCCCGCTCCAGGCAGAACAGCAGCGCCCGGGACAGGTCGCCCTCGGTGACCGTGCGGACCTCGTCGACCAGCCCGGCGACGTGCGCGAGGGTCAGGTCGCCGGGGGCGGCGACCGCGATCCCGTCGGCCATCGTCGCCATCGAGGTCAACGGCACCGGCCGGCCGGCGGCCAGCGAGGCGGGGAGCGCCGCGGCGGTCGCCGCCTGCACCGCGACGACCCGGACGTCGGGACGGCGGGCCTTCACCGCGGCCGCGATGCCGGAGACCAGCCCGCCGCCGCCGGTGCAGACCACCACGGTCGCCACGTCCGGGCACTGCTCGATCAGCTCCAGCCCGACCGTGCCCTGGCCGGCGATGACGTCGGGGTGGTCGAAGGGGTGGATGAAGACCGAGCCGGTGCGCTGGGCGAACTCCACCGCGGAGACCAGCGCCTCGGTCAGCGTCGCGCCGCCGAGCCGGGCGTCGGCCCCGTAGCCGCGGGTGGCGGCGACCTTGGGCAGCGGTGCGGTCTCCGGCATGAACACGGTGGCGGCGGCGCCGAGCTCGCGGGCGGCGAGTGCGACGCCCTGCGCGTGGTTGCCGGCGCTGGCCGCGACCACCCCGCGGGCCCGCTCCGCGTCGGTCAGCCGGGCGATCCGGGTGTAGGCGCCGCGGATCTTGAACGACCCGGTGCGCTGCAGGTTCTCGCACTTGAGCCACACCGGCCCGCCGACCCGCTCGGCCAGGGCACGGGAGTGCTCCAACGGCGTGCGTCGGACCACGCCGTCGAGCAGCTGCGCGGCCGCCTCGACGTCGGCTCCACTGACCAGGGGCACTGCACCGGCGACGGACACGGGGTGATCTTCCCGCACCGGTCCGGGCAGGACGAGGGAACACCCGGGTGTCACCTCTCCGTCGTACCGTGGTCGAGGTGACGGACGCCGCTCTGCTGGGGACCTCGCAGTCCCCCACCCCTCCCGCTCCCACCGCCCCTGCTCCGACGACTCTCGGCGAGCTCCGCGACAGCGGCGCCTCCGCCCGGCCGGTCAAGGCCGAGATCCGCGACAACCTGCTCGCCCGGCTGGCCGCCGGCGAGCCCACCCTGCCCGGGATCGTCGGGTTCGAGGACACCGTCGTCCCCGAGGTCGAGCGCGCCCTCATCGCCGGGCACGACCTGGTGCTGCTCGGCGAGCGCGGCCAGGGCAAGACCCGGCTGATCCGCACCCTGGTCGGCCTGCTCGACGAGTGGACCCCGGTGCTGGTCGGCAGCGAGCTCAACGAGCACCCGCTGGCCCCGATCAGCGTCTGGGCGCGCCGGCAGGTCGCCGAGCACGGCGACGCGACCCCGGTCGGCTGGCTGCACCGCAGCGACCGCTTCGGCGAGAAGCTGGCCACCCCGGACACCAGCGTCGGTGACCTGATCGGCGACGTCGACCCGATCAAGGTGGCCGAGGGCCGCACCCTGGGCGACCCGGAGACGGTGCACTACGGGCTGGTCCCGCGCACCAACCGCGGCATCTTCAGCATCAACGAGCTGCCCGACCTGGCCGAGCGCATCCAGGTGGCGCTGCTCAACGTGCTGGAGGAGCGCGACATCCAGATCCGTGGCTACCGCGTGCGGCTGCCGCTGGACCTGCTGCTGGTCGCCAGCGCCAACCCCGAGGACTACACCAACCGCGGCCGGATCATCACCCCGCTCAAGGACCGGTTCGGCGCCGAGGTCCGCACCCACTACCCGATCGAGCTGGCCGACGAGATCCGGCTGCTGCACCAGGAGGCGCAGACCAGCTGGCTGGGCGGGCAGGGCTTCGACGCCCCACTGGTCCCCGAGCACCTGGTCGAGATCGTCGCCCGGTTCACCCGCCTGGTCCGCGAGTCCAGCCAGGTCGACCAGCGCTCCGGCGTCAGCGCCCGGTTCGCCATCGCCGGGCTGGAGACCGTCGCCGCCTCCGCCGTCCGCCGTGCCGCGGTCGCCGGGGAGACCCGGCCGGTCGCCCGGGTCGTCGACCTGCCCAGCATCGTCCCGGCCAGCCGGGGCAAGGTCGAGTTCGCCGACTCCGGCAGCGACGCCGACGACGACCGCGACCTCGAGGTGCTCGAGCACCTGCTGCGCCAGGCGACCGCCCAGACGTTCCGGGCCCGCTGCGCCGGGCTGGACCTGACCGGTCTGCAGGAGCACTTCACCGGCGGGGACACCGTCGAGTCCGGTGACCTGGTGCCCGCGGCCGCCCTGCTGGGCCAGCTGGGCACCATCCCGCACCTGGCCCAGCTGCTGGGCCGGCTGGGGGTGCCCGAGGGCGAGCAGTCCGCCGAGCAGGCCGCGGCCGCGGTGGAGTTCGCCCTCGAGGGGTTGTGGCTCACCCGCCGGCTGGCCAAGGACACCGACGGCGCCCGCACGATCTACGGGGCCTAGATGCGCGAGCTCGCGAGCGCCTCCATGAGCACCGGGCCTGGGGCATCTCGCCCGACGAGCGCCAGCGAGGAGGTCTAGATGCCGGGACGTCGTCCGAGGGGCTACCGCTACGGCGCCTGGCGGGGCGGGCCGGACCCGCTCGCCCCGCCCTACGACGTGGCGTCGGCCGTCGACGAGATCGGCGACCAGGTGCTGGCCGGCAGCGGGGTGCGCGAGGCGATGCGCGACCTGCTCCGGCGCGGGGTCGACGGGCGCCGTGGTCTGGACGCGCTGCGCCGCTCGGTGCGGGACCGGCTCCGCCAGGCCCGCCAGGCCGGGCGGATGGACGGCACCCTGGAGCAGGTCCGGGAGCTGCTGGACCAGGCCGTGCAGGCCGAGCGGCGCGCCCTGTTCCCCGACCCGGACGACGCCGCACGGCTGGCCGAGTCCGAGCTGGACGCACTGCCGCAGGACACCGCCGGCGCGGTGCGGGCGCTGAAGGACCACAGCTGGCGCTCGCCCGAGGCCGCGCAGGCCTACCAGCAGATCCAGGACCTGCTCCGGCAGGAGGTGCTGGACACCAACTTCCAGGGCATGAAGCAGGCCCTGCAGCAGATGCAGGACGGCGACGGCGCGGCCCTGCAGGCGGTCAAGGACATGGTCGCGGACCTGTCCGCGCTGGTCGATGCGCACAACCGCGGCGAGGACACGGACGAGCAGTTCGCCCAGTTCATGGACCGGCACGGGCAGCTCTTCCCCGACGACCCGCAGTCGGTGGAGGAGCTCATCGACTCCCTCGCCCGGCGGGCCGCCGCGCAGGAGCGGATGCTCGCCGGGCTGTCCCCCGAGCAGCGCGCCGAGCTGCAGGACCTGATGGGCCAGGCGATGGGCGACCTGGGCCTGCAGAGCGAGATGGCGCACCTGTCCGACGCGCTCCGGCAGGCCCGCCCCGACCTCCCGTGGGGCCAGGGCGGCCCGGTGCCCGACGGCGACCAGTCCCTGGGCCTGGGCGACGCGACCAGCGCGGTCGCCGAGCTGGCAGACCTGGAGTCGCTGTCCCAGCAGCTCTCCCAGGGCTACGCCGGCGCCTCGCTCGCCGACGTCGACGAGGAGCTGCTGGAGCAGGCGCTGGGCCGGTCCGCCGTCGACGACCTGGCGGCCCTGCGCCGGCTGGAGCGTGAGCTGGAACGGCAGGGCTACCTGCAGCGCTCCGAGGGCAAGCTGGAGCTCTCCGCCAAGGCGGTCCGCCGGCTGGGCGCCACCGCGCTGCGCCGGGTCTTCGCCCAGCTCTCCGCCACCGGTCGCGGCGAGCACGACGTCGCCGACGCCGGTGCCGCCGGCGAGCTGACCGGGGCGTCGCGGGAGTGGCGGTTCGGCGACGAGCAGCCGCTGGACGTCGTCCGCACGGTCCGGAACGCGGTGCTCCGCAGCGCCGGCACCCCGCGCACGGCAGCTGTCCCGCCCACCACCCCGACGGGCCACCGGAAGGTGCAGATCGCGGTGGAGGACTTCGAGATCGTGGAGACCGAGCGGCGCACCGGCGCGGCCGTCGCGCTGCTGGTCGACCTCTCCTACTCGATGGCGCTGCGCGGCACCTGGGGTGCGGCCAAGTCCACCGCGATGGCCCTGCACTCGCTGGTCACCACCCAGTTCCCGCAGGACGCGATCGAGATCATCGGGTTCTCCTCCACCGCGCAGGTGCTCCGTCCGGAGACGCTGGCCGAGCTGAGCGTCGACACGCTGCAGGGCACGAACCTGCAGCACGGACTGATGCTGGCCCGCCGGTTCCTGGCCAGGCACCGGGACGCCGAGCCGGTGGTCCTGGTGGTCACCGACGGCGAGCCCACGGCCCACCTGGAGGACGACGGGACGCCGTACTTCTGCTGGCCACCGATGCCGGAGACGATCGCCCGCACGGTGGCCGAGGTGGAACGGGTCGCCCGCTCCGGGGCCACGCTGAACGTCTTCGCCCTGGACCCGGAGCCGGCGCTGGTGGAGTTCGTGCACGACATCACCGCACGCGCCGGCGGCCGGGTGTTCCAACCCGACAGCGACCGGCTCGGCGAGTACGTGGTCGCCGATTATCTGCGCGCCCGCAGGGGGCGGCGCGGCCGTTGAGGCCTGCTCCCGGGGCCCGGCCCGAGCTCGCAAGGGCCGGGGAGGAGCAGGTCCTTCTGCTGCGCGCCCGCAGGGGGCGGCGCGGCCGCTGATCCGGAGGGCGGCGCGGTCGGTGGAGAATGGGGGACGTGAGCAGCGAGGCCGTGCCCGGGACGATCACCATCGAGCAGGTCGACGCCGAGGCGACCTACGCACTGCGTCTCCAGGAGCTGCGCCAGGGCCGTCCGGCGGAGATGGACGGGGACGACGCCCCGTACGCGCTGCACCTCGCGGCCAGGCTCGACGGCGACGAGATCGTCGGCGTCGTCCGCCTCCACCCCCGCGACTGCCCCTGGCGGCCGGGCGAGGGCTCCTGGCAGCTGCGCGGCATGGCCACCGACCCGCGGGTCCGCGGGCTGGGGGTCGGCCGGGCGCTGGTCGCCGAGGGGCTGGCCCGGGTGGCCGCCCGCGGCGGGGACCTGGTGTGGTGCGACGCCCGGCAGGGGGCCGTCGGCTTCTACCAGCGGATCGGCTTCACCATCGTCACCGAGCCGTACGACCTGCGCCCGGTCGGGCCGCACCAGGGGATGCTGATCGAGCTGCCGATCCGCTGACCGGCGTCAGGCCACCGGATGCGCTCCACTGGAGCTGATCCCCGGGATCCGGCCGGCGCGGAAGGCGTCGACGAACAGCCGGTGGTCGGCGCGGGTGCGCTGGGCGTAGGAGAGCGCGAAGTCGACGATGTCGGCCACGAACTCCTCGCGGCGCCCGCCGATCATCTCGGCGATCGCCTCCTCGGTCTGGAACGGCACCAGGGCGTGGTCGCTGTCGGCGTCGCCGACGCAGTGCAGCTTCGCCGTCGCGCGCCCGAGCTGGTCGAGCACCGGACCGATCTCCTCGGGCTCGGTGAGGTCGTCCCAGTCCAGGTCCACCTCGTAGGGCGACAGCTCGGCGACCACGAACCCGACGCCGTCGATCTCGGTGTGCCCGAGGAACTGCGAGGCGTTGGCCTGCAGCGCCCGCTGGCTGACCGCCGTCCGATGGCCCTCGTGCTCGAAGTAGGCGCGGATCTCCGGGTCGGTCACGATCCGGCTGGGCGCCGGGACGTTGCCCTGCTTGACCGACAGGACGACGTCGTTCTCCAGCGCCTGGTCGTAGCCCTCCAGCAGCACGTTGTAGGCGGGCAGCCCGGCGCTGCCGATGCCGAACCCGCCGGTGCCCACCACGTCCTTCACGTCGTAGGCGACGTCGCGGCGCCGGCGGGGCGGGTGGACCGTCTCCTGCCAGCGCTCGATGGCGCGCAGCAGCACGGCCCGCTCGTCGTCGTCCAGCCGGCGGTTGCGCGGCCGGTCGGCGAACCGACGCTCGTAGTCCTCCACCACGGTCAGCCGGCCGAGCAGGTCCAGCCGGGTGCGGGCGGTGGTGGCCAGGACGACGTCGTGCACCGCGCCCTGGGTGTTCTCCCGGAGCAGGGCGAAGGACCGGTCGTCGTCGGAGCGGGTGAACGCGGTGACCTGGTCCAGGTAGGCACCGAGGTAGCGGGCGAGCATGTCGGCGATGACGTCGTCGCCCAGGGCCTTGCGCCAGGCCAGCAGCGCGAAGCTGGCGGCGAACCGGCGCAGGTCCCAGCTGACGTGCCCGAGGTAGGCCTCGTCGAAGTCGTTGACGTCGAAGACGATGCGGCCCTGACCGTCCATGTAGGTGCCGAAGTTCTCGGCGTGCAGGTCACCCTGGATCCACACCCGCGACGTCCGCTCGTCACACCAGCGGTCCTCCGTGGTCGCCATGTCGGCGTAGAACAGGCAGGCGGAGCCGCGGTAGAAGGCGAAGGGGTCAGCCGCCATCTTCCGGAACTTGGTGCGGAAGGCGTCCGCGTCGGCCTGCATGAGCACGGAGAAGGCGTCGACGAGGACGTCGACGATCTGCTGCTGTCGGGCGTCGTCGGGGCTCTCGCCAGGAGGGGTGAGGTCAGCTCGGTCGGCCACGGCTCCACGGTAGGGGGTGGCTAGCCTGAAGATCGCGCTCCCGTCGCAGCTCGCGACCGGGGAGCCGGAGGAGAGGACGGGCCGGTGACGCGAGCGAGCGCAGCGCGGCGGCTGGCGACCGGGGCCGCGTACGGCGGCGGTGGCGTGGGGCTGGCCGGGGCCGCCCTGGTGACCCTCCTGCGCGAGGAGGCCCGGGCCGCACGACGCCGGGTGACCGCCAACCGGGCACAGGCCGACCCGCCCACGGGCAACGGCGTCTACGGCCGTGGCCGCGGCAAGCCGATCGTCCTCACCGTGCTGGGTGACTCCAGCGCCGTCGGGCTGGGCGTGGAGCAGGCCGGCCAGACCCCGGGCGTGCTGATCGCCGCGGCGCTGGCCGAACTGGCCGAGCGGCCGGTCCGGCTGGCCAAGTTCGCCAAGTCCGGCGCCGTCTCCCGGGACCTCGCCGGGCAGGTCGAGCAGGCACTCCCCGAACACCCCGACGTCGCACTGATCATGATCGGCGCGAACGACGTGACCAGCCGGGCGCGGCCGGCCGAGTCGGTGGCGGCGCTGGCCGACGCGGTGCGGACGCTCGTCGCCGCGGGCTGCCAGGTCGTCGTGGGCACCTGCCCGGACCTGGGCACCGTCCGTCCGATCGCCCAGCCGCTGCGGCTGTTCGCCCGGCGGTGGAGCCGTCAGCTCGCCGCGGCCCAGACCATCGCCGTGGTCGCCGAGGGGGGCCGCACCGTCTCCCTGGGCTCGGTGCTCGGGCCCTCGTTCGCCACCGACCGGCAGATGTTCAGCAGCGACGAGTTCCACCCGTCGGCATTCGGTTACGCCGCTGCCGCCGCCTCGCTGCTGCCCTCGATCGCCGACGCCATCGGGGTGTGGCCGGCGTCCGCCGACCGCGGCCTGCGGCTGCGCCGGGACAGCGTCCGGCCGGTCGCCCAGGCCGCGGCGAAGGCGGCCGGACGCACCGGCACCGAGGTGCAGCCGACCGAGGTCAGCGGTCCGGGGCACGGACCCCGCGAGCCCTGGGCCCGGCTGCGCCGGCACCGCCCTCCGGAGATCCCCACCGCGGAGCAGGCCGACGAGGCAGGGCGCACCGCCGTCTCCACCTGAGCGGTTGCTCCGTGCCCGGCGGAGAGGCCCCTACCCGGGGGTAGCTTGGGGGGACGACCTGCCGTCCGTCGCCACCCGCGAGGGGGCGCGCCTCATCGTGGAGGACCCATGCCCGAAGCCGTCATCGTCGCCGCTGCCCGCTCCCCCATCGGCCGCGCGTTCAAGGGGTCGCTGAAGGACCTGCGGCCTGACGACCTGGCCGCCACCATCACCCGGGCCGCCCTGGACCAGGTGCCGCAGCTGGACCCGACCGACATCGACGACCTGATGCTCGGCTGCGGCCTCCCCGGCGGCGAGCAGGGCTACAACATGGGCCGGCTCGTCGCCGTCCTGCTGGGCATGGACCACCTGCCCGGGACGACGATCACCCGGTACTGCTCCTCCTCGCTGCAGACCACCCGGATGGCGCTGCACGCGATCAAGGCCGGTGAGGGCGACGTCTTCATCTCCGCCGGCGTGGAAATGGTGTCCCGGTTCGTCAAGGGCAACTCCGACGCCATCCCGGACACCCAGAACCCCCGCTTCGAGGCGGCGCAGGCGAAGGTGGCCAAGGCCGCGGAGAGCGGCGCGGAGACCTGGCGCGACCCGCGCGAGGACGGCGAGCTGCCCGACGCCTACATCTCCATGGGCCAGACCGCGGAGAACCTGGCGCTGATCAAGGACGTCTCCCGCCAGGAGATGGACGAGTTCGCCGTCCGCAGCCAGAACCTGGCCGAGCAGGCCATCGCCAGCGGCTTCTGGGAGCGCGAGATCACCCCGGTGACCACGCCCGACGGCACGGTCGTCAGCAAGGACGACGGCCCCCGGGCCGGCACCACGATCGAGGGCATCTCCAGCCTGAAGCCGGTGTTCCGCCCCGACGGCCGGGTGACCGCCGGCAACGCCTGCCCGCTCAACGACGGCGCCGCTGCGCTGGTGGTCATGAGCGACACCAAGGCCGCCGAGCTCGGGATCACCCCGCTGGCCCGGATCGTCTCCACCGGCGTCACCGGCCTCTCGCCGGAGATCATGGGCTACGGCCCGGTCGGCGCGACCCAGCAGGCGCTGGCCCGGGCCGGGATGACCATCGACGACATGGACCTGGTCGAGATCAACGAGGCGTTCGCCGCCCAGGTGATCCCGAGCTACCGGGACCTGGGCATCGACATCGACAAGCTGAACGTGCACGGCGGTGCGATCGCCGTGGGCCACCCGTTCGGCATGACCGGCGCCCGGATCACCGGCACCCTGATCAACGGCCTGCGCGCCCGGGACGGCCAGTTCGGCCTGGAGACGATGTGCGTCGGCGGCGGCCAGGGCATGGCGATGGTCATCGAGCGGCTCTCGTAACTGCTCTCCTCCGCTCGCCGATCATGGCGCCGTGACCACCGGGGAGCCCCCCGGCCCGGTCCCGGCGCCATGATCGTCCCGGCGGGACCCCGGACAGCACAGTGGCCCGGCCCCTTCGCGGGGACCGGGCCACTGTCATGTGAGGCCGGGGACTACTCGCGGAAGTAGCTGAGCAGCCGGAGGATCTCCAGGTACAGCCAGACGACCGTGACCAGCAGGCCGAAGGCGATGTACCAGGCGAACTTCGGCGCGACGCCGCGACGGATCGCCTCGTCGGCCATGTCGAAGTCGAGCAGCAGCGAGAACGCCGCGACACCGATGACGACGAGGCTGAACACGATCGCCAGCGGACCACCGTCACGCAGGCCGAGGCCGCCGTCGACGAAGATGCTGGCGAGCAGGTTGACGACCATCAGCACCAGCACGCCGATGAGCGCCGCCACGATCCAGCGGGTGAGCTTCGGAGTGACCCGGATGGCACCGGTCTTGTAGACCACCAGCATGCCGGCGAAGACACCGAAGGTGCCGATCACCGCCTGCATGACGATGTTGCCGGAGAAGTTGGCGTCGTAGAACTCGCTGATCGCGCCGACCAGCACGCCTTCCAGCGCCGCGTAGGTCAGCGTCGCCGCCGGGTTGGCGATCTGCTTGAACGAGATCACCAGGCCCAGGATGAACGTCACCAGCAGGGCCGGGATGGCCAGCGCCATACCGGTGTTGCCGGGCAAGGCCCAGGTCGCGGCGGCGGCGAGCACGGTCACCAGGAAGGTGATGCCGGTCTTGGTGACGACGTCGTCCATCGTCATGTAGGCGCGGCCGGTGGCCGCGTACGGCGACGGTGCCGAGTAGGGGTCGTACTGGGTGGGAGCCCCGCCGTACGTCTGCTGTGGGCCTGCGCCCCAGCCTCCGTACTGGCCGTTGCCGGCCGCCGGGAATCCCCGGCTGAAGGCCGGGTTGCTGCTGGGCATCGTCATCTCCTCGAGGTGACTGGTCGGTCGGTGGGGCATGAGCTTGGTGCACCCCACGCTGTCTGGTCCAACGCCTGCTCAGCCCGGCGAGTTCCCACCGCACAGCGACCACCCGGACGAGTGCCCCCGGTCGGGATCGAACCGACACTGGGACCCTTTTAAGGGGCCTGCCTCTGCCGATTGGGCTACGGGGGCGCGAGCCTCATGAGCTTGCCAGTTCCGTCGCCCGGGAGAGCACGGCGTCCAGCATCGGCTCGGTCAGTTTCCCGGTGAAGGTGTTCTGCTGGCTGACGTGGTAGCTGCCCAGCAGGGTGAGCGGGCCGTGCGGCCCGGCCAGGGACACCTCCACGCCGTGGCCGAAGGCCGGGCGTGGCCGGGGCAGGGCCACCCCGGCACCGGCGAGCACCGGCCACAGCGCCGTCCACCCGAAACCGCCCAGCACCACGACCACCCGCAACCGGGGCAGCAGGGCCAGCTCGCGGGTCAGCCACGGGGAACAGGTGTCCCGCTCCTCGGGGGTCGGCGCGTTGGCCGGTGGAGCGCAGCGCACCGCGGCGCAGACCCGGACGTCGGTGAGCTCGAGCCCGTCGCCGAGGTGCGTGGAGGTCGGCTGGTTGGCCAGCCCCGCGCGCCACAGCGCGGCGAAGATCCAGTCGCCGCTGCGGTCGCCGGTGAACACCCGACCGGTGCGGTTGCCGCCGTGCGCGGCCGGCGCCAGGCCGACGACGGCGATCCGGGCGTCCGATGGGCCCAGCCCCGGCACCGGCCGTCCCCAGTACTGCTCCTCGCGGAAGGAGGCCCGCTTGACCCGGGCCACCTCCTCCCGCCAGTCGACCAGCCGGGGGCAGGCGCGGCAGCCGGAGATCCGCTCGTCCAGGACGGCGAGCTCACGGGTGCCGGCCGCGCCGCGCCGGACGCCGGCCGCGCTGCGGGTGACGGGGTAGCCGTCGGCGTCGCGTGCCACGCCGTCCAGCAGACCACGGCGGCTCCCCGCGGGTGGCAGCCAGGCCTGCCGCGGGCATCATCACGGGGTGGCGAAGAAGACGAAGGTCCAGACCCCGACGTTGTACAAGCTGCTCGGTCCGGCGATGGCGGTGCCCACCGGCATCGTGGTGAAGAAGGCCGCCGACGCCGCCTGGCTCAAGGTGCGCGGTTACCCGCCGCCGAAGAACCCGGCCGACCCGGGGGTCAGCTGGCCCGACGCCCTGGCCTGGGCGGCGGCGTCCGGGGTGCTGGTCGCCGCCGGCCGGCTGGTGGCCGCCCGGGGCGCAGCGGCGGTCTACCAGAAGGTGACCGGCAACCTGCCGCCCGGCGTGAACACCGACAGCGCGGCCTGAACAAGGACCCCACTGCAGTCGACGGGGCTCAGGGACGCGCGAGGCGGAGGGCGATGCCGTCGAGGATGTCGTGCTCGCTGACCACGACGTCCTCCAGGTCGAAGGCGTCCATGACCACCCGCAGGATCAGCGACCCGGCGCCGATGACGTCGACCCGGCCGGGGTGCATCACCGGGGACGCCGCGCGCTTCTCCCGGGTGGCGGTGAGCAGCCCGGCCGTGACCGAACGGACCCCGGCGACCGGGATCCGGGACCCGTGGATGGCGTCCGGGTCGTAGCCGGGCAGCCCCAGCGCCAGGGCGGCCACCGTGGTGACCGAGCCGGCCAGACCGACCAGCGTGGCGGCCGCTCCGACCGGGACGTCGGCGACGACCAGCTCCAGCGCGGCCCGCACGTCGGCCTCGGCGGCCTGCACCTCGTCCGGCGGCGGCGGGTCGCTGCGCAGGTGCCGCTCGGTGAGCCGCACGCAGCCGACGTCCACCGAGCGGGCGGCCCGCACGCCGGTGGCGTCACCGAGCACGAACTCGGTCGAGCCCCCGCCGATGTCGACCACCAGGTACGGCGGGCGGGGCGGCGGCGCCCCGTGGGCCTGCGCGGCCGCCGCCAGCGAGGCGGTCGCCCCGAGGAAGGAGAGCTCGGCCTCCTCCACCCCGGGGACGACGTCGGGCAGCTGACCGAGGGTGGCGGTCACCATCGCCTCGAAGTCGGCGCGGTTGGCGGCGTCCCGGGAGGCGCTGGTGGCCACCATCCGCACCCGTTCGGCGCCCAGCGCACGGAGCTGGGCGGTGTACTCGGCCAGCACCAGCCGAGTGCGCTCGATGGCCTCGGGCGCCAGCCGGCCGGTCGCGTCGACCCCCTGGCCGAGCCGGACGACCTCCATCCGGCGCAGCACGTCGGTGTGCGCGCCCTCCGCCGGGACGTCGGCGACGAGCAGCCTGATGGAGTTGGTGCCGCAGTCGATCGCGGCGACCCGCGTCATCGGACGTCCTCGGGGTCCGATGACGACGGCCGGGCACACGGGCCGGCCGCCCACCACTCCCCCATCTCGGCGACGGCGCGGTCACCGATCGGATTGACCCCGGGGCCGGCAGCCAGCGCGTGTCCGGCCAGCGCGTGCAGGCACTTGACCCGATCCGGCATCCCGCCGGCCGAGGCCCGGGTGGGCAGCACGTCGCGGCTGTCCCGGGTGGCGAGGAAGGACTCGTGCGCAGCGCGGTACCCGGCGGCCAGCTCCGCGTCGGTGGCCAGCTCGTCCTGCCACTCCCGCATCCGCCCGGCCGACTCCAGCCGGCTCGCGGCAGCGGTCGCTCGCGGGCAGGTCAGGTAGTACAGCGTCGGGAACGGGGTGCCGTCCTCCAGCCGGGGCGCGGTCTCCACGACGTCGGGCTGCCCGCACGGGCAGCGGTGCGCGACGCCCACGAGGGCGCGGGGCGGCCGGCCGAGCTGGCGGGCGATGACGGCGCGCTCGGCCTCGGTGACCGGCGGCGACACGGGCGCGGGGTCGGGACTCACGTGAGGAGTCTCCGTCAGCCGGTCGGTTCCCCCTCCCCCGGCCCCTGGTGACGTGCTGGAACGGCCCCCTCGCAGGGCCCCACCGCGAGCTTGCGAGTGGTGGGGGGCGAGGGGGTCCTTCATCCGTCGGCGGCGGCCACCGAGCCGAGCAGCCCCTCGTACCAGGGCACCGCGTCCCCGGGGTCGGCGGCGTCGGTCGGCGCTGCGGCGCTGTCCCCCGGGTCGCCGGCGTTGCCGACGATGACCAGCCGGTCACCGGGCAGCACGTAGGTCAGCCGGTCCCGGGCCTGCTGGGCGATGTAGGCCGGGTCGGCCTGCCGGTCCAGCTGGGCCTGCAGGTCGGCGGCCTGCTGGGTCAGCGCGTCGCCCTCGGCGGCGAGCTCGGCCAGCTCCTGCCGGCCGGCGACGTACTGGCGGAGCGGCCCGGCCAGGGTCAGCGCGAGCAGCAGCACCAGGGCGCCGAGCAGGACCGCCCGACCGGTGAACCGCGGTCCGCGCCGCGGCGTGGCGCTGCGGGCCGGACGGCGGGTGGTCCGCCGTCCGGGCCTGCTGTCGGCCGAACCGCGCGAGCCGGCCCGCACCGGCCGCGAGGAGGTCCGGCGGCGGACGCCACCGGACCTGCCACGACGCGTGCGGGCCTGGCTCACAGCAGGCTCAGCTGCGGGCGAGGCGCGGGAACGCGGCGGCGCCGGCGTAGCGGGCGGCGTCGTCGAGCTCCTCCTCGATCCGCAGCAGCTGGTTGTACTTGGCCACGCGCTCGCTGCGGGCCGGGGCACCGGTCTTGATCTGCCCGCAGTCGGTGGCGACGGCCAGGTCGGCGATCGTGGTGTCCTCGGTCTCGCCGGAGCGGTGGCTCATCATCGAGCGGTAGCCGGCCCGGTGCGCGAGGTTGACCGCGTCCAGGGTCTCGGTGAGCGTGCCGATCTGGTTCACCTTCACCAGCAGGGCGTTGGCCGCACCGCGGGCGATGCCGTCGGCCAGCCGGGCGGGGTTGGTGACGAACAGGTCGTCGCCCACGATCTGCACGCGGTCGCCGAGGGCGTCGGTGAGCGCCACCCAGCCGTCCCAGTCCTCCTCCGACAGCGGGTCCTCGATCGAGACGATCGGGTAGGCGTCGACCAGGCCGGCGTAGTACTCGGTGAGGTCGGCGGAGGAGAGCGTCTTGCCCTCGAAGGCGTAGCCGGCCTCGCTGTGGAACTCGGTGGCGGCGACGTCCAGGGCGAAGGCGATGTCCTCGCCGACGGTGTAGCCGGCGTTCTGCACCGCCTCGACGATCAGGTCCAGCGCGTCGCGGTTGCTGGGCAGCGACGGGGCGAAGCCGCCCTCGTCGCCCAGCCCGGTGGACAGCCCGCGCTTCTTCAGCACGGACTTGAGCGCGTGGTAGGTCTCGGTGCCGACCGCGAGGGCCTCGGCGAAGGTCGCCGCGCCGATCGGGGCGATCATGAACTCCTGGACGTCGACGTTGCTGTCGGCGTGGGCGCCACCGTTGAGGATGTTCATCATCGGCACCGGCAGCAGGTGCGCCGAGGGGCCGCCCACGTAGCGGAACAGCGGCAGGCCGGAGGACTCCGCGGCCGCCTTCGCCACGGCGAGGCTGACGCCGAGGATCGCGTTGGCGCCCAGCCGCTCCTTGTTGGGGGTGCCGTCCAGGTCGAGCAGCGCCTGGTCGACCAGCCGCTGCTCGGAGGCCTCGAAGCCGAGCAGCTCCGGGCCGATCACGTCGAGCACGTTGTCGACGGCCTGGGTCACGCCCTTGCCGCCGTAGCGGGTGCCGCCGTCACGGAGCTCCACCGCCTCGAAGGCGCCGGTCGAGGCGCCGCTGGGCACGGCGGCCCGGGTGATCGTCCCGTCGTCGAGGGCGACCTCGACCTCCACGGTGGGGTTTCCGCGCGAGTCGAGGATCTCTCGCGCGCCTACGGCGTCGATGCTGGCCACGGACTCCACCCTAGCCAGCCGCCCGGACCGAGTGGCACACCGTGGCCGGGACGTCGTCCGGCGGACTCCTCCGGGTCAGCGGCCGTCCACCGCAGCGGAGCCCGCGGTCGCCCCGTCAGCCCTGGGCGCGGGCGTGTGCGGCCGTGTCCAGCTCGTCGGCGTACCGGCGCACGGCGGTGCGCAGCGCGTCCTCGGCGTCCCAGCCACGCTGCTGCGCGGCCACCACCAGCCCGAGCAGCAGCTGACCCAACTGTTCCGGGTCGCCGGCGGCGAGCTCGCCGACCGGCGGCGTGGGCAGCCCGGCGCGGCGCGCGCGCCCGGCCAGCGCGGCGCCCCAGGACGTCGCCGACTGGGAGCGCGAGACCCCCTCGGTGGGCGAGCGCCGCCGCTTCTCGGTCTGCTTGATCTCGTCCCAGCCGCGCTCCACCGCCGCGACGTCACGGGGCCCTGCGTCGGCGAAGACGTGCGGGTGCCGCCGGACCAGCTTGTCGACCAGGTCCCCGGCGACGTCGTCGACGTCGAAGCGGCGGCCGGGATCGGCCTCCGCGGCCACCCGGGCGTGGAAGGCGACCTGCAGCAGCACGTCGCCCAGTTCCTCGCGCATGGCCGCGGGGTCCTCGTCGACGATCGCGTCGTAGGCCTCGTGCGCCTCCTCCAGCAGGTAGCCGCGCAGCGAGGCGTGGGTCTGCTCGGCGTCCCACGGGCACCCGCCCGGGGAGCGCAGCCGGTCCATCACGGTGACCACGTCCAGCAGCCGGACACCAGGCGGCTCGGGGGCGCCGGCGACCCGGGGCAGCACCGGCCCGCCGGCCGCCTCCCACCCGGCCGCCTCCGCGGGCGTGGCCAGCAGGACGACGCCGGGCGGGCCGGCCGCGGCAGCGAGGGCCGCCGCCGGGTCCGCGACGTCGGTGACGGCGAAGCCGTCCGCGCGCAGCGCCGCGGCGCCGGCGGCCGCGCCGGGGAGGGCGAGCAACGCCGGTGCGGCACCGACCGTCCGCCAGCCGGCGGGGGCCAGGAGCCCGGGGAGCGAGGGGCTGACGGTGACGAGGAACGCGAGGGGCACCCGCTCAGTCTCCGGCAGCGCCGGTGTCCGAGCCCGACCCGCCGGCGGAGAGCAGGTGGACCAGCCCGCCGTCGCCGGGCACCACCTGCCCGGCGTCCAGCACGCCGTAGCGCGGGTTGACCGTGAGGCGCAGGTCGTCGCGCACCGCGTCGACCAGTGCGGCGCCGGCCTGCTCGGCCTCGTCGGCGGCCTGCAGTGCCAGGTCGTCGCGCACGTCGGCGAAGGTCGGCACCGTCATCGCCGCGACGAAGCCCACCACGATGCCGCCGGCCTCGGGGACCGCCAGCGTGAAGCCCTGCCCCGGCCCGGCGGCCGCGAACGGCTCGGCCAGCACGCCCTGCACCTCGCCGGGCGCCGCGGTCTGCACCTGCGGCAGCGTGGCCTGGCCGGGGTACTGCGCGGCGACCGCCGGGTAGCCGGCCGGATCGGCGGTCAGCTGGGCCAGCACGGCGTCCGCGGTGGCCTGGTCGGGGACGGTGACGTAGCCGAGCTCCCGGGTGGACAGGTCCACCTTGGTCTCCTCGTACCGGGTCCGCAGCGCGTCCTCGGAGACGTCGGCCTCCCCCTCGGCGACCGCGACCTGCTGCCGGATCAACTGCTGGCGCACGTTCTCCACCACGTCGTCCTCGCTGGCGCCCTCCTGCTGGGCGACCTGGGTGAAGACCGCCTCCGGGTCGCCGCCGTCCAGCAGCTCGTCGATGCGCGCCCGGACGTCGGCGTCGCTGACCTGCACGTCGTACCGGCGGGCGACCTCGGCGTAGACGACCTCGTCGACCTGCAGGCTGAGCACCCGGCGGGTGAACGCGGCCTCCTCACCCTGCACGTACTCGGCGATGTCCGGGTCGGCGAGCCGCTCGGCGACCGCCGCGTCGAGGTCGGCGACGGTCACCCGGGCGTCGTCCCCCACGTAGGCGGCCACGGTCGGCGAGGTGCGGCAGCCGGCCAGGCCGCCGATCGCGGCGGCTCCGACGAGCAGGACGGCGAGAGGTCTGCGGTACGCCACGCGCGGCAGCGTGCCACATCCGGTGTGACCCACGCCGCACCTCGCGTCCCGCTGCGGCCCCGGCGCCCCCTCCCCCGATGATCAGCCTCCCTGATCATCGGGGCACCTCCCGGACCGTGGGACGTGCGGGAGGAGCCGCCACGATCAGGTCACCTGATCGTGGCGGGCGCGCCGGCGGAGGCCGACCTCAGGAGGCGACGGCGACCGGTTCGGCGAGGACGGCGAACAGCAGCGCGTGCAGCTTCTCCAGCAGCGCCACGTCCCGCAGCGGCGTCCGCCGGTCCGGGCCGACCGGCACCTTCAGCGAGACCGAGTGCACCGCGGGCTTGTAGGTCGCGCCCTCGGAGAGCCGGTCCAGCTTCATCACCTGGGACTCGCGCAGCTCGACCGGGCCGACCCGGATCGACCGGCCCTGCATCGACACCTCGGTCACCCCGAGCGTGCGCATCGCCGCCCGGAACCGGGCGACGGCCAGCAGGTTGAGCACCGGGGCCGGCGCTGCGCCGTAACGGTCGGTCAGCTCGTCCAGCACCGCCTGCGCCTGGTCGTCGTCGGCGACCGAGGCCACCTTGCGGTAGGCCTCCATCCGCAGCCGCTCGCCGGGCAGGTAGTCGTGCGGCAGGTGCGCGTCGACCGGCAGGTCGATCCGGACCTCGGCCGGCTCGACGGCCGGGGACTCCCCGGTGGCCTGGGCGCGGTAGTCGCTGACCGCCTCGCCGACCAGCCGGACGTAGAGGTCGAACCCGACGCCGGCGATGTGCCCGGACTGCTCGCCGCCGAGCAGGTTGCCCGACCCGCGGATCTCCAGGTCCTTCATCGCCACCGCCATGCCGGCGCCGAGGTCGGTGTTGTGCGCGATCGTGGTGAGCCGGTCGACCGAGGTCTCGGTCAGCGGCCGGGACGGGTCGTAGGTGAAGTAGGCGTAGGCACGCTCGCGGCCACGGCCGACCCGGCCGCGGATCTGGTGCAGCTGGGAGAGGCCGAAGGTGTCGGCCCGGTCGACGATCAGGGTGTTGGCGTTGGGGATGTCCAGCCCGGACTCGACGATCGTGGTGGCGACCAGGACGTCGTACTCCTTCTCCCAGAAGCCGACCATGATCTCCTCGAGCTGGTGCTCCTTCATCTGGCCGTGGCCGACCGCCACCCGCGCCTCGGGCACCAGGGCGCGGATCTTCGCCGCCGCCTTGTCGATCGACTGGACCCGGTTGTGGATCACGAACACCTGGCCGTCGCGGAGCAGCTCGCGGCGGATGGCGGCGGCCATCTGCTTGTCCTCCCAGGCGCCGACGTAGGTCAGCACCGGGTGCCGCTCCTCGGGCGGGGTGAGGATCGTCGACATCTCGCGGATGCCGGTGAGGCTCATCTCCAGCGTGCGCGGGATCGGGGTGGCCGACATCGACAGCACGTCGACCGCCGTCCGCACCGACTTCAGGTACTCCTTGTGCTCGACCCCGAAGCGCTGCTCCTCGTCCACGATCACCAGGCCGAGGTCCTTGAACCGGGTGGTGGGCTGCAGCAGCCGGTGGGTGCCGACCAGGATGTCGATGTCGCCGGCGGCGAGCTGGCGGAGCACCTCGGCGCTCTCGCCCGCCGACTGGAACCGGGACAGCACCTTGACGGTGACCGGGAACTGCGCCATCCGCTCGGCGAAGGTCTTGTAGTGCTGGTTGGCCAGCAGCGTCGTCGGCACCAGGACGGCGACCTGCTTGCCGTCCTGCACCGCCTTGAACGCCGCGCGGACCGCGATCTCGGTCTTCCCGTAGCCGACGTCGCCGCAGATGATCCGGTCCATCGGCACCGGCTGGGCCATGTCCGCCTTGACCTCGTCGATCGCGGCCAGCTGGTCGGGCGTCTCCTGGAACGGGAAGGCGTCCTCCAGCTCGCGCTGCCAGACGGTGTCCGGGCCGAACGCGTGGCCGGTGGTCGCCATCCGCGCCGAGTACAGCCGGATCAGCTCCGCGGCGATCTGCTTGATCGCCTTGCGGGCGCTGTTCTTGGTCTTCTGCCAGTCCGCGCCGCCGAGCTTGGACAGCGCCGGGGCCTCGCCGCCGACGTAGCGGGTCAGCTGGTCGAGGGAGTCGGTGGGCACGAACAGCCGGTCCGGCGGCTGGTTCCGCTTGCCGGGCGCGTACTCGACGATCAGGTAGTCGCGCTGCCCGCCGTGCACGGTGCGGCTGACCATCTCCACGTAGCGGCCGATGCCGTGCTGCTCGTGCACCACCAGGTCACCGGGCTGCAGCTGCACCAGGTCGACGGCGTTGCGCCGGCGGGCCGGCATCTTGGTGGCGTCCTTCATCGAGGTGCCGCGCTGGCCGGTCAGGTCGCCCTCGGTGACCACGGCCAGCCCGACCGAGGGGAAGGCGAAACCGGACTCCAGGTTGCCCTGGGTGATCAGCGTCGGGCCGGGTTCGGGCGCGGTCTCGACGCCGGGCACCAGCCGGGCGCCCAGGTCGGCCTCGGTGAGCTGGTCGGCGGCGCGCTGGGCGGGCCCGGGACCGGCGAAGGTCAGCACCACCCGCCAGCCGTCCCGGCCCCAGCTGCGCAGCGCCTCGAACGCGCGCTCCTGGTCGCCGTGGAACCGCTCGACGCCGGTGGCGTCCAGGGTCACGTGCGCCTCGTCGTCGGCCTCGAGGTCGTCCCCCAGCCCGCCCGCGAGGGTGAAGACCCCCGTCGTCCACCAGGGCAGGCCGCGGGCCCGGGCGGCGGCCTCGACGTCGGAGAGGTCGCGGAAGGACGACGCCCCGAGGTCGATCGGCGCCTGCCCGGCCTCGGCGGCGGTCTGCCAGGACGCGGCCAGGAACTCCTCGGCGGTGCGCACCAGGTCCGCGGCCCGGCTGCGCACCCGCTCGGGGTCGCAGACGAGCACGTGCGTGCCCTTGGCGACCAGGTCGGTGAGCAGCTCCATCCGCGCGCCGCCGATGAGCGCCGGGATGAGGGACTCCATGCCCTCGACGGCGATCCCCTCGGCGAGCTTGCCGGTGACCTCGGCCAGCTCCGGGTGGTCGATGCCCAGCTGGGCGGCCTGAGCCCGGACGTCGGCGGAGAGCAGCAGCTCCCGGCACGGCGGCGCCCACAGCCGGTCCGGGCGCTCGTCCAGCGAGCGCTGGTCGGCCGCGGAGAAGTAGCGGAGCTCGTCGACCTCGTCGCCCCAGAACTCGACCCGGACCGGGTGCGGCTCGGTGGGCGGGAAGACGTCCAGCAGGCCACCGCGGACGGCGAACTCCCCGCGCTTCTCGACCAGCTCGACCCGGGTGTAGGCCGCGTCGGCGAGCGCGCGGGCGACGTCGTCGAGGTCGGCGGCCTGCCCGGGGGCGAGCTCGACGGGCACCAGCTCGCCCAGGCCCGGGGCCAGTGGCTGGAGCACGCTGCGCACCGGCGCCACCAGCACGTCGATGCCGGCGCCCGCGGCCGGGTGCGCGAGGTCCCGGAGCACGGCCAGCCGGCGGCCGACGGTGTCCGCGCGGGGGCTCAGCCGCTCGTGCGGCAGCGTCTCCCAGGCCGGGAAGACCTCCACCCGCTGGTCGGGGAGGAAGCAGCGGAGCACGGCCGCGAGCGCGTCGGCGTCCCGCTCCCCCGCCGTGACGACGAGGACGGGCACGCCCGCACCAGGCTGCCGGGCCGCCAGCGCCGCCGCGACCAGCGGCTGGACCGGCGGCGCTGCGGTGACGGCCAGCTCGGCCGAGCCGGCCTGCGCGACCACCTGGGCCATGCCGGGGTCGGTCAGGACGACGTCGAGCACGCCGCGCAAGGTCACGGGGGTCACTCCTGGGTCCGGGGTCCGCACCACATCCACGTCGAGCGATGTCCTGCGTCGAGCGGAGCGCGCCGGGTGCGCGCGCGGGGACCCGTCCCCAGGTTAGTCGCGGTGGCGCACAGGGGGTCCGGGGTGTGCACCGTCAGCTGCGCGGGTGCACGAGGTTCTGCGCGGCCTCCAGGCCACGCTCCAGGAGCAGCTCGGTCGCGTCGGCCGCCTCGCCCACCAGCAGCTCGAGGGTCTTGCGCTCGGTGGCGGAGAAGTCCTTGAGCACGAAGTCCGCCGGGTCCTGCCGACCGGGCGGACGGCCGATGCCGACCCGGACCCGCAGGTAGTCGCGGGTGCCGGTGGACCGGGAGATGGACCGCAGGCCGTTGTGCCCGCCCTCGCCCCCGCCGCGCTTGAGCCGGACGGCCTCGAAGGGGATGTCCAGCTCGTCGTGCACCACGACCAGGTCGGTGGGGGCGAGGTGGTGGTAGTCCAGCAGCCCGCGCACCGGGCCGCCGGACTCGTTCATGTACGTGGCGGGCACGGCGAGGACGACCCGGCGCCCGGCCAGCCGGCCCTCGCCGGACATCGACCGGGACCGCGGGCCCTTGCCGGCGGCCAGCCGGACGCCGGCCCGGGCGGCGAGCTCGGCCAGCACCATCGCGCCCACGTTGTGCCGGTTCCCGGCGTAGCCGGGGCCGGGGTTGCCCAGGCCGACGACGAGGAACGGCCCCTGCGACACCGGGTCGGGAGACGCCGCAGGGGCGCCGGCGGTGCCGGCGCCCCTGCGGGTCGTGCTCTCGGTCAGTCTCGTGCTCCGGGGTGTGCCGTGCTCAGTTGCCGGCGGACTTCTCGGCCGAGTCCATGGACTCGCCGCTGCCGTTGTCCTGGGGCTCCGGCACGACGTCGCCGTCGGCGTCGGACTCGTCGCGCTCGATGCCGGCCTCGGCCTCGGCCTCGGCGAGCTCCTCCTCGAGCTGGGCGGCGGTCGGCGCACCCAGGAAGCCGATGACCAGCGCCTCCGGGTCGGTGAGCAGCGTGGCGCCGGCCGGCAACGGCAGGTCGGCGGCGGTGATGCCGTTGCCCGCGGTGCGGCCGGTGATGTCGACCTCGATCGACTCCGGCAGGTTGGTGGCGTCGGCCTCGAGGGAGACGGTGTTCAGCTGGTGGTTGCTGATCGTGTCCGGGGCCGGCTCGCCGACGATGATCACCGGGACGTCGACGGTGGTCATCTCGCCGCGGCGGACGACCAGCAGGTCGACGTGCTCGTGCACCCGGGTCAGCGGGTCGCGCTGCACGGCCTTGGTCAGCGCCAGCTGGTCGCGGCCCTCGAACTGGATGGTCAGCAGGACGTTGGTGCCACCGTTGCGCAGGGCGGCGGCGAACTCGCGGGCCGGCAGCGACAGGTGGACGACCTCCTGGCCGTGCCCGTACATGACGGCGGGGACGCGGCCGGCGCGGCGGGTGCGGCGGGCGCTGCCCTTGCCGAACTCGGTGCGGGGCTCGGCGACGAGGCGGAAGTCAGCCACGGTGATGTGCTCCTCAACAGGGTGGATCGGGTCTGTGTGCACGGCGTACGAGCGCGGCACACCCCTGGAGGGCAGACGCACGTCGATCACGGAGCACGGTCGGAACCGTCTCCCTCGCCGGGCAGTACGAAGGACGATACCTGATCCGTGCGACACCCCTCGGGCACGGGCCCACCTGCCCACGAGGCTGCGGACCGCCGCCCCGCAGGGGCGTCCGTGGTCCGGCGACGCCGGCACGGGGCCCGGAGGGTCCCTGCCGACGGCGCGGGAAACGGCTCACCGGCAGCCGGGAACGGCTCCTGGCCGCGGTGCGACCCGGAGGGTCGCGCTCCTACGAAGCCCCGTCGAAGAGGCTGGTGACGGAGCCGTCCTCGAAGACCGCGGTGATCGCCTTGGCCAGCAGCGGGGCGATGGAGAGCACGGTCAGCTTGTCGAACTGGCGGGCCGGCTCGATGGGCAGCGTGTTGGTCACGATGACCTCGCTGACCCGGCTGTTCTTCAGCCGGTCGATCGCCGGGCCGCTGAGCACCCCGTGGGTCGCGGCGATGATGACGTCGGACGCGCCTGCGGCGAACAGCGTCTCCGCCGCCGCGACGATCGTGCCGCCGGTGTCGATCATGTCGTCGACCAGGATGCAGACCCGGCCCTCGACCTCGCCGACGACGCGGTTGGCGACGACCTGGTTGGGCTTGGTCATGTCCCGGGTCTTGTGGATGAAGGCCAGCGGCGTGCCGCCGAGCTTGTCGGTCCACCGCTCGGACACCCGGACCCGGCCGGAGTCGGGCGAGACGACGGTGAGGTCGCGGCCGCTGTACTTGCGGCGGACCTCCTGGACGAGCAGGTCCATGGCGAAGAGGTGGTCGACCGGGCCGTCGAAGAAGCCCTGGATCTGCGCGGTGTGCAGGTCGACGGCCATCAGCCGGTCGGCGCCGGCGGTCTTGAACATGTCGGCGACCAGCCGGGCGGAGATCGGCTCGCGGCCGCGGTGCTTCTTGTCCTGCCGGGCGTAGGGGAAGAACGGTGCGACCACGGTGATCCGCTTGGCCGACGCGCGCTTGAGCGCGTCCACCATGATCAGCTGCTCCATGAGCCAGGTGTTGATCGGCGCGGTGTGACTCTGGACGACGAAGGCGTCGCACCCGCGGACGGACTCCTCGAACCGCACGAAGAGCTCACCGTTGGCGAACTCGTAGGAGGCGGTGGGGGTCGGCTCCACCCCGAGGTGACCGGCGATCTCGGTGGCGAGCTCGGGGTACGCCCGGCCGGAGAAGAGCATCAGGCTCTTGCTGGTGGTCTGCCGGATCGCGCTCATGGCTGCCCCTGCTGGTCGTCGTCCGTCGGCGTGGCCGGCGAGCGGCCCGCGGACTCGGTGGTGGTGTCGGACGCGGGGTCGGGTGTCGCCGCACGTGCCGCTGAGGCGGCCGCGGCAGCGGGTGAACCCGGACGCCGTCGTCCCACCCAGCCTTCCACATTGCGCTGGCGGGCTCGGGCGACGCCCATCGCACCGGGTGGCACGTCGGAGGTGATGACCGACCCGGCGGCGGTGTAGGCGCCGTCCCCCACGGTCACCGGCGCGACCAGCATCGTGTCCGAACCGATCCGGACGTGGTCGCCGATCGTGGTGTGGTGCTTGTCGACGCCGTCGTAGTTGACGAAGACGGTGGCGGCCCCGACGTTGGCGCCCCGGCCGATCGTGGCGTCCCCGACGTAGGACAGGTGGGGGACCTTCGACCCCTCGCCGACCTGGACGTTCTTGGTCTCCACGAAGGCGCCGACCTTGGCGCCGCGGCCCAGCCGGGTGCCCGGGCGCAGGAAGCTGAAGGGTCCGACGGTGGCGGCGGGGCCGACGACGGCCAGCTGGCAGTGCGAGCGCACCACCGACGCCCCGTCGGCGACCTCGCAGTCGAGCAGGGTCGTGTCCGGCCCGACGACCGCCCCGGCGCCGACCGTGGTCGCGCCGAGCAGCTGGGTGCCCGGGTGCAGCACCGCCTCGGCGGCGACCTCCGCGGTCACGTCGACCCAGGTGGTCAGCGGGTCGACGACGACGACGCCGGCCCGCATCAGGTCGTCGAGCACCCGGTCGTTGAGCGTGCGCCGCCGGGCGGCGAGCTCGCGCTGGTCGTTGCAGCCCAGGGTGTCGGCGGCGTCCGCGGCCCGGTGGCCGGCCACCGGCGCCCCGTCGGCGACCAGCAGGCCGAGGACGTCGGTGAGGTACTGCTCGCCCTGCTGGTTGCTGGACCCGACCCGGCCCAGCGCCTCGCGCACGGCGGCGGCGTCCCCGACGTAGACCCCGGCGTTGACCTCGGTGATGGCGCGCTGAGCCGGGTCGGCGTCCTTCTCCTCCACGATGGCCCGGACCGCGCCGTCCGCGTCGCGCACGATGCGGCCCAGCCCGGTGGGCTCGGCGACCTCGGCGGTCAGCACGGTGAGCCGGGCGGCCGCCTGGCGGTGGGTCGTCAGCAGCGCGGTGAGCGTCTCGGTCCGCAGCAGCGGCGCGTCCCCGTTGAGGATCAGCACAGCGCCGGACACCTCCCCCAGCGCGTCGAGCGCGACCGCCGCCGCGTGCCCGGAGCCCAGCTGCTGCTCCTGGACCACCGCGCTGGCGTCCGGTGCGATCTCGGTCAGGTGCTCGGCGACCGCCTCGCGTCCCGAGCCGACGACCACGACGGTGCGGGCGGCGGCCAGCGGCGCTGCCGCGGCCAGCACGTGCCCGAGCATCGACCGGCCACCGATCCGGTGCAGCACCTTGGGGATCGTCGAGCGCATCCGGGTGCCCTGGCCGGCGGCCAGTACGACCACGGCTCCGATGCCCCCCTGGGTGCTGTCGGTCGACGCTGTCTGCTGCAGGCTCACGTGGCTCCTCGCGGTGGGGCGGTGCTGCCGACGTCCGGCAGCGCGGCACTGGCTGGGGGACTCGGACTCGAACCGAGACTGCACGGCTCCAAAGGCCGGCGGGCTGCCGATTACCCCATCCCCCATCACCGGTCCGCCGGTGAGGACCAGACGGTCCACGGTGAGCCTAGGGCCGCCGGAGGCCGGGGGCACCCACGACTCCCCCCGCCGGGGTCCCCCGGCAGGGGACGATGACGCGCATGCCCACCCCGGACAGCAGCGCACCGACCGGCACCGGCCGACCCCGCGTCCGGATGACCGGCGCGCAGCGGCGCGAGCAGCTCCTGGACGTGGGTCGCGAGCTGTTCGCCGAGCGGGGTTACGGAGCCA
>Ga0210040_10001051_pt1 | contig 43525 bp, 34 predicted proteins | sample CryGeyCG12114_NA_FD_185462 | JGI IMG/M metagenome (GOLD analysis project Ga0210040, IMG submission 185462) | Groundwater microbial communities from aquifer - Crystal Geyser CG19_WC_8/21/14_NA (SPAdes) (version 2) | ecosystem: Environmental > Aquatic > Deep subsurface > Groundwater | place: USA...
CCGTTCCAAACAGAGTTTACTAACACAAATTTCATCTTGCGTTTTCAGGTGATTTTAGCTTTAACATGTGCAGCATAGGGCGCTCCCGTTGGTAATTACCTGACTCAGCCTTCGGCTTCGTAATAATGGCAATACATCTGAAAATTCGCATTCACTTATCCTGAAGTCTGAAGTTAGATAAAACATGAATCACAATAATTTCGAATGCATCTACGCAAAATTGCCAACTAAGCTAACTAAGTGGCTAAGAAATTACTTTGTTTCTTAATGTATGATATTAATATTAATACTGTTCACTGTTTAAGTAATATCTACTTCTATGGTTTACATACATAGATAGTCGGCATGGCGTCAGACCGTCAGAGCCCTGCCTACACTATCTCTCAATATTAATGACCATATTTTCTGCCTGCGAAATCAATTACAATAAGATGACGATGGACTTCAAACTTTTATTATCATTTAGACAGCTTTATTTATACATTGTGTGGTAGAATGAATTGTAATTTCCATCATCATATCCGATTTGGCTAACAGAATTCTCCTAAAGTAGAATTGTTTTGCTGATACTTAAGTATATGGTATAAATTAAAATATATTGAAATCACAGGTGAGTTTCTAATCAACTGGGAATTAGAAACTTTTTGGCATGTCAGTGGTATAGAGTTTTGGTATAGCATAATACAATGGCATAATATGTGCACAAGATAAAAACCTACTATTGAGTTACTAATTGAAAGAAAAGTCAAGTATATAATCAAGAATGAAAGTACAAAACAAAAGCACAAGCCGCGAGACAAAATAATTCCTTAAGTTACAAGTCTCTTATATACTTTTTACTACATTTGGTAAGTACGTGTGATGAGGTTGTCTATATAGAAATTAATTGCACGACCAAAAAATTTAAATACAAAATAATTCACAGTGAGAATTAAGATACAAAAAACATACATAGATTTAATAGACTTACATAATTGTTCATGTATTCGATTTCTAGAATAGACAAAACATTTACCAGACTGTGCAAAATGGCATTGAATAATAATCCACCAAGTAAGAAATTTAATCTTGGGCAATAATGATGCGAAATTATAAAATTGACATCGAATCTTTAACTTTTCTTGATAGACCAAACTTAAACATGTTGATTACATTGACAACTAATATGTCTAAGAAACCTATTACCTACATTACCGCATATAAGCTCCATTGAAAATACATAATTTGTCGGTCAGATGCACTACGCAGTCTTTTTATTTTTACTTTTTCCATCCGATTTAGTTTTTGTATCTTCTTGCTTTGGTTTGGACTCATTTTCCTTTTCCCCTTCTTTTGGTTTTACAGCTTTTTCTTCCAGTTCCTTTCTTTTAGCTTCACTTGCTTCATATTCAGCAGATTTCTCCTTACAGTATTTTTTGTGAACAAACCAGTGAATTTTTTGACATTCTTGGTTGCAATATGCATCGAAATGACAACGAGAGCAGACTTTGGAGCCTTTTTCTTCTCCACAAGTCGAGCATGGGTTATTATCCCGAAATCCTTTTTGTCCGTTTACTACACTGCAAATTATTCCCCACGCCCCGGGCTCTTCACAATGCTGAAAAAGTCAACAAAATGTTTCAAGTCAATGCAAATAGTTTTGCAACATTCATGTCTAGTAAAAATTACAAAAAAATGCAAAATATTTTATTATACCTTGGTATGCGATAAGTTTGCAACGAGTTGTTGCATAATCGTAGTTTGGTAGTACGGAAATGACCGAACGCCTTCCCTTAAAATTCTATCCAGTCCATCCGGAATAGACCCAGCAACGGAAGTTTTTAATATTCTCTTTATGAAGAATTCGATCGGATCCTTTCCTTTTGCTTCTTTATTCCATTTTTGAATTTGACTTAGAATGTGTGCAAGCATGTGCAGCTTAAAAGCAGCTATTTCATTGGTTTCGAAACCCTGTATTCAAACCAGACAGTTAAGTTAATTCATTTAAAGATGACAATATTTCGGACAAACGGACAACCCATATAGACAGATTATGCAACCAGAGTTTGAAACTTACTTTGTTCATTTCTCTACCAGCCATGAGACCAAGTACATTTATAACTTCTGGAATGTGTTCAAGAAGGACCCCGCTCTTTTTAATTGTGACTGCAACTTTTACAGGATGAAAATTGACCTGTGCAAAGACATTACAGAAATTGTAGCGTTTCTTTTTGGAAATACTATTCGTACTTGTGCCTGCTGCATACACTTACTTGCATAATTAGTTGATGGAGTGACGGAGCAGCGATTGGATTTAGTTTTGCTTTCTTCTCTAATCCCTGAGGAACAGTGAAATAGTCAACGTCGTCACTACTAATGAAATTGTTAATTGTTGAAACACAGTCATGATTTCCTAAACGAAAGATCAACATTAATTAGACTGAAGGACGTAACATTATCCATAAGCCAACTATACCCCCACATACCTACAAAAGCAGCCATTTGAGCAGCAGTGCGTCCCACCGAGTTCTGTGCGTGAGATTTTGCGCCATGTTGAAGAAGCAATTGACACAATTGAGAATTCCCAGACAAGGCTGCAAAATGTAGTGCAGTATACCCATTACTATGATTCCCACCGTTCACATCCGCTCCCTAAACCAACCATACGATATAAAAGTCCAGGTTTATATTCTCTACAACCATCCCCCATCAATTAATGACTATTGTTACCCTATCGAGTAGCAACTGACACATTTCTTTGTTTCCCCTGTAGGCAGCATGCTGCAAAGGGGTCATCCCATGTTCATCGACCATATCTACCTTCCCGATTCCAGTATTCAGCAATTGTGTCACCCCAGTCACATCATCTTTAGAAATTCTATTGAAATATTCTTTTTCTGGTGTGTCCACTTCCGCTGACGCTTCTCCAGCCTCCTCCGCTTCTTCAGTGCCCCCCTCGATCTTCGATGGCTCTTCTTCCTTCTCTTTCGACGAAGGCGTCACCTCAACTTCTTCGATTTCGGGCATGTTGTTGACTCAAACTTCCTTCAAAATCCTGAAATGCACAAAATCCAATATAACAATCAATCGTCAACCAAACCTAAATCCCAGCTCACAGCTGCGTGACAAATCAGTTGGAAAGTCAGCAATTCACGTACAAGGTTGCACAAGCTTTCCCAGAATCCCTTGATTCGACAAAATCAGGTCTAAAATCTTACAAAGATTAATCGGCAATCAACCCAAATTAATACCACTGGTTAACAAACTGAAGAGAGATTGTGGAGAAACTATTCTGTGATGAGAACTGTAGAGAAGATTTTGAACGCAGCACATAAAAGCGGTCCACACTTTCACTGTGTTGTGGATAGCTCGTTGTGTGCGGCACAAAACTTTGGAACTTTGGGCTTCTATTTATTTCTGGATGAACTACGTGTGCAAGTCACTCATTTCATCAATCACAAATATGCTATGTCTGGCTGGAGCATATGCTTTCATTCTTTTCACTCACTCGGCGATGGGAAAGTTTCTAACTTGAGAATTCGCTCTTTCATCATGAATTTATTACATGCAATCAAGGGAAAGAAGAAGAATATATGTCCTCCTTCCTTTGCTGTCATATTATATCACATAAGGGAGGAGGCTACAAGTTTTCATTATACATTAAATCGATTAGTGTGTATGCATGGGTGCCCAAGCAGATTGCATGCACACGTTGTGTTCTCAGTTCTTATTGGAAATTATGAGTTGATAATCGAAATTGATCGTGTGGGCAATACGTTTGGGTGGAATAATGAAACAGTCAATTATATGATTTGGCTTTTCGTTGACATAAGAATTTTATACATGGTTATGAACATTGTGTTTGCTTGTTTGCTGATTAAATTTACTTATAGTTATAGTTAGCGTCAGTGCTACGGCTACCATTAATTTGATTATGACTAGATTGCGTTACTATTAGACAGAAATTTGATATCAAGCTCCATGGCGTTTGGTGAATGTTTGTGCTTTTAAATTGATATACGAATAATTGAAAGGGGGAAAGGTCAGATAACATTATAGGATCCATGTTTTCCATTCGTTCTCGTAGCTAAGAATTAGTAGATGATGATGCTTGAGGCAACATAAAATCTAAAGTCATAAAAACTTGCTAATAATACTTTTTTCCATCTTCAAAGATATCGTGAACATCATAAGAATATGAATATGACAAAGAACATGAAAAATTTTTATACAATATACTTTGCTCTATGTAAGATGTTTAAAAATCCATTTGGTACTTTCATCTATAGCTAATTATTTTCAAAGCATTTATAATTACTTAAATTGTTGCATGACCTGTACAAACAAAAATAGATCCACTATACTTGTTACCATGGAAAACCAACTTAAACGACGGATGCCTAACAACAGTAAATTAATGACCAACAAGTCATATATCTCTTTAAAATCCTTGAAAGTTTATATCACGCTTTAAAACCCACACATACACAACTAACTATTATAATATTTCTACCATTACTTTCATAAACCATGAGTGGAAACACAAAAAGAGAAAAATCAGATCAGCAAGCTGGAGACGCAGAAGACCCGTCTCATTTGCCTTTAGCCATCCGTTGTATGGAACTAAATGTGAAAGAAGTGGATTCAGCAGTTCGAGATTTCCGAAACTTTGTGGGAGATATTACATCTCCATCATGGAAATACCCACATCTTCAAATGGAGTTGGTCGATGTGGATAAAATGGTGGAAATTTTTCACGCCGATCAAAATGAGTCCCGGCAGTACATCGATTTGACAGAACTACTTGTAGACAGACTGTACTATTCTTACGCGGCTGTGGCGAAATTCTTGAGGATATTGATTCTCGAGTTAAGTGGCGGCCGAGCAGGTTGCATTAATTCCAGGTGGGACAAAGATCAGAAGCAAGAAGATGAGATACTTATTGCAGATGCGCGTCCTCAGATTTCAGGCAAACATGTCAACATTGCTGTGCTCATAAGGAAAGTTTATTCGCGTCTCAACACATTAGAGACCAATATTACCAGATTGCATGTACGAATAATTATATTTTTACTAGGAATTTTTCAATGCTAGTTATCGCATAGGGAATATGTACATGCAATTGTTTTTTTTTTACTTTTATAGAAACCAACTCACTCAACTGGCGGGCTCCAAATACGTCCGGTGGCCACTCAAACGGATATGGTCTGTGTGGGCGGCTGCGAAGCCTGTGTGCTGACACAAAAAGTTTTAAAACTTGTTGGAGCTGCTGTGGACAGCTGTATTTCCAAGTTTTCTGATGAAGGCTCTGCAATTAGTCGACTTAGATCTGAGTAAGTTTTTTTCTCCATGCTGTGTTTGCATCATGCCAAAATGGAGTATATAACATACGGTGCTTTAATAATGATGCAATCAAGTGTTATTGAAACTTTTTTATTCACTTGGATTTTCACCAAAGAATAGTAAGGTCCTTTTTGGAGTTTTAATGCTAGCAAAATGATGCTTGATGAAATTTACAGCATCGGCACACATATTTTTTAATTTTTCATGAAAATCAAAGACCTATTTCTTATAGTTATTCATAACAAAACATACTACATAACATAATATTATGTGAATAGAGTCATTGCATTGCAACTTACACAATGATTCTGATGTAGTGAGGAAATCCAGAACATTTTGCTTGAGAAGTCACAATGGGCCGTCACGTTGAGCTGGTGTGGTGCTTTGGAGAAAGATTGCAAGAAAGTTGGAGGAACTGTGAAGGATTTGAAAGCTCAAAACCATGAGCTGAGAATCCAGTTGGAAGATGCAGTGACATACGCAGAGAAAAAGACTTTGGAGTTGGATAAGTTGCAAATGGAATGTGAAGAGCGGTGTAGGAAGTTGCAAGATGAGCGCATAGGAGAAAGTGATATTGTTGTTAAAATGAGACAGCAAAGAGGTAAACAAATACCTCATTTATATTGCAAGATAGAATTGAGTTCAAACAGCATTTTAAAACTAATCATTTCACGGTTTTCAATACCAAAAAAAGACCTTAAGTAAAAAACGTTTGGGGAATTCCAGACAATATGCATACATTGAATTTGGTTGAGTTGAGTTGAACAAAATACTTTTGCTCCTACAGTCAAGCTGTACTGCTGTGTTACACGCACTTGCTGCCATGCTCTCACTTTATAAATCAATCTAGTCTAATTGCATTGATATCAGACGTTGAACGTACGCAATGCAATATGCATTATATGCTTCTTACTTGAACTTACTGACTGTGAGACATCAAACAAAATTGCAAGCTATATAGCATCAGCAAATATGATACCGAATGGATTAAAATATTTCATGCAAAAAATTGACAAAACCTTATGGGTTAAATTCATTGAAAATTAGACGCTGCACTTGCCAAATGTAAAAAACTTCAACGCGTGATTGAATCCAATGACTTGAATCATGTGGACAAGGGGAAATTAGATGACGCCCTCCGAAATCTAGATGAACTGAAGGAAAAGTTGGTGATGACACAGGAACGCTCATCGTTTGACCTTCATGAAGTCAAAACTCATTTGGAGAATGAGATGAATGAACGCAAAATTCTCACATCAAGAATTTCCAGTTTGTTCCAACAAATGACGTTAAAAGATCAGAAAATCAGACAGTATGAGGCAGAAGAGGAAAATCGAAATGTTTTCGCTAAGGAAAATATTGAGTTGAAGGAAAAAATTGCGAATTTGGAGGTACATTTTTGAAGCATTTTTAATTCGCATACAATAGGAAACGCACACATGTATCTGTATTGGCAGGGCGTAGGAATTTCACTCACTAAATTGAATTTCACAGAATGAACTGAAGGAGTGCAAAGAGCAACAAATGGGGTTGGACAATCAACGGAAAAATGATAGTGTGGAAATCCGAAGATTGAAGGCAGATTTTAAAAAAGCGCAAGAAGATCTTGAATTGCTTATCATGTATCCAGATCTTCATGGTCCTATAAATGCTCCCACAGCAAGTATGTCCCAACTTCTCTGTCTATCAAAAATATAACGCATTGTTTATTCCATGCATAATAAAATATTACATAACTTAATGTCGCGTGTTTGCATGGCATGCAGCTCATAAATATGAATGACAAAAAAATTCTTTTGTTCGTTCGTATAACTGTTGCTATATAGCTGAATTATGTTCCTTATTATGAAACAAAGATTAGATAGTTGCTTTTTAGTTTGTACACTGCTTTTTCCTGTTTTATAACTAATTAAATTTGTCCACAGGTGGCGGAAATTGCATGGAGACAATGGAAAAACAAGTGGAAGCAAATGATACCAGAGTTGCACTGCTTCAGCAGCAAAGTGCCCGTCTCAAGTACACCCTGACTAAACTCAAAAGTCACCTATCGGGAGTAGAGATGCCAAAAACGACGAAATCTCCCAGAAAACAGAAGTGAACGGGATTTTTAATGAAAATTGGGTCATGCAATAATACAATTGGTACATTATAATCTACTCGGCATCGACGTGATATAGCAATAGCAAATGCACTCCTTAATGTCTGATATAAAGTGCTAGTCATGTAGTGATAAAAACATTAGTAATATTTCAGCCAGCATACTATAAAAAAAAAACTATACAACAATTTTGTGTACTTTCCGGATGTTAGGATATGTACGAAACAGAAATAAAATGTAAAGATAAATGGAGGTGTGCAGAGATAACACTGTTTCCATCTGTCTGATTTTAAAATTGAAATGAAATGCATGGAGTTGGTTGATTATTAACTATGAAATGCGAGGTAGACATTAGTCATGAAATTTTCAAATATTTTTTTACTAACTTCATTACAGTCTGTTAGTTCAGCTGTTAACTTAAGAAAAGAATTTAGTAACAAACAAGGCATTAATTACAGGCAAGGTAGTTTAGATTAGTTTTAGTTAGTATTAACTATAAGATTATTAAAAGTTAGGTAGTTTTGTTAACACCAAATTATAACAACCACTTTGCGCTACATAATTAAGTACGACCTACGTTTAATTAGAGGGAACTTACTTTATTTTTTTAGTTTCAACCAAATATCAAAATTAATAAAGATAGGGATTAAAATACAAAGTAAGAAAACGTTACAAACAGATGTAGTTATATTAGATAATGCGTTAAATGTCTTTTCATCATATACAGTGATGCACAAAAAAGTTTATTACATTTTAATTAGGGTGTAAGGTTAGGCCTGAGTTATTTTTTACATCATTATGGATGATATGAGAGTAATTTAGCATATGGTTTTTTAATATCCGAACTTATTAGCTCGTTACTATATATGCGGTTAGTATTTCCATTAAAAAAATTTAACATATTTGGTTCGGGCAATAAAAAAGGTACAGCTAACTAATACATATACTAATATAGATTTCACTACTATTTATTTCATGGTTATAATCATCCACCACAATAATTTGTTATTTTGAATTCGAGTAACTACATGAACGTAACTAGTTTTCGCATGGCCATTTGTTTGGAATTTGAAAAAATTCTGTTTATTTCGAAAAATCTCTAACAACGTTGCTCAACGCGCAAAAATCTGTCTTTTTAACAAGTACATTTGCTACTATCCAACTATCCTGTAGTTAGTAGTTATTATGTAAATATAAAATATCCCAGAAAACAAGTGTAACCCAGCTCCCAATCCTGAATGCATTTTTCAAAAACGGGACAAAGTTGGGCATTTTTACACACATCTGCGATCGTTCATTACATTTTTTACTTTACTATAATACCAACTACCAACAGAATTGTTTTCGCCTTTTTGCTGCCAAAATTGTAAACTGACTCAAAAAGTATAATTTCGCATGGTGAACGCACTCATTACAAAAACAGTGGGATATAGATAATAGAGGTAACAACAATTGTAGGGAAAAGCAGGGAAGTATTATGTCGCATGCGCCATACAATATTGTTACTTTCGCACGCGCTAAATTCAAAAATTCATTTCTAAAATGAAGTCTACTTCGCCGCCATATTAATAATATTATTATTATCCTTAATTCGCTACATATATAGCACACCTCCTGAAAAACGCCAAGTTCGTTGTCAACCAACAATTCCAAATTATTATCCCTTAGCCGTCTATTAAAATTACAAGTTGGATGATGCACTGACTGAAAAAAGGAAACTAGACGATAATTTCTTTTATTCTTTTCCCTCCACGGTACAATGTATGTAAATGAAGTGCTCTTTTCTTCTAAAATGTAATGACTGACTAGGACAACAGTAAAGGATAATAATGTACTCCATTCGACCAATGAAGGTCGCCTTTTAACAACAATATTTAAGCACAACTATAATAGAATTTGACACCATATTTGTCCTTTACCACATCAACCATACAACAATAATAGTGAATACTTTTTTGCCGTTGCCTAAAATTCTTCTCCGTATTATCATCAGCAGAGATTCATCATAAAATATAATTTCCATCTAGACAAATATTTAGTAATGGTCTAGTAAAACAGTGAAATGTGTACCTCAACAAATCCTCCATACAGCCCTACAAAGGAATTTTACAACTATAACTATCGACACCATATTATAATTATGTAAACGAAAAACTCAGCTTTTTGGGAGCCGCAAGCCGGGTAGTATTATTATTACACTTGATCACCAGCCAAGTAGTCAACAATAGATGACAAACAAAAAAAGACGCTCCTCTTCCCTCGTTGGACCGAAATTGAGTACACAAAGTGAGACAATGGAGAAAATTGAACCGAAATCACAAGATGGGATCTATTTTGGAAAACGGCGCACAATTTGAACTTAAAAATGTCACACCACAATCCATAATAATATTGTCATGTCCACTTCACTGATCCATCCTTGCGCTTTTGTAATGACATATATGTTAATTGTATCCATTCATAAAGATCGGATGGGATGAACAATCTATTGTTGTGTGCACATAAGTGAGTAGCATATACTTAATATATATATATATATATTATATAAAATTGTTTGTGTTTTTTTGTGATGACGATGTTCTCTTTTTTTAAATATATATATTGCGTCAAATTTAACAACAATATACTCATGCATTATGGAAAAGACCCTAAGATGGCGTTCAAATGATACAAAGAAAAAATTAATGTGGACAATCTATGGGGTCAACTTACAGTCTAATATCACACTAAAACACTATCTAGTGCATGTAGTTTCAGGGCCGGTGGACTAAATTACACACTATAGAAAAGACAGGCAAAAATACTAGAGTTAATATGTTTGCTGTTTACCGTGGTCAGTAGTGTCTTATTTTACATATTTTTGTATTACAAAGGATGATGACAAGAACCCAACATGTTAGACACAAGACGGTCAAAACTAACTTGACTCACTTGTCAGAGCTGTCATACACGAGCATGAGTAAGGAAAATGGACAAAAACTTTACTCTATTAGCATTATTAGCAATAATAAATTATTCAAGTCCCATAGGTACACTTTTGTCTTAGTTATGAGAGGAGTATATATTTTCTGGGGTTTCAAGTATAATATATATTTATTTATGAAGCAGTAAGTTTTTTAAGTGCGTGTGTATTTATGTGTATGTCTCTTTGTCGCCTTATTTCCTGTACACGTCCTCCACATTGACGGGAGCTGTTTAGAAAAATAAAGTCCATTTCATTAGCATGTTTAGCATCCACAATTCATAGACAAACACCAAGTAATCAATCTTATTTGATTCGAAATAAAAAAAACTCGTTCAACAGTCATCTCAGTGAACGTAAAAGTTAGAATGACTAGCAATTTTTTTCTCTGTCGTATGAAAAGCAAATGAAATGAAACCAAAATACCATCACCACCACTTCCGATAAAAAAAGACTCAACTAAAAAACCAATCAATAAATTAAAGCAAAGAAAACTTTGAATTCGGACAACACAATCATTTATAATATACAACTATAGATTGACGGACACTCGAGTGATCGTGATAGACGAAACAAAAATGTATAAACATAAAAGCAATGTAGCAAAAAAGAGCAAAAGTTGCGAGAAAAACCATAACCAAAGGAAATATAAAATTTCGTTCATTTCCATCACCTTAATTATAATAAAAACTCAACTCACACTCATCGTCAGTAGTAGGTAGTTTTAGGGAGGTTAGGACTGGTAGCTCATCAGAAAAAATCCAGAGGAATGTAGAGTGAAGTGGTAAAAGTTGTATAGTTTTCCACTCCGTTTAAAGTTATTCTAACTACAATTATAAAAACTCAACCCAATTCTAATTCTACAAGAATGAATAATGTGACATGGATTACGTAAAAAACCACTTTGTATGTACTTAAAAAACAGCAACAGATTTAATAACTTTTTTTTTCTTTTTTCTACTCCTCTTTTAAGTAGAAATTGTTGCTCATGATAAGATTTCGTAATAAATTTTTCCCCAGCTCCGTTAACAATTTAAATTTCAAAACAGAGAATTATCATCATCATCATAATAGATTAACTCGCTAGTACATACTTCTCCCCACGCTTTTTCTCTCACAACAAAACTTCAACTAATGCGAGTTTGTGAAGTAACAATAGTAGAAAAAACATCACTGATTTCATTCCTAAAACAATCATTATTAATAATATTATGCTAGTTCTCAATTCAATAGGAAGGTGGTAATCTTCGTAAGACGGGTATCATATTTGGGGTTAAGTTCACAAACTTAAAATTCTATATTAAGTTGGATCTTTCCTTTTCATTTGTACTTTCCATATCATTATGGTAAAGCGTACAATATTTTTTTCAAGCATGCACTCCAACAAAAACTTCACTTCATAATTCTACAAAACAAAAAAACGCTCTTAAAACTTTTATCGACTGATTAGACTGGTACTATAAAACTAATTTCACCATATAATTTCAACTCATATATGGTTAGATTCATTCAGCAACACGATATTATCATTATTACTCGCAATTTTAACACTTCAGAGTTTCCCTTTCTTATTTCCAAAGGGATCCGCTATCCGAATAGCGTTCTAAAGAAAAGACTATAATTTTTTTCAGAATTTTGGGCTAAAAACCTTGCATTGTTTTCTACAAAAACCGTATAAAAAGAGCACTCTGAAGCATCAGCAGCAGTTGCACCAATCAGCCAGTAAATAGCAGTATACAAATCAGTTTCCCCATTTTTTGGTAAATAGCAGAGCAACGATACCCAACAATCAATATATCAACAACAAACGACAACAATAAGAAGAACAAGGCATCCCATATACACATTTCATGTGTGACTATAACCATAGATATACTGACTGGCTGAAGACTCGATGAGAAAAAATACAGCAGACAAATAACTCCCACAACCACAAAATATACAAATATTAAATAGAACAGGACATTATTTTACGACCATGGGAATAAGTTATTCAGATTTTCATCGTTTCTTTTGTTTTATATATCAGACAGTAGTAGCAGTAGTATTGGTATTAATTAGGAGGACAAGGAATAGTAAATGGCCAATTAATCAATTCATCACGCTTTAGAATTTAGTAGTAGTCGTAACTAACTAGGGACGAGGGGGCATATTAAGTGTGTGTCTAGTCTAAAGTAACACAAAAGATATTCCAAAGAACGTCATCCACATGATCACAATCCATTGACATTCATAATATTTCTGCTGACCTTCCGCGTATTTGCGAGCAACGAATTTGAGCGTCTCATCTAAAAGTATAACTGGTATTGAGATTTTCATCACGGCCATCCATTCTTCACCGTTCAGAGGGGTCACTTGGAACACTTGCTGCAAGAGGGAATTGACATACACAAAACGCATGAGTATTTGAGATGCACACACGGACATATCATCCAACTTTTCTGAATCGAGCCTTCCTGAAAACAAGCATTCAACTTACCGACAAGATTTCTACATGCAAGATAACGAAATGGAGTCCCATGGATAGACCAATAGACAATACGAGCCACATATTCTTCCATGGTGGCATCAATATCAAAGACTGATTCTCAGACAAGCTGTTCATGGCGTTCAACATCTCAATGGTTACGAGTACGGACAAAGCCATTGTCATTGGGTGAGGATCATGGAAAATAGCGCAGTCAATGCCCTTGAATACTTCATTGTCTGGAGCGCATTGCAAATGGTGAGTCTACACACACATACAACAAATACACACACATATTCATTAGAACCAACTCCAATAAAAAACACGATGGAAATGAAATTTTAAAAAAATTGCGAAGTTTATAACAGTACCAATTGGTAGTAAGATAATTGAGGTCCATCAGTATGGATCATGAACCACCAAGCAGCGGCTCCAACAGTTCCAGCGCCTACGTATCCACCAATAGCCATGTAACGGAAGAACAACCATCCAGAGATCAAAGACTCTTCAGCTTTCCTTGGAGGCTGCAAACAAAACAAACAATTTAGTTTCATCATCTTAAATGCAAAAATTCACAATATTGTATTGGACAAGGTCCACACTTTGCTCATGATGTCCAAATCAGGAGGATTAAAGCCAAGAGCAGTGGCAGGGAAACCATCAGTGACCAAGTTGACCCACAAGAGTTGTACAGGGATAAGAGCTTCTGGGAGACCCAAAGCAGCAGTCAAGAAGATGGACACGACTTCACCAATGTTTGAAGAGATGAGGTATCGGATGAACTGTTTCATGTTGTTGTAGATAGCCCGACCTTCCTCAACGGCAGCTACAATGGAGCTGAAGTTATCATCAGCCAACACCATCTCGGCGGCGGATTTGGCCACAGCTGTTCCAGAACCCATAGCAATACCGATTTCAGCCTGAAAGAAAAGAAAATATAAGTTAGATAAAGACAATGATGGACTTTGAGTGAATCCGTTGTGTTCTCATTTATATTATGATGCACCTTTTTCAAAGCAGGAGCATCGTTGACACCATCACCAGTCATAGCAGAGATTTCATTCATAGATTGCAAATATTCCACAATTTTGGATTTGTGAGAAGGTTCCACACGTGAGAAGAGACGGGATCGAGCGCAAGCGGCACGTTGTTCTTCAACACCCAAGTCATCAAATTCACGTCCAGAGTAAGATCGGTTGGTTGTGTCTTCATCTTCGCCGAACACACCAATACGTCTGCAGATAGCTTCAGCGGTAGCCTGTATTAATCACACAAAATCAGTGATCCCATCCATTCATTTCAAAGGTAAAATAAAGATATAGAAACGGACCTTGTTATCACCAGTGATGACAATGACACGAATACCAGCTTGACGGCAACGAACGATGGAGTCGAAAACTTCCTTCCTTGGAGGATCCAACATACCGACGATACCAACAAAGGTCATGTTCACTTCATATTGGTAGAATTTGGTGGAGTCAACCAAGTCCATTTCATCAGGTCGCATTGGGTTATCAATGGTAGCCAAAGCCAAACATCTCAAAGTGTCCCGTCCAGTACCGTAAGCCTTGGTGAGCTCCAAAATTTTGGCCATGGCGACTTTGTTCATTGGCACCTTTTGGCTTCCAACACGGACATGAGTACATCTATCCAACACACCTTCTGGAGCACCCTTCACGAACATTTTTGGTCCAGTTCCCAAGCGGCTAGGCTTCAATGGCACGCAGTATGAAGACATGGATTTCCTGTCTCGGGAGAATTCCAAAGTGAATTCCTGAAAGCAACCATAACCATTTCAATACTTCTAAATAATTCAAATGAATGTAAACCATTTAAATAAGAATGAATGCAATGCTAGTGCCGATGAGCACACACCTTCTTCCATTTGCTCTCCATATCTACTCGGGTGACAATAGCGGCATTGCGACGATCCATACCAGTTTTGGAAATGTTGTTTGGATTCATTTTCTCGGCCAATACGATCAAAGCGGTCTCAGTGGCTTCACCGACTTTCTCAAATACTTGTTTAAACTACAGTAACAAAGTAAAATATATGTCAGCGTTTACATTCATAATTAAACATCCTCATGCATAATAAATTTATAGCATTTATCCACTCACTTCGTTGAAATCAATGGCAGAGTCGTTACACATGATGCAAATAGTGGCCAACTCTTGAAGAGATTCATATTCGTGAGTCTTGACTTTTTGTCCATTCATGAAGACTTCACCAATGGGTTCGTATGTAGATCCAGTGATTTCGAATTGATTCACACTAACTTCATTGGCTTCAACTTTATCGAATACAAACATCCTATAGGAATAAATGAACTATTATTAGAAAAACAAATATTTTTCCACGCACAGTAAAATTAGCATTGAATCCACTTTACCTGCTAACAGACATCTGGTTGGTGGTCAATGTGCCAGTCTTATCAGAGCAGATGACGGAAGTGCAGCCCAAAGTTTCTACAGAGGGCAAGCTCCTCACAATAGCGTTCTTCTTGGCCATACGACGGGTTCCTAAAGCCAAGCAAGTGGTGATGACAGCAGGTAAACCTTCTGGGATAGCGGCTACAGCCAAAGCGACAGCGATTTTGAAATAGTAAATGGCTCCCTTGATCCAAGATCCACCGTGAGCAGGGTCGTTGAAATGTCCAATGTTGATAGCCCAGACAGCGACGCAAATGATGGAGATAACCTACAATAAACAGTCAAGGTGGTTAGACATACAAGACAAAATACGTTCAGTAAATTAAAAATACATGTTTTTTGCCATACCTTAGACAATTGTTCACCGAATTCGTCCAATTTCTGTTGCAGAGGAGTCTTGATCTCTTCAGTTTCAGACATTTCCGTTCGGATTTTACCAATAGCAGTGTTTAAGCCAGTTCCGATGACAATACCACGAGCCTTGCCAGCAGCGACATTGGTACCGCTGAACAAAATATTCTTCTTGTCTTGGTTCACAGCCCTTGGGTCAGGAATTGCCTCGTTGTGTTTGATTACAGAGACAGACTCGCCAGTCAGAATGGATTGATCAATTCGTAGTGTAGTGGACAGTACTTTAACGATTCGGATATCAGCTGGGATTTTGTCACCAACTGTACATACAAATAAAATACATTAAAATCCAATCGTAAACTCATCACTCTCTTTCTCTCGTCAATATTCCCAAATGCCTTCTTTTTTTACCTGAAACCTCAACATAGTCACCAGGCACAATTTCGCGAGCTCGGATTCTTTGAACACCATTCTTGTCGCTTCGAATGACTTTTCCCATCTCGGGTTCATATTCTTTCAAGGCTTCGATGGCACTTTCTGCGTTTCTTTCCTAAAACCCAAATCAAGCCATACATCATGAAAATCTTTTTTTTACCAAAATCACAATAACAGGCGACATAAGTTGCACACAGATCGTACCTGCCATACACCAATGATGGCATTCGCAATTAGAATGAGCAAAATAACGAAAGGTTCGACGAATGCGGTAACACCTTCGGTTGTGTCTTCATGTTCCTCAAACAAGGCCAGAACCTGTACACAACAAATCACCCAATGTCATCATCCACGTCTCATAAAAGTGATTCATAAAATTGCTCACGTGCATTTCATATAAACTGTACTTACAAAAGATATAATAGCAGCAAGCAATAAAATTTTAACTAGAAGATCATCGAATTGCTCTAAAACCAACTGCCATAGGGACTTGCCCTCTTCAGCCGGTAGTTCTGTAAAGAGAAATTGGCAAGATCAACATATTGATAATAAAATCCCCAAAAAAATAATATAAACACTTCTCCTGATAATAAAATCCATCCATCATTATACACTGAAAAGCCTATTGAACGCATCATGTGTGACAATCGCACGCTCCTACAACTACTTCATTTTCATCGCACACTTAAACTACTGCAGTAAAAAAGCCTACGAGTTTTAAAATCTATAAAACGTGCAACATTGCACAACACAGAAAAAATATATGTACAGAAGCTGAAAAAAGTTTGCGACTTTGCCAAATAAGTTGCAGCCAGTCGCTCAGCTAGTAACCAAGGTTCTTTACAAATCGCATTCCTCACATCTACATAAATCTTACAAAGTCCCATTATTTTTCACAATTCCCTTCCAACTAATTCAAATAGAAAAACAAATGACAAGTGCACTCCTTTTTTAATTACTCTTTGGATACATCATGAACAAACTACACATAAGGATTCTCATCATCTACTATATAACTAGCCCATTTACTGTCTCCATCCCACACAACGCGGCGTTTAATTAATCACGCAAGAAGCAGACACACAAGATTCTCCTTCTCTCCATCATCACTTTTTTGGAGCCATCAAAAGACACAGGCAGTTTAAAGTTCAACTTCCATTCTTATGCACAGAGGCCATGGAGCATTCTAGCCTAGCATCTAATTTTGGCCCATGAGACCAATACTGTATTGCTAACTAATGTGAGGACCATCGCCAAAGGACATTCAAGATGGCGTTCCTAGATTATATCGTCATCTCCAAAATCCTTTGGCTATACAATACATGTTTTCGTAAGCTCCAAAAAATGTGCATCTTTGTTGAACCAAATGACATCTTTTTGTCATTGAAAAACCCATCATCATGCATGCATGTGTAATAGCGATAGTAGTTTGTTGGAGAGAAAGTATACTACGCATTGCAAAAGAAAGTATACAAATTTTGTATTACTACTAACTGACTGCGTTTATTGCTTGGTAGTGTAAGTACGTATAAAAGATACGGTGTCAGATTTTGCACAACGATCAGTTTCATCATCAGAGCATAGTACAAAGACGAAGCATTTATTCAGAAGACAAGTGCGTTCTATGCGGTCTACTCCTCTCTCTGGCACTTAAAAATAAAACTGTTTCGTCTGTGCATCCCTTTTTGGCACATTGTGCCACTCGTATGTATTTAGTTCTTGTACGTAAGATTATTTTCTTATTTGCGTAATTCAACAAAACACGGGAGAGAGTGAGAGTCCCAGTGCCCTGAAAAATAACCTACAACTACTATACAACATGCTCACCTAACTAACTAACCAACTAACTGCGAGAGTTTTATATTTAGGTTCAGCCTTTGTGCACATGTCTAACTAACTAAACCAACTATAGCATACGTCGTCTCCACTAGCCACCAACTTGACTATATTTACATGCTATTTTCACCTACAGTAGAATGATTTTTTTCCATTTACATTGAAAAGCAAGATTGTGGAATGCAGTGAAAAAAATGGTTCCTACGACTTTGACAAATGCATTCAAGTAATGGTTTTTAACTAACGTTTTTGTGTGGATTCAAGTTTTTCTAGCTGGCATTTAATTAATTGAGGAGTTACCAACTATTAAACTGCACTGCATTTTGCTTGTAGGTGGCAGGTTAGGTAGGAAGGAATGTTAATGCAATGTTTCAATTTTGTCATCCAGAGTTTGGAAACAAAAATATCATACAGAACACAACATTCTCCCTTCTGTTCATTATCATCATTAACGTGTGGAAAAAAATAAACAAACTTTCTCTTTCCATATCCCCCGGTAAGTTTCATCCAAAACAAATCATAAATTCCTGTAGGAATTCGTTTCCATCTCAAAACATGTGTGCGTGAACGCTAACTTAAGTATGCAAACGAATCCATTCACACGTTTTGCTTCCAATACATTTTCCTCATTTCAGTTAATGAAGGTATTGTGATTGTGCACTATACAGATGCAATTCAACAGGCTTTTCCCGATGCATTGTTACTAATACGACAGTACGAAAGAGTATAACAAGTAGTAAAAAGTGGGGAGACTTACCATTAGGACCATATTTTTTCTGATAGCTCTTAATTTGATCAAGGTTTAGACCTTTCTCGAGATCGGTTCCAAAATATTCAACTACTTCCTCCCACGTTTTTGCATGGGCGTCATCCATTGCAATTTCGGTTACTAACTGTTGTCGCTTTCGACACCAACAGATGAAAAATTATTCGTACGTATAGAAGAGCAGATCTTTCTTCCACTGGTTTTCGTATATAATAATACTAGTTAGACGGTTGATCAGAAATGTCGATCCTCTCCAAATGTTGGCAAGATCTGTAGCAAACAAAACAACATTTGTTAAATTTCTGGTACACACGTTTAAATTATTTTTATAAAAGCCCCAATGACAAACACTTTTCCGCTCTGTTGTCAACACCGCGCACGCAAGTATGCATCATCTTTTCCCCCCAAACAACTAACTCACTCAGTCACAAATATGAACCTACGCAGTAAACCCAGCGTTGATGCAAAACACATTGCAAATGTAAATATTCAAACTCGGTAAATCCGTTTTGGTTAGTTTAGTTCTCTAGTATTAGTAAATATCAGCCCTCCCTCTGATATACACAGTCGTTATCCCTCGTGATTTCCCATAATTTTCATGGTTTTATCACGACCATGATAAAGACATTACTAGCAACTTATTTCTACAAACCGGATTCTCCCCCCTCTTTTTATTGTATCAACAACTGGCCAAAAATATTAACTGTCGTTTACTTTTTGAAACTCTGCACCTATACAATCTAATGCAACCTTGTTGTATACAATGGACAGAAAAATGCACTAACTGTGTGTAGCACAAATTCGTTCCTGACCTCTATTTTCAGTAGAATCACCAAAATGATGGAAATGAAAATATTTCTCACTGCCGGCTCACTGTCTCTTTAAAACAAATGGAAACAAACAAACTGCATTCTCATGGGAACCAAATATAATATTAATGTTCGTGCAGCAATATTTCCCTTCCAAACTGCTATGCTCACTCCAGTCACTCTCTTTTCTTCAACAATGCGCCGACTAAAGCTAACTAAGTATAAGAAACTAAACGGCTGTTTCGTATCAGCAACTTAAATGACTTTGAAAAAAAATTAACCACGTGTTCTATACCAAGTCACTGTAATTTGCTCGATGAATTTTGCAAACGTGTACAAGTACAAGTTATCATAATCTTGCATGGGATGATGAATTCCTTTTTTCCCTGCTATCGTCACTATTTCATACGTCATGTCCAAGTCACTGACTGACTATGAGAAGCCATTTATCATATGCTAGACTAGGTACAGGCTATTATCCAATGAATTGAATTCAGCTCATTATGTACATATGCACACACACACACATTTTATTGCCAAAGGTAGACTTGAGCAAACTATCACGAAAACCTCATGCTGTAAATAGCCACAGTGATTTGACTGACTGACTGCCATCATCATATAGGAAAATAGATATGAAAAGTACATCATACATTCATTCCACTATCTGCTGTCAATGCTGACTGTCTAATATACATGGGCTTTTTCCTTTTTACAGTGTGAATTAAAGGTTTGATTGTACGTTGTAATAAATCAATAATACCTTCTGGATCAAATGGCGAATAAATTGATACAGATTGTGGAATCAACAGAGCAACCCGATATATTTTCACCACAAACTAACTAACTAATTACACATAGGTGGTGCAAATCCCTACAGCAAATAACAAAGCGATTGCTCAATCCCTTTTGGCTTTAAATGTGACATGCGGGATCGCGTATAATACAGCAAACCAAGGAATTAAGTTGTCAATTGAATGGCTCATTTGTTAGGATCCCTTGTTAAACCTAATCTAACTGAAGTGGACCACGCAGCGGCAGTTTTTGATGTTCATTACATGGACCACACCAACATTTTTTTTTGTTACTTTCGTACATTTACACCAAGTGAAAAAGTCAATATACATTATGCAAAAATACAAGGAAAAACCTACTGATCTCTAACGACCCACTAATTACAAATTGAAAACTCTTTTCTTAATTACTTACAACGACAATAAAGTACAAACAAGGTAGTTCCAATGTGATTAACAATTGGTATGGTTGGTGAACGTAAAAAAATGTCATCACCATTAGGTGATAAAAGTGTATATAAGTCAAATAACAAATAGACAAATAATGGAAGACTAGCTAACCCAGCTACCAATTTGATTATGAATAGCATTATTATTACTTGTTTAAAATCTTTGTTTCCTCAATGTGTACAAATAATTATCTACCTACCTGCCAATAAGCCACACGTAACAACAACTAATTATGAATGTGGATATGATGTCGCATGGATTCTTTTTCGTGCCCAGGTGTAACAATTTGATTTCCCATTTACACACATGCACGTCAGTTGTACAATGTTTAGTGAATAGTGCTGCTGGCTCGGCACAGTCAACCATATAGCCCAGAACAATAATAGATTATGGATTATGCATACATCATTCATTATACATACCCACACACTTACACTACCACATGGAGACGAAGATGCGTTTTGTACAATGACGTCAGTAGATAACATAACCAGAGCACATGTTCCAAAATTCGCACGATCCCATTTAAAACTGAGCATGGTAGTTAGTTAGCACCAGCAGCACGAGCCTTAGGTCTTTTAATAATCCAGTTATGCCCATCATGCAGCCCATACCAGAATCATGTAGTATTTATTATATTGTTTTGTTTTCTGACAGACTAACTATAGGCTAAGTGCTTAAAAACTGGGTGCCAAATTTTAACGACTGCGTAACTATTAGTAAATAATACTGTTTGTGCACTTAAAACCACACTTCTGGGTCTAGTAGGCAATATTGCCACTTACCACAGAAAAATGAAAAGTGCTCATCACAAATGTATGGATGAGCACACACGTCCACATTCCATTATTTTCATTTCCCATTCCTATTTCAAGGATTTGTTTTTGCAAAAAAATACGATGGACTAACTAATTGTGCGAGCGAGGATGACTGCATCTACTAGATTTAAGAATGCATATAAGATGACGTTGAAAGCAATCTTTTTGTCACCTATTTTAGCTCAATTTACTGTACTAGCTAATGGGCAATACCGACGCATAACTTATAACATAAAAGCACAATTGTTTTAGGATAATTTTTAATTTTTAATGGCCCGCATAGTATTTCTCCTGAACTGGTCTCAAGATATGTAAATAGCTTTAAAGTGTTTAAATCCAGTCAACGTTTGGGGTTTTTTTTCACTGTTTAGACAAATTTTTATGCATAAGAATTAAATTTTAAAACACTTAAACTGTTTTAAGATCTAATATCTACCGTGAATGGCATAATATTCTATTCTGACTAAATCTAATCTACCAGATTTTCTGACTTGTAACATAGACATCTTTCCCAAAATCAATCCATTATAAATAATTTATTGTAGGGGAGTAATGTTAGCAAAAATTTTTAAAACCGATCCATCTATTCCAATCTACAATCCATACTACCACCACAACAGAATCTTCAGGATTCCCAAGCATGAATCTTGGATTTCAAATTGTTATATGAAAACTCAATTACATACGTAAAAAATATATCAAGATCAGAATATCCGAGTAGTTTAAAACAAATGGCATGCATTTAGGCCAGGGTTCCGTTTTACATGCAGTTATTTACTGGGGAAGTAATAGCTGAACTGAACATCCCAATTTACAAGTTAAATATAAAATACCCTTGTGGCTAATGTCAGACGTAATAAAAGACCTCGGTTAGTGCATTTAGATGAATGTGACAACCAAGAGTGTACACATTTTTTTCTTATACATAATTTGGAGACCAAAATGGGGCATACCTTGGCCATATTTCGATCGAAAAAGGTATTTGCTGTGTGTCATGTAAACAATAGATTTATGAAATGAATTGGTTGAAAAGCTGAAGCCGAATTGATCACACCCATATTATTTTCAAAGAAAGCACACACATCGAATAAAGAAATGTTCATTGTTTGGCTAATGCTAGACTCGGGTGGGAAAGCAATTTCATGCAGAATATATTATAACAGCATGATCAATTTTTTATCCTACATTGAATAAGCCTACAAACGATGGGAAATATTTTATATTTGTAAACGAAAAAGTCAACACGGGCAATCAACGAGAAAAGAATTGACATTGGCAGGAAAGTGAAAAAACGGTGACACACTTCTCATTAAAAAACACAACTGAGACTGGGGTGTCAGAGGTTCGAGCACCTGGATTGAGCTGTAAATCAATTGGCGCCCCCAATGTTAGTCAGTTAATACATTTGTACTATGTCTAAGAATCTGATCTATTCATACAGGTTGACAGACTGGCCTAATTAATAGTTGGTAAAATGCCCGTAAAGCAAAACGAGGTCTAGTATGTCTACTTTATGCCAACGAGCAAATCATACGGCAAAAATCCAATGCAGAATTTAGACAACCTTGAATCTAGAGTCTGCCATCTATAGATACAGCGACAAGTTTTAAAAAACTAGTCTTCTAAAATATGATACCTGAGGTAAAAACAGAACAGAGGATACTGTAGGACAGATTTGTGACTTTCCACTGATATAAGAATCTTATACTGAAATACAAACAGGCCTGTGACGCGAAATTCAATATTTCCCGAGAATTCTCACTCAGAGTCTCGTCGAATCAATAAAAATCCAATCTTAACCCGCCTCTTTACGAAGAGAAAAATTCAATCAACAGTAAATTTCGAAGATAGAGTCGAGTAAATCGACAAAATGATCACTATCATTGCTAGAGATTATACGCTTACAGTTGCGAGGATGTTTCAAGCTTTCCAAAGGGGTTTTCAAACAAATCTTGTGAGGACACAAAAAGTCTTTCAGTTGAGAACGACTAGAGATAACTAGAAAGAAAAAGGTTCAAAAACAAACATCAAGACCTAATCATTGTTATGAAATAATCATTATAGTATTATTATTGTATAAATATTCACAAACAATGCAATCAATCATCAATCCTCAAACTGTTAGAATATAAACAGGCAAACTTACTGAGAAATCACAATCCGGTCTCAAGGAGTGGAGTGTGTAGACCCGTGAAAGTTTCAAAAACGTTTAATGTTAGTTGATAAAAGCAAGCCGGTTGGCAAACAAAACGTTGACAATTATATAAAGGTGTGATAGATGCAAATTGCCGCCGTATTAAAAACGCACATATCCTTGTTTCCTTTGGAGCAAATTATTGCTTGAGCTGTTGGGAAATTATTGATCCAGTTGCCCAGCAACCGTTCCCAATATTGCGTCCACTGTCGAAACTTTCACAATTTAACAATCCGCACCTTGCCAAACTGGAGTCGACGTTTTAGTCCTTCAATACTGAAATGATTTAAACTATCTACCTACTACTCACGGTGAAATATGAATTGGACCTTTTTATTAAACAAAAACTTCTTTAATCGAACAATGGACACTAAATTTTGACGGTGTGTACAAATGAACTTTTATGTATCGCTTTTTCTAGTACTTTATCCCTGCTATGCTACACACTGATCATATTCTTCATAGCTAACTAACTAGAAGTTGACTGAAAAGGTTGAAAGAACTTTTAGCTAGCCACTGTATAGACGGATGCAAATACGGGACGTAGGAAAAGCCAACTGATTTGCACTCATGAGTGATATATAAAATCGGAACCTCACTGTCTGTAGGTCTACAAGCAAGCAGACCATATTTTTGGTGCAGAAGGAACAGGTAGGCAAAAGAGCATGCTGCATGTAGCTCAAGAAAATATCTAACTTCTCATTGCATACTAACTGAGAATTGCGATATTTTTTATCACAATTACTGCCTTCTCATGTTCTCATAAATGAAATTCTTATAACCAGTATTATTTGTTCACGGAAATTAAATTGTGGTACAAGTATCGTAGTCAACCAGTGCCCAAATATTCCCAATGCACTCTAGATTTCTCATGCGATAAACAGCCCTGTCTGGTTTTAGTTCGAGTTCCAAAAAGTTGTAGTGTAGCAGTCGTAGTTAGTTAGTTAGTTAGTACCCAGAGAGCCAGCAGATATAGAATACACCTTTCAATGCCGGAGTTGACGTACATCCCAAGGATGAATGTGGAGCCTTTTCATTGGTCATATTTTTACCAGGGCGCTAAGCAAATTCCTCTATGTATGTGGCTCCACACTCACTCACTAACTCACGTCTCTAAATACTGCCTAGGAGTTCGCTCTTATGGTTCTTACATAACACCAGCAACAGCATATTGCATGGGATCATGGGATATCTTTGTTTTGTTGGCAACGTGTAAATAATATGCAAGCCAACGCATGTATTCAAACTTTCCCCACCACGAAAAAAATAAGTCGGGCACACAAAAAATACATTATGCAGTAGTAGCAGTGTCTGTATGTGTGTAAATCTTGAAGGATCTCATTGTTCATTGTTAAAAGTCAATGGTTAAACAAATATTTCGATTTTTGTTCAGTTGATACATGTAGTTTAGCCAGGTTGATGCGTCAATTGGTTCGATGGCTACTTTTAGTTGGAGAAAGTTTTCCCATGCATTTTATACAAGTGGGGCAATGAGATACAATCAGAAACCGTGACTGATGCCCTTATATGGTCATTACTATAGTTTTGAAACTTGGCGGTAGTTAAGAAAAAATGATTTAGTTCGAAATAGGATTCAGTTAGGAGAGAATTATTGCTGCTGGAATGTTTAAGAGAAGGAATTGAATGGGTACTGTTGTTACAGGATTTCTGATTGGGTTTGAAACGTGATTTTTTTTTAACTTACCAAACACTATACAGCAGATCGGTTCCGACCGCTTGATTTTCACTTGGGGAGGCTAATGTGTAATCACTAGCAGATTCAGATGACACGAAACACCAAAGACACACAAAACTCGACCAGCAACGCTCCGGCGCTGCAACCAAAAGCTAAATGAGGCCTTAGTAAGATTGGCAGCAACCTTTTTTAATCACACTCTTGGCCCAGGGACAGAAATTTAGAGGAATATAAAGAATTAGTAGCATCCCAGCTAGCATGACTATAGTTTCCATAGTTAGTCAGCATACAATTCAAGCACTGATGTTACGTATGGAGGCAATCCTATGAATATTACGGGATAGAGAACAAAAAAATCTCACACTCATTATACCCGTTTTGCATCTCTTGCTTTATGCATGCCAATATAATCTGCTACACACACTTACGTATACTCACGAGTACAAAACATGGATAGTCCGTGAAAAGTGTCTAAATATAAGCTTTCCTTACAAAAGTTAGTTAGTTATTTTGCTAGTCTCACCGATTCTAGCTCCAACTCGGGTTGCCTGCTTCATGGTGCACATTTCTGGGTAGTTTTAGTTTGGCCATACCCTATTCATTCAGGATTGTGTACCAACCATCCTCCTGGGCTTTCTAAAAACTGTACCACATTTTATGCAAAACTCCTGCCTAACTATAACTTGTATTCAAAGATGAATAAGTATGTGAGTGTGTAAATATGGTTAGTAAGGCTTAATAGTTAGTTAGTTTGCTTCTATATAGCATCATGTAATGTTTCAAATTGAGAGGACGTGCCCATTCCTCTTGATACCTTTTTACAATAATGTCAAAAATAAAAGTGTACCAAGGTCCCTGTTTTTTTCTTCTCAATCTTCAGCCTTCTATTCTGCTCCTGTCCCATAGATAAGAAGACGACAAGTTGAAACCACAGCAGACTCTTTAGATTTTCATTGGAATATTTTCAAATGGTTAATAATAAACGTGCCACACAGTTAGTCAGTTAGTTTGCTAGTTGGAAAGGAGATATGAGCAAGAGACAAATTCTTGCCATGACATTTACAATTCAACCTTTTCGGCGCATGTATCTTGTAGTTTCATAACTGGCTAAATACGAAAGGCTGACTGATAATAATTTTCACCGTATTTATTAAAAATCGCACATTAAACAGTCTGCAGCCCATGTACACAGCAGTCATAACATAAGTTGTAGTCAACCTTGAATTTATTTTAGATTCATTGTCTTGCATGTGTGATAATGATTTCTTCCATATATTTAAAACGCAATAAAACACATTTGCAATAAAATAGTGTCGTTTGAGCCAAAACGTAAGTTGGCATAGTTTTTTACTTGGGGCATGGTAAGAATTATTGGAGATGTCGTTGCAAGTTGATTATCGTAATTGAAATGGTTTAAAAGTTAACAGCACAGTTGAAAATTTTGGAATTTATGTTGGCAAGTGTATACACTTTGGTTTTCAAAGCGCGTGAGTAAGTTTTTTTCCAACTGCATGCATTTTACAGGGGAAGATAACGTGTTGATTTGAGCTCCTGATTGTGAGCATACATTTTACTTTTTGATTTCTCCACGTCGTTTGTGCACGACATGCTCTCATTGTGAAATGAGGCGACGTTCAAGCGTTTTTAATGCTCGCATTTAGGCTGTGCTAATTTTCGTGTGCGTAAATTTTTGTAATTGGAGGTGTAAAAGCATACAAGAATGAATTTAATGAGCAATAAAAACAAGCTGAAAGTTATGAGGAAGGATTATATATATTGAGATTTTGTATTCTATAGTTCGAAATCCAAAGAGTAGTATATGCTGTAAAGTAAGATGAAATGGAATACTTAATGTAGTTGCACAGACTGGAGGCCAAAATGCAGTACTAATCAGCAAATTAATACAATAAATTAATCTAATAAGTTGCATTTTTGCACATAATATTTGCATGCAAGTTAGTTACTCAGACACTCTTTTGTCTCTTTGGGAAGTGAGTCAGGGTGCAAAAGTGAAGCTCTATTTTTACCGAACCAATTGTGCCCTCCAGTCTATTTTTAAAGCATAAAACTTATTCGCTACTATTAGCACTATACAGTTTCACGTGCAATATCCCTTCTATACAGTCTCGTAAAGTTAGCCAAATTTTTCTGGGTACTGTAATAAACCGGTGTATTTGAGTGAATACAGCATCATATGTAATCATGACGTCCATATCTGAATCTAACCGTATAAATTAAATCAATTATACCAGAAAACTACCGTGAATCTTGAGATTATTTTCCGCAAAGAGAGAAAAAATCAGTGTGGAGTAATTTCTTTCTTTAATTAATATGCTTTCTTAATATGCAATCTAACAAAAAAAGACACTTTGCTGATTACTTACTTTTTGAGACACAAAAGAAAGAAAATCGAAATGAGAGTTTTTACCATACTTCTTATTTGACATTCAAAGTTACGCATTAATATCTATGCCATAAGGCATATGCACTTTTTTAACAAGCAAACTTTTTTTCGTCAGTTAGCACACAGCATAAAAATAATCTCATGACATTGATGAACGTACTAAACATCCTATTAGATCATTCTTACACTCCATTTTGTTTCATTTCGCTCATAAAACAGCAACTTTCATTGCAAAAAAGTATTCAAGTCGTTTGCAAACCCCATACTTTTATCTTTGTTCGTGTTTTTTCATTGGATCAGCAAAAGCCGAAATTTTAGCATGCATTTTACATGTGAACAAAGAGTTTTTTGATCCAGAATGCGTAATACTTCTCATCTTATGTAGCTTCATCGAATAATGAGCATCCCATATTAGGCCCAATGATTTTGATATAACGTTACAACTTTCGCACTTTTTAAAATCCATAAAACTGTATAAAAAAGCCATGAGAATTTTTTCACTGGACCCAAACATGAAGCAAAGCATTGTTCATTCTTCAACTGCTTTAATGGTAAATTTCAATTTCGTCGTTTACGTTTACCATATGATTGAATAAATACTCTATTTCTAAAATGCGACAAGTCCAACAAATAATGAGAAATCCCCATGGAAAGAGCGTATTGGTGAAATGCTGTGGTTTTCGCATGCATAGAATAACTCGCAATCCCCATAAATAAACTATGCAGCTAATTGTATTCTCTCTTAATCATTTTGTCGTAAGCACATAATAAAGTCAGCATTTCATTAGACTGTAGATATAAAAGCAGTTCTCATGGGTTTTACTTATAGAGTAACCTGTTGGGTCTTCCCTGCTCAAGTGCTCATATAAAACATATAGAATGACAGTTTTTGGCTCCATTACTATAAAAATTCGTCTTCAACCTTGCCAAAACTAATTCAGTCAAAAGCTAGAAAGCTAACAATTCCCTGATGCGCACACATGTCGGTGTACACAGAATGTTCTTGTCACCATATGCATTCTTTATGGGTTTCCAATTTTCCAAGTCCGTTGCGTATGATGCTGCGAATGTCTGAGTTTTGTTTTTTCACATTAACTACAGATTGGGTGATACGAAGAAGCAAATTTTGTGACGATTAAGTTGCGCAATAAATGACAATATATGCGTACGATAAGGACTATCTTTAGACTTTAGTACGTGGCCTTTCACCTAAATACAATATGCATGTGAGCAAGTTAAAAAGGGTTAAAAAAATCCCAGGTTCTTATTATATTTATATAATAGGTAACAATATCATCACACTTCAATCCAAACAATCCAATGCGTTAACAAAAATTGTATTGTTTTTAATGTACGTATTAGCATAGCTAGTTTTTTTTTAAATTGAAGATGGACATCAGAAATGATACGCGCATTGGTTTTAGGTACAAGCAAGGTTAGCATGTAAAAAACGTTATTGCACCAATCTGATTAGCATTCCTTTCATCATATATAAGGATTGATTAAAAATGAATGGTGCTTCAGAAATCATCCGTGTATAATGTGTCCGAAATTCCCCTTAGCTTTTATTAGTTAACTGGAAAAAATGTGTTACGCACAAGAGTTGTTTTCATTATACTCAACTCCCATATTTGTATTTGTGTTGCATACTAGTATTGAAACTATTGTTTTTCTTTGTATCATGTTACTGTTTTTGAGGAATCCTAAGAAGTACACGTCAGCTTAAGAAGACCTATATATCTGCTCTTAACAAAAAAAAATTGCATGTTATACCTGTATAACTACTATATAAGTTGCATGCAACCTAAACTAACTTGTGCAATCAGACTCAGAGCATAGTAGTAATCTCATACTAACTAACTAACTGACTGACTTGTAAGTAAGCTAAATTGGTATATGAAAGACAACATTCACTGCTAACTAACTCACTAACCAACTTATAGATACAAAATTAACGCTACTTGATTACTCGCTAAAATCTGAACATCATTGTGCGAATATGAGGCATTTTCTTTGGCTCTCTCAGTCAGTCAGTTAGTTGGACAGTTAACCCTTTCATCCTAACATGAAATGAGCTATAAAGTTTGTTTATGTTATATTTTACACTGGCTACATGGCACAATGACTTTTTCACTTAAAGATTAAACATTTTCCTGTTAATTACAATCTACCTAAAAGTATGCAAATTCATGCAATCTATAAGTCAGTTTGGGACATTTTTTCAACAACTACACATTTCTGACATTTCATGTGTGGTAACTGGTAACATACAACTAACTAAGTTCAGAAACACGTATCTGCATACCAATACATGCATGAAAGTTTAATGCATGAAGGTTGCAGCAACAGTTTTAGAAAGATATATGTTTACTTTAACAGGCGAATTCTTCATTAAATCTCAATCATGGTTAATTAAAGTAATGTTACATGTTATAATTCATTATTTAGCTGTAATAGTGCGATGTGAATGCCTGCATGCCTGCCATATTAAATTGTAACACGTTAGCTTTAATTTTATATCCATATGTTTCGTTTAGGTCTACCAAAATCTAATGCATGAACACGGATGTGAGATGAGATTAGGCCTTTAACAAAGTTGACGTGCATTGCACACGTACTATAGGAAAGTCAGCAGCTGTGTGTGAAGGATGTGTATACACTTTTCTAGAATTTTTTTAACTGGCATGATATGTGAATATGTGAAAGACTGGCTATAGATCGAGTGAATGAGGACAAAAATATTATTTAATTTCTGTTTAAAATATTGATCACCTTATCACAGACACAAAATTAGCGAATGATTAGTATATACGAGTTAAAACCACTTTTCGATTGAATTTTCTGTGTTTTGTTGTATAATTTATATGCCGTCGTCGTCGTCTGCCTATCATTTTTTAACCACAACAAGTGCAAAGATTTGGAAACTCCAATATATTCTATCTTCAAGGTGAGTCTCTATTTGTAAAAAAATACACCCCCCATTGCCCAGAGGAGTTTTAACTATTACACGTAGAGTAACGAATGCCAAACCAATATACGGCCATCATTTAGTGTTCAATAATTTAGCAGTTGTATGGTAGACAAACATATTTAGTATATGAGATAACACGAGTAGTCAATTTTTTTATAACAGTCAGAATTCAGAAGTCCGTTGCTGATAGAATTACACTTTTAATAAGGTATCCTCTGGATTAGCTGTGAGTCTGTGAGTTTTGGGACACGAAACAAGCTTTGAATTTATCTTGACATGAAGGCATAAAATCAAAGGTACACAATTTTTTTTAACTGGAGAATAAAACCAGGGAGGAATTTTATTTTTGGACACAAATGATTGACCATAGCTAGGCCTTGGAACCAAAAGTCATCTTGACTTTATCAGTGTATAATAATAAATTAAATACATTTTCTTTTTCCATAGGGGAACCAACTTACGGATACGGAAAGATTTCCAATCGAAGACGTCCATTTGGGATATTATTGGGATTTTGTGAAAAGGACCATTAAGTTGGTCTTATCTTTTAGTCACAATGAAGGTGCTTATTAGCTGTTTATTGATTGTTTTTATTACGGGCTGTGTCGCTCCTCCAGTCACGGAAAAGAAGAAGGATAAGAAAGATAAAGAAGTGGAGACAAATGAGATTGACCAGCCTGTACGTGAATTACTGATGATTACTTTCATTTATTTTATATTTCATCAAATGGAATTAATAATTTTGGCTTGCATGTGTACAACAGGTTTTCGATGTCGAGTACAAAAGATATCTGCAGGAAGTAGTGAATCTTCTAGAAGGGGATGAAGAATTTAGACAACGGCTTGAAAAAGCCGATCCAGGTGATATTAAGGTAAAGTGGGTTGAAGTTTTTTGAATAAAAATTTGTACATTGAATATAAGTAATGATAAGTAAAGTATGATCAAATGGCTTCATTTTCACGTTTTTTGTTGTCTAGTCTGGAAAAATTGCAACAGATCTAGCATTTGTTGATTATAACATCCGGACCAAATTGGATGAGCTGAAACGCCAAGAACTGGAAAGACTGAGGCACATTGCCGTTCAACAACATGAACAGGATAATGGATATGAACGAAAACATATGAAAATCCCGACTCATGTTGATCACAACAATCCTCACACATTTGAAGCCGAAGATTTGCACAAGCTTATTGTACAGGTTAGAAAAAAGGCTCTACTCTTGCACTTTGTGTATTAATTTACTTTCATTGAGAGCAATGAGGCATTTTGTTGGTTTTGGTAGACTACGAAAGAATTGGAAGAGAATGATCGCCAACGTAAAAACGAATTCAAGGAGTATGAGATGCGCAAAGAATTACAATTCCAAGAACAATTGAAACACGTTGAAGAAAGTAAACGGGATGAGGCTGCCAAAAAACACCAAGAAATGATCGAAAAACATAAAAAGCACGAACCTCTGCATCATCCTGGTAGCAAACAACAATTTGAGCAAGTTTGGGAAGAACAAGATCATCTCAGTCCAGAGGATTTCAACCCCAAAACATTTTTCCATTTACATGATCTTGATGGGAATGGTGTATGGGATGCTAATGAAGTAAAGGCCTTGTTCAAAAAAGAATTGGACAAAATGTACGATCCCAATGCTCCTGAAGATGACATGAAGGAAAGGGCTGAAGAGATGGAACGAATGCGGGAACACGTTTTCAACGAGACAGATACTGATAAGAATCAATTGATTAGGTGAATTTTTACCTTGCCTTATTTCATAGATTGTCAAAGATTCATATATTGGTTTGTATTGTATCCCGTATCTGAACTCTGCACATGATTTTCAATAAATAACTTATTTCTCCCCGTTGTTCACATATACAGCTACGAAGAGTTTTTGGAGCAAACCAAGCGACAAGAATTTGAAAAGGACGAAGGCTGGGATGGTCTCGATCAACACCCCTCATATTCTCAACATGAATATCAGCAGTATGCTCGAGAACATGAAGCGGAAATCCAAAGAATGATGGAACAAGGACTGGTATGAAAATCAAAATAATACTGTGGTGTTCCTAAACTTTTGTTGCTAAATTAAGCTATACTATTTATAAGTTTTATTATGAGTTACTTAATTTTATTTGCTTTTTAGCCTTGTGCTACATTAAAACGATTTCGTGTTTATTAATGGACTCATTATATTAGGAAGTTCTAAGTTCTAAACAATGCATGTTGTTTTGTCTTTGTGTTTCTCTTGTGTGCGGCTTTCTTTTGCTCTTATTATGAATCATCTCATGAACCACTACAGATCCCTCAGGCACCTCCTGGCTACGTACCAATGATAATTCCTCAGGAACATGCCCAACAAGGATCTTATCCGCAACAGCAACATGTATGATCCTCCACGGTGATTTATCTGTTTAATTTATGTCTCTGTCGGTGGAAGTTGGATTCTAGAGGACTATGTGGACTTGCTCCTAAATTAATTCTTTGCTTTTATCTCATAAATTTGTTCGCTTCTAAATTAACGCTGGGGGAACTCACTACCAATACATAGCATATGATATTTACTCCCATTATCCACTATTTTCAGATCCCTCCTCCTGGACAACATCCTATGGGTCATCAAGGTCAAGGTCCCCAATACGGTGCTCACCCCCAGCAAATGCAGTACCAACAGAATCCTCAACATTACCAGCAACCTCAGGGCGGGCATCCACAACAAATGCAGTACCAGCAACAGCAACATCAGGGCGGCCATCCTCAACAAATGCAGTACCAGCAACAGCAACATCAGGGCGGCCATCCTCAACAAATGCAGTATCAGCAACCGCAGGGAAGTCATCCTCAGCAGATGCAGTATCAACAACCTCCACCACCTGGCCAACATCAGCAGGGACAGTTCCAACAACAACAACATCCTAATCAAGGCCAATTCCAACAACCACCACCCGCTCCTCAACAACATCAACAAGCACAATTCCAGCAACAACCCGATCATGCGCAGCCATCTGCGCCTAATGTAGCTGCTGGAACTCAACAGCAGCATCAACAACAACAGACTCCAGTGGCAGCAGCTTCGAATCAACAAGCTGCCCCCGGATCCGTTGCCGCTTCTTCCCCTCCATCCCCTCAAGCTCCAGCTGGAGGACAACCTCAGTCTTCCCATTAATTCCTCCTTTGCATTTAATGCTTTGGTTTTTTTCTTTGACAACAAAGAGTTATAACGATGATGTGAAAAGTAAAATCTCATATTTTTGTTACTTCTATTTCCTTCTTGTCCGAAGGTTTTTATATCCTTTTTTCCTGGAATAACTTGTTTTGTCATGGTGGTGCTTTTATGATGATATGAATTCCTTAATGGTTCATGCTGGATATCATTTACCATATTTGGAGTATGAATGCATAATTTCTCTTTGTGAAACCTTCGAGAGAGACAAGTAATGGACTTTTTATCTTATGGAGACGAAATCGACTCAATTTAAGCATGTATTTTAGGGTTAATTTTTAACTTTTAGTTTTTACTTATGGGATGCGTACAATTTTCTGAGGGAGTTTAGATCGACTTTTCTTAAACTGTGAGTGAAGGTTTATCTCTATGTGTTACATGTAAGTTTGCATTTTGAAGAAAGTATGAATAAAAACAAAATTCTGATGTCTTTTGGACTGAGCAATTTACTGTGTGTGTTTCGTATTCTTGTCCTGAAAACCGAATTCACGATTATTTCATTGCATAGCAGTCTACGAACAGCCCAATCGGCGTCTAACTAAAAACATGTGATCGGCCGTCTTCCTTTTGTCATTAAGGACCGAGAAGCGCCAAAGTAGTTGTAAATTTTTTTGTACTTTTAGAAAGCTGAAAGTACAAATTTCTGCGTTTAAACGAATTTTTAAAAATTTTTGTGACTTATCACGACAACGTAGATCAAAATTCGATAGTAAACAGAAACAATTGCATTCAAGAAGATTTAATTGGTTAATTGCGTTTGGCATCAAATTATGACCCGACACGCAAGAAATTGTACAGCAGGAGCTGTTTACACGTATCACGAAAAACAAAAAGATGCGAAATCTTCTGGATACGGAACAGTGAACCACCGTTTGGGGAAAGATTCAGTTCGAAATTTTGATTGTTGTTGTCTGTCACTGCAACCCTGCCGAAATCCAGTTATTACGTATGTTAGCTGATGCTATTAAATATGATATAGAAATATTTTTGCATGGTTAATAAAGTATAAACATTATGGCACAAATTTACAGACCCGATGGATATTTATATGACAAAGAGAGTATTTTGGAATACGTGATAACCAAGAAAAATGAAAACAGCCGTAAATGGAAAGCTTACGAGAAGCAGAAGAGAAATACTGAACAAGAAATCACAGATAAAGAAACGATGGACAAAATTACGCAAGTAAACAAATTCGTGAAACAGGAAAATGATATCACAATCAACTCTGCGCTGGACACCAAACGTAATTCACCGCATTTATGACAATATGATGTGAAGGCCTTCAAAACTACATTCTATATACCTTATTGCATGTCTAAATACGTTGTTCAATGTTTACAGAAGCACCTGAAACGGCTTCCATCTCCAATATGGCTGCGGGGAGATCTCGTACCGTTCCATGCTATTGGATTCCCAGTCAAACTCCACAGGCTAAAAAAACCATGATGGCTAAACCAGTAGGAAGGCTGTTATCATCTACTTTTGTCTGTGTCTGACTGAATTGAGGAGCACAGTGATCTTAACTGTTTTTTGTTTGCAGGACAAAGCTGTGTACTGTCCAATGAGTGGAAACCCTTTGAAAATTAAAGATCTGATTGAAGTTAAATTCACGGAAATCAAAGATCCTGCAGACAAACGTTCCATCATGGTCAAAGATGCTCGCTACATGTGTCCTATCACTCGTGACACTCTCAGTGATTCTGTGCCCGCTGCCGTTATTCGAACAACGTAAGTTATTTGTTGTCAAGCAATGTGAATAGTATTGATAAGAAAGAGAAATCATTAATTGAAGTGAAATTCCAATGGTTATAATAGTGGAGATGTCGTCACTATGGACTGTGTTGAACGCATCATCAAAAAAGATTGGATCCATCCGATTAGTGGAGACAAGCTTACGGAAAAAGACATCATTCCATTGCAAAGAGTAAAAAAGCAAATAATCATAATCCTTCTTCATGAATATTCAATAGATTATTATGGTAATTTTTTTATTTTAGGGTGCCACTGGATTTTCAAGTACTAATTCAAATCTGGCTGCCAAGGAAGCTAAACCAGCCATGCAAGTTTAAATATTAAGTTGGCTACTTAAAATAATGACAGTGCGAATATTTTATAGGGATTATGGCGGATTTTATATTCAGAATATATCATAGTTTAGTTGGCAGTTTTGCATGAAAATACCCAATGTCATTACTTACTCTTGAGTTTAAGATAATTTATTGCTTTATTGAAGTACAATAGCGTTTGTAACATGAAGTAAAAAATGATATAAATATAGCCGTTTATTTAGCTTAAGCCAAGGATTTCAATCGTGATTTTTATCCTTCATCTTACAATTCGACGATTTCAAACTTTCAGTCCTTCATGATGTACACCCCTGTCACGGAAAAAAATATTTTGCAGTAACCGTCTCATTGTTCACATGGATTCGACCTAATGTAGATGAAGAACCGGCGCATAAGAGGATTTACATGATATATGCATGACGCCAAAATCATACAAGAGTACCAACTTAATTCCCCCCACCCCACATTCCCCCGTATTGTTTGCAATTTTATTTTGCTGTGGCCGTGGAGTGTTAAACTATTACTAACGATTACTAACTGGGTTTAAAGAGGCTTCAGTACTGTTTTTAAACTTGTAGTCGCATAAACTAAATCTAAAACAATGTGAAATTCAATGGGGCTACTAGAGAATATTTAGAAAATGTTGTCTTATGAGTTTGTGAGGCGTAATATGGCTATGTTAAAATTTCGGTCGGAGCCAGGAATCGAACCCGTGTAGTTTCGCTAACATGGCTACCGTACTTACTAAATAAATTTCAGGTCGTTGGCCCAACTTATAATATTATAGAGAATAGTTATCCTTTTAGCGTACACAAACTATTGGACTAGGAAAACAAACAAAAATTGCCCTAAAAATAAATTTTCAAATCACAAACCTATCTAAACCAGCTTAAAGTAAAAAATTAACCTTAGGAAACATAATGACTGCCTATATACTATAACTTACCCAAACAAACGACTTAAGAACCTAACGTAACGCCTAAAGTAAAAACTGTTGATTTTAAACGATTTGTAAAAGGTCGCACAAGTTTTCGCCTACTCAGTTAACTTCCCGTGACAGACAAACTTTTAGGGAAATTGAGTTTCCCGATCTTTTTTGCATATCACCCAACTTTTGTCCAATGCGTTACGAACACTTTGTGAACATCCTCAATGACATGCACACATTAATCTCGAGCACCCAAAAATCACATTACTAACTAATCGACTAACTAAAACTCAACACCAAGTGCAAGACCATTACAAAAGACAAAAGAGTTATGACAAAACGGTAAACTCCATATCCATAATTGGGACAAAAAAACTCACCTTGTTCTAACTAACTAACCCAGTGCAAACTCCTTTCCATTATGAAAGGAATCGACATAACAAGACAAGTCATATTTAACAGGGAGCTCATTAGGTGAAGCCCAGACACAATTATAATGATGATTATTATATGAGAAAGCTCAAGTCTTGTAGAAAACTATGATCGACTTTATAAACGAGCGCATGTACGGGAACTCACAGACCAGAGACCACATGCACACACAAATACTAATACACGGGTTAACTTTTGGAGACCAATATGTTCTAGTTCCAAAAAACGTTGCTTTCCTACCTATCTTCTCCCTAAACTATGTAGAAACCGGCGAATTTTGTTGGTGACTGACTTTTACTTATCCCCACAGTAGAAGGGAACATTGTATTTTCAATCTTCCTTAGCCCTCCACACGACGTTTAGGTAGTTAGTTAGTAGAAAGCACACGCGTCTCATCACTTTCTCTTCACAACTACCAGACAGTTCATTTCCTCAGCAAGTTGCTATATAAGGACAAAGCTGGATTGCAGACTCACCAGTGGAAAAACACAAGCTCAGACAGCTAAAACCCTAAAGAATTATTGCATTATTAGCATTTGCACAGATAGTTAGTTAGTTGGTGAGTGAGCAAAAGATAAATGAAAGTGCAGTTGTATATAAAATGGATGTGCCGAACAGAATTTGTAATTTGAGTACTAAAAGTGTCACATTGCCCCAGAATCGAAAAAGGTAAAAAAAAGATGGTGGGCACGAGGGTTTAAGAAATAGTTTTGCTCCAAGCTCATTAGCCATAGGGAGTGGTTGCGTTGATTTTCGTAAACTTTTCAAGTGGTTATTAGTTAGTCAAGCATTTGACATTGAGAGAAATTATTGGTCCTACTTGAACTACAGACTGCGTGAAGCTGTGCTCACCAATCGCAATACATGGTGTGGTGAATCCAACACGTGCTGGTTAGTTTTTCTTGATCAAGTCGACACTTAATTGCCTCATTTCATAGTTTTAGTTAGTTAGTGTGAATAAATTGGGAAAGTTGGAATAAGTAGAAAGTCTTTTAAACTATTTGTAGGGGCCAGTTTGTTGATGTGTATTCTTTGACGATTCAAGAGTTAATCTATTTATTTAGCATGCATGGCTAACTATATTTACTATCTAAATTTGTATGCATGCATCTAAAGTTTTTAATTTGGAGCGCAGTCAATTTAGCGAGTTTATGACGAAGCTTTAAAGGACCTTCACAATTATATGTTCCCATGTCAATGATGACATTCAAGTAATATTCATAGACATAGCGTTTTCTTCAAAGCAAATATATGTCCACAGTCCAGCAAATTTAGCTGGAGGTCTGTAGGCGCAATATCCTGTCAGTTGGCAAGCAAACTATACAGGAATATTTATCTAATCATGGCATGGCATTCTCTATTTCTACATCGTCATCTCATCCATAGTTACGTAGAGATCTCACGCACGTCACTTCACATGTCAGGTAAAATAAAATAATGAAAAAAATCTTCTTATGTCAATTAGTTTGTTAGATATTAGATATGAATGAAATCGCGTCATTATGTCGACTTGGAAGAGTACATCCCAAGTAACTATCTATAGTCTGGCTTGGTGTGCAAAAAGTACAGACAGTAGTTTCGTCAGTTCCGGACTTGTGTTACACTAACAATGGGACTGATGGAAATCACTTTACAGAATAGTGACGGGATTTCACAGCCTCTTCTCCCATTTTTTGAGCATACAAATTGACCTCTTCCAATAATGTACATGGTAACATTATCTTATATTATAGAAATGCTCGGCATTTGGCTACACTTAACTATGTGTGATTTTTAGTCGGCTGACAGTATTCAACGAGTAATCTTAAACCTTGTGATTGCTAATTATCCATTAGCAACTGAATTAAATGTCCATGCATTTAGCTGGATTTTCATTTCAATTTTAATTTTGAAAATTTCAATTCGAGAGGAGATTTTTTGTTGGAGGCTTTCAGTCAAGTTTTCAAACTAAAAATTATGATTACATAACATAGTTAAAACTTTTTATTTTTTAAATATTTTATGAAATTATTTATAGCATGAGGAGAATCTTCTTCATTGCAAACGAAACTAAATATTAATCTGCAGGGGTGCCTGATGCGTGCCATTGCTTAGCATGAACGTAAATCATATGCACATAACCTAATACATATTTTGCATTGATATTCATCCATTGTGCAACTTTGCGACACGTTTCAATAATGATAGAATTGCATTCAAAATCCTACGACAAGCCCAGGATAAAAAATTCTCATTGTTTTTGTGCATGATCCAAATTTTTATCTTCCTATAAATATTTGCTGTGTTTGTGCATTACAAATCCATATACTTTTTTATTTGTTGAAAAATGAAAAGTTTAACATAGTTTTATTGTCTGCCCCCACTCATTATTTTTGGCAAAACTTGAATCATGACATTTTGCTTTGGGAAAGAGAAACTTTGTTCTGTTTCTATTAATCGCTCTTCAAGTGTTAATTGGGTAAGGGATAATTATTTAGCTGTATTAGTTACTGATTAGCTTTTTCCCTGAAATTCTACATTTTGCATGAAAATGACAAAATTTGGAATTTAATACAGTACAGGAGATGCGTTCAAGTTGCTGACATCAGCAATATCTGTATTAAGGCCCTCTTGAAAGATCCTCTTCAAATCTGCTGTACTATACTGTCAATATGAGTAGTCACATCACAAGAGTATCAATTATGTATTGCAGACATAAATCCTTTTACTTTTTGATAGCCAGTTAACTAACTGGCTACCAAATAGAAAGTTTTTATAGTAAAAATCCTTCTGACTTTAATATGATTAATCAGTGTCTTATTGTAAGGTTCAAAAGGTCCGTACCATTTGATAGAAATTGCAAATTATTTCTCTAATTAAATTGTACTTTAGCCACAATGCACTGCAAACCAAACCACAAAAACACATAAATAAGCTATAATTGAATCATAAGGCTCTTAAATTAACAGTATAAGTCCAATATAAATTTATAAATATTATAAAAAACTGCATTACTATTATTGCAAATTCATTAGACGACGCGTCATAAAATTAAATCCTCTTTAATTGGCAAAATTGGGATCGAAAATGCAATTATAATGATTACTTTACACCTCAAGTACTTATTGAAGAGCAATTGAACTAAAGTTTTTCCCTTTATCACAAGGAAATTTGTTTCATTCAACGGTTTTCTCTCAGTCCAATCAAAATGCAATTCTTTAGAAGCCTTGTTTATAGAAATAAGTGCACTGTTTAGTAAATATTCGCGTTTTTACATTGTAATGAGAGTAAAAAAGTCCTCAAGTGACCACAAAGTGAGGAATTGAAACGGTACAGTAGGTTATAATACAACTGACCACTTTTTTTCAGATGGACCGAAATTGCGGAAAACTAAATACAACTGATCCCACCTCAAAGTAAAATGAAGCTCTTCTGCCGAAAAGTCAAAAACACAAGACATTAGTCAAAACTTGTACGTACGGTCTATGCATTCATCTGGAGAAACGGTGTGGAATGTGGAAAACGGGCCACAAAAATTTATGCTCCACTCTCTGGCTCTTTTCATCACTTTGGTTCAGGTCTGTTGGTTGCTTTAATATTTAGTGCACCCATCAAACCCGTAAAGACTGACAGAAAACTGGTCCATTTTCCAATATTCATCTCCCCAGTTTCTTTTTTAAAACTTTCCACTAAAGCGAGATGATGCTTGAAACAAACTTGAACGACTCAAGGCCCCTTCAGTTCTCACATGTGAAGCTCAAACGCTCCCCCATATTTGTCCTAATAAATGCGAAAGCAGATGAGCTTGGTTAGTTAGTTGGAATGATCATCATGTTTTTAAAACTTTTCATTCACTTCCAGACTTTAATCATTTTAATGTCTTCCATTCATCGGCTGTTAGTTTTTTTGTCCCAGTTTAACCAATCTAATCGATTCTCTCACACCCAAACCAAACGAGACTAACTAAAACTTCTGTGACATGTTCCCTGATCTCCTGAATAACCTGAATGGCAAAGATGTCCAATTAAAATTATATCATGCCGATTAACATCAGAAAATCGGATTCATCCTTTACTATACTCTTAACAAATGCGCTAGATCAGTTGGCTTATTTACACAACTTAATAGTCCGTCTGATTCCGGGAAATAAATTAATTTTTTACTTACTTGTGTTGGGGTTCAAGCTGAAAATTATTGATTATCACCATTAGCTGTTTTGGTATTGATTATTACCATACTATTCCCGCAATAAGTAATGTGGTAATTTCTTTCCGTTTTCACAGAGTTCTCACCTTACCAAGCAGCAACAATCATCACAAAAATATCTCCAATCTTCTTGATAATCTACTCCGAGGCTATGATAACAGTCTTCGTCCTGATTTCGGTGGTAAGTCCCAAAAAACAGTTCTTTTGTCTTCTTCCACTATGAACAGAGTCAATTCTCACAGTAAGTATAAGTGAAATGCTTGGGGAAATCATTTTCACTCTATAAAAGCGGCAGACAAAACAAATGTTTGCTCAAAAAATGGTGGTAATAATAACCTTTTCATTCATGTCGTCAAGTCAAACGCAAGTTTGAATCGTATAAAGTTTGGATACACACACAAATTTAGCTATAAACGGCGTGTTACTCCCAAATGTAATTTTAGTGCAGTTTTCATTGCCACATTAGTTTGAAGGAGATTTGCAATCTAAAGGAATCTAGTATTCATTGCTCTCGTCTTTACACATAATTAGCATGGCTTTTGAAATGGCACACATACTGTGTGCATTGTATTTAATTTCTAGTCTCTCAATTGGAAATGTTATCATATGGCACAAGGCATACTTTTGGATGCAATTTATCAATCAAAGAGATTGGGAGCAAAGGGAAAACAAATATGACAGGGTTGTGTGCGTCTATAAAAGGAAGTGGCAAATGATATGATCGTCAAAGCGCATTTGTATTGACAAGAGTCGGCATGAGACTGAATGAAGAAAAGGCTTTTCATGTATCTAACTCTTGTATAGTTTTCAACTGTCACATGTTTATTATTCTTTGGCCGGAAATCAGGAAATAAACGTGGCTGCATTAGTTAAATTTCACTCGTGGAGGGAAAAATCAATTTTACCAATTCTTTGTGTGTACATTTTGCACGCCATGTGAGAGTTTAAAGTTGCAAGCTCGAGTTAAAATACAAATTAAACTAATCAGGACAGTGTTTAAGTTTTTCATCGATTTCCATTGAAAATCTTCCCAGTACAACTGATAGCTATTCATATTTTTGTCTTTAATAGCGTTCATGCACAGAAAAAAATCGCAATGAATGCCAGATAAAATCTTTGAATCAGACTAGGTGATGCACAGTTCATGATACGCAAATATATTTTCTTTGACATGTGACACGACCATGTTTTTTCTAGACTAAGAGCCCTAAATTGTGCCACAAAAGTTTTTTGAATCTATTTTGTAAATCCTATGAATCGAATCTCCAATCAGTGTATTTTGCTTTATACTTCTTACTTGCTTCTACCCATGTACATTTTTAAAACATTTTCTTGTAACGTTGTTTTTTTGTCTGTGCTTTCTACCAATACCATTGACATGCATTAAAACCAATAAAGTATTTCCCATGGCTCAAATTATATGGAGAAATGGCCCTCTAGAGACCACAAACAAACGGCTATATGCACCTGACATTATATAGTGTACCGCAAACACAGTGACACGATTAAATAACAAAGCTATCCTCTAACTAACTAAAAGTTCATTCATTGCCCCAACGTTCCGTTTTCCGCCAACAGATTTTTGTGTGCTCTTGTTCTGAATGGATCCCTAGAGTAGAAATCAGGAGTTATTTGTTTACATAATAAGAAAGGGCGTTTAGTTGAGTGAAAGTCTTTTACTGTGATACTCTTGAGACTTGCGTAACCAATTGGTTTAGCATTAGGATTAATTTGCATGTTCAATTATGCGTACCTTTGATTACAGAGTCGAGTCTAAAGTTTCTTAAAAGTGTATGTGTATACACACTTAATGGACTACAAACTTTTTGTGCGTACTTGTGAAGTATTTCACTATTTACAACAATGCGGTAGCACTGAATAAGTGAAAA
>Ga0210040_10001052_pt1 | contig 43520 bp, 57 predicted proteins | sample CryGeyCG12114_NA_FD_185462 | JGI IMG/M metagenome (GOLD analysis project Ga0210040, IMG submission 185462) | Groundwater microbial communities from aquifer - Crystal Geyser CG19_WC_8/21/14_NA (SPAdes) (version 2) | ecosystem: Environmental > Aquatic > Deep subsurface > Groundwater | place: USA...
ATGCAAGATTACGTGCATGCTAATGTACAAGCCAACTTGCATGTTAAGCCAACCTGTAAGCCAACTTGCATGCTAATATACATGCCAACATGCAAGCCAACTTGCATGCTAATGTACTAGCCAACCTATTAGCCAACTTGCAAACTAATGTACCAGCAAACCCGTTAGCCAACTTGCATGCTAACATACAAGCAAACATGCAAACCAACTTGAATGCTAATGTACAATCTGATTTGCATTCCAACCTACAGCCTAACTTGCATACTAATGTACAAGCCAACTTGCATGCTGATGTGTCGGTCAGCTTGCATGCTAATTTACAAGTCAACTTGCATGTGAATGTACCAGGCCAACTTACATGCTAAAGTGTAAAAAGTCTACTCGCATGTTTAGTTGCATGTTAATATGCGCAATCATTTGGTTTTGGAATTGATTCTGATTGAATCAATTCCCATTTCTGATCTTGATTGATTCTTGATGAACTTCGGATGGGGTAGATGAGAAGCGACATGTGGTGATAAATTCTGGAAACTGGCAGCCAATATAACATATGGAGTTTCAGCAGTTGTTTCAGCTCGGTTTTTTTAAGTACACAGCATCTCCATAATCTACAAATTTGTAGCACAAAAAGTTAGAAATATATAAAAAATGTTTTTGAACTTTTCCTGGGGGACTATGTTTACTTGAATTCTTACATTTTCCCTAGTACGACAATTACGATTTTTAGTATGCTGTACAACGTTGTCTGCACTTGTCACAGCTCGACCAGGACACTGTTTGTTGTGATATTGCGCACACTTCCAAAATCTTTTTTATACAACTTCTTGGTCTTTAACGAGTCGGAATCCGTCCACAACTAAATGATACTTTCCTTAAGCACTTTTCACAAACTGCAAAGGCATTTTACATGCTAATTTAGAAAACACTTTGCAGCACCACAAGAAATACGATAAAACACCCAGATGGAGAGAGCTAGTGGACAAGGGTTGTTACTTCTTGAAAAACCAAACACCATTGTCAAACAGGCAGCGCTTTGGTGGTATTAGCATGTCAGCATAATAGCAATGTTAGAATGTTAGCATGTTAGCAGGTTAGCAATGTTAGAATGTTAGCAGGTTAGCAATGTAAGAATGTTAGCAGGTTAGCAATGTTAGAATGTTAGCAGGTTAACAATGTTAGAATGTTAGCATGTCAGCAGGTTAGCAATGTTAGAATGTGAACAATGTTAGCGTGTTAGCATTGTTTGGTCGGCTTATAGGCGTTTCAGGCCTGTGGCACCTTTTATTGAATGAATACTGCACTCCACATTACTTGAGCTAACTAACTTTGTCGTTGCACTTTAACGTCGATCGATACTTTCCGTTAGAATGCACCACCAACAGACAAGGGTAATGCGAACTTATCCATATTACCTCTCTCTGTTTGTAGTCCACTCTAACGTAAACGTATTAATCAAAATTACAGTGCAACGACACAGTTCTAGAAGTGAGTGAAAAAGTTTTGAAGAACTTAGAAAACTGAAAACGATAAATTGGTAATAATTTAGCTTTAATTTCACGTTAGTAGTTTTCTAACCTCTTCAAACTTTGGTTGGTTAATGTAAAATGGAGGACTGCGGAATTTGTTCGAAAATAGAGAGATCTGGCTACAGGCCCGAAAATTGCCGGCATCAGGCTGTATTCCACGATTTTTGTTTGGAAGAATGGAGGGAGCAGAATTCGGTAAATGTCCAGGGGCTAACACTAGCCCAGCAAGTAGCAACAGGGGATGAACAAGTCGTCGTTGAGACGAAGTTCAACCATGTGTTGTGCCCCTTGTGTCGCACTGCCAGCTTGAACATCGTGCCGGCTGGGGAGCAAATTAACTTCTTCTTTTTTGGCTCCCTGAGCATAACTTTGTGATTGTAAACTTGCTGTGTTTTATTATTAATTAGCCTCGCTTCGAATTTAGTCATAGTCATAAGATTGCGGAGAGATCGCTTTCCCATTGTATTTTTTCCTAATTTAGCTGAAAACCCATGCAGTGTGGAGCTCGCGGCCGGGCTGGAGGAATTGGCGGTTGTCCGTTCCCGCGAGCGAGGGTTGACCGAACGCTTCAATGAAGTTGAAGGGCGTATGAAGGCTGCCGAGGAACGGTCAACTGAAGCTGTCCAACCAGCAACGGATGCCCAACGAAGAATTGAAACGCATCAAATTCAAATTCTTACGTTAAGAAGAGCATTAAGGAGAATCAGGGAAAGTTTGAGGGAAGAGAGGAAAGTTGTGGCTGCAGAAGAGGATCGTGAGGGTGCTAAGGTAAAGGGAGTTGTGGCTACAGAAGAGGATCGTGGGGGTGTTGAGGTGAGGGAAGTTGTGGCTGCAGAAGAGGATCGTGATGGTGCGGAGGTGAGTGAAGCGGCTGCTGCAGAAGGGAATCGTGACGGTGCGGTGGTAAAGAGAGCTGCGGCTGCAGATGAGGATAGTGGGGATGAGGAGATGCAAGTAGGAGGGCAGGTGAATAGACAAGTGGACGAGTAGGAAGGGGACGAAGAAGTAGGGAGAGGGAGAGGAGGATTCAGGAAGAGTGGAAAATAAGGCGCACCGGGGAAGAGGGCGACGGCAGCAATTAATATCGCAACGTTGGCAAGTTGTTGGGAGCAGCTTGACTTGCTCCGAGTGTGGTGAGTCCTAGTTACATATTGGAAACTTTCCCTTTGTCCGTTCATGTGTCCATCCATGCATGTGTCCACCTGTATATGAATGCTCTTGTGCTAAATGTACCTCCCTGTTTGATGACAAACAAACTCGAAAACTCAATTGATGAAAAATGCTTTGTTTAAGATCAAGACCATGGTAACTATTTGTTTTTTTTATGTCCAGCAAGAAATTTTTTATCTTTTTGTGCATTTCTTGAATTGCTTTCATTGAAAGCGGTCTTGTCATCAATTTTTCAGCTTTTAATATTTTTTCGCAATTTACACCTGCGCGAACTACGTTAAATGGATGTGGTACATCCTGCGCCGATAAACCGGCCGAAAAAAAAGAAAAGCAATCCGACAGCATGGCAAAGATCAATCAGAAAAGACAATAAAGCGAGAGGTAATAACTACATTAGTAGCACGCCGTATAGTTAATACGGTATAACAATAAATAATGCATTTTAACATTTAAACAGGAAAAATACATAGAAAATGCAATGGGCAAATTGCACAAGAGAGGATTCAAAACCTACCAGAATGTACTTGTGCCTGCAGAGATCAATTAACTTTAGAAGAAATTTAACACATTTTTTACAAATTCAACAGTTTAGGGGATCACACTGCGCAAAATCTTTATTTGCAAACAATGGTTTTAAGTACTAGCTAACAGACAACAAAGGCGAATTTTTCGGTAAAAACTGTCTCTTGTGCAAAGAACCTTGTACGTGTGTAGAAATTTTTTTTGCGGTGTTCACGGTGTTAGTTCGGCTCGCCTGAGAAGGAAGGTTAGTGTTGTCTTATTATTAAATACCTGAGAGTGTTTAGTAATGGACTTTAAATGCTATTTTACTTCTCCTAGGTTATCGAAAAAAATCTGCCTATTTTATACGGTAGAGGGTTACACAATAGTCATGCAAAAGTACTTGATGATGCGAGTACATTGCTGCACGATTTTATAGTGAACCTTAACGCTCGTGAAAGCCACTATTCGAGGGAAAAAAATCCGAACGAAATTTATCTGCCATCAAATACAACCAAATCAAAGTTATACCGAGAATTTTTACAACAGAATCCCGATTATCGACCTGGAAATAAAGAAAATGTTAGAAACACAATTTCTTACTGGTTTTTTTGCAAAACTTTCAACGAAGATTTTAACATCAGCATAGGATATCCTCTTTAAGATCTCTGCAACAACTACGAATCATTCAAAAAACGTATAAACGTCGCACAACGAAATAATCAAGCTGATTTGGAAATGATTCAGTTGGAAAAATTTTAACACTGGGATAAAGCTGAATATTTTTATGATCAAATGAAGTCAAGTTTGGAATCAGAAGATGATCATCTTATTATTTGTTGTGACTTCGAAAAAAAGCAGCTTCAGCATCCTCTAACAGGCGTGAATAAGGAATATTTTTTAAGTCTAAGTAACTTTGGAATCAAAAATTTAAAAACTGGTCGCACCATGATGTATTTTTACCCGCAAAACTTTGCCAACAAAGGATCAAATGAGGTCAATTCATTTTTAGAATCTTATATCAGATTAAACGTCACTCCTGCTGTGAAACACGTGGTCATATTTTTGGACAACTCAGCCGCGCAAAACAAGAACCGTTTCTTTTTCAGCCTCTGTCAACATTTATCAAATACTGCATGTGAGTCAATTACCGTTCATTTTCCTATGCCCGGCCATTCCTTCATGCCTATTGATCGCGATTTTGCAGTTTTGGAAAAAAAAATTGATCGTGTAATTAAGCCTTTCGATTGGACAGTTTTTATGAAAGAAAGCAAAATCAAAGATCCAATTAATATCACTTTTGTAGAGCATCCATTTACAGATGACTTGCTGCCTGACGCGGATACCCCCGTTCTACGCGTGAAAAATTTTAAACAGTCATCAGCACCTCTTCTAAGAATTCGAGTTAACTCTGCAGCCATTCGAGGAATTAGATTCACACGTAGTCTTATTCTAATGACGTACCAAAATTTCGAAACAGGATTTGTGGATGAAATGCAACTGTTTAAAATTGGGGTCTCCACGGGGGAGCTTTAAAACGCCGTCCAAAATGCACCTTTTGCTTACAATGGCGAATTTCTACACGTTTCAGAAAATGCAAGAACATCGGTTCATGCTTTATTGAATTACGTGGATCTTCCAAATACCGTTACGTTTTATGAAAGTGTGCAGTAGTTTAATTTAGTTGCATTATTATTTTAGCTTTTAGTCTCTAAAGTTTTGTTTCACGTTAAAATTGCAATAAAGAGTTAGTTCCTAATTAAGTTCTAAGTGTAAGTGTGTTGCGATTTTAGATTTACCTCATGCTCATGCATAATTTGTCATCTTCGACATAGTTCCTCTTGAAGGCTAAATTTGTTGCTACAGTGACTATCTCGAAATTTTTGGGGAGGTACATTTAGCACAAGAGTATTCATATTTCTCTGTTTGAATCTACTTTTGTCTGTTCGTTTGTCTTGATAACGTATAATTCATTGCAATAAAAACATAAAATTTTATTTTTTTGTTTTTTAGGTATGAGACACTACCATTGGAGCTCACTTTCTTGCCCTTATCGGACTTATTTTCAGGCTCTTAACTTTTTTATTGCTTTTTCAACTAAATTTTTATACGGCTGATTTGATTCTAGTGAGACCATTCTAATCAATAAATATTTTTTCCTTTGTTTTAATTAATTTTTGTTGTGTTATCTTTTTATCAGTAGGTGTCACGGGAGTAGATGTCGTGGTGCAGGTGTTACAGGGTAAGTGTAGTGATCGTAGGTGTGTTTTCCGGACACGCAATTTCGAACATAATTACCTAATGTGTTAGAAATCATGCGCTTTTTGGCTCCAGGCTATTCCGACCAGGATTAGCATGCGAAGCAATACTGCCATTCTTAGAAGAATGGGAGTCATTCATTGATTGAGACATCCCCCCAAAATGCGGATCCCTACAATCTCCAGCAAAACAACCCGAAAATTCTCCTCAGCCGGACCAATAACAGAAAGACAATAATGCAGAATCTCTATATTCAGACGACAGCGATGACGAAGATTCCTTTTATGATATCCCATGTATTCCTCCTGCACCGAATTCACCTGATGGGCATGATTCAAATGCTTTAACTACTCCGGATTCAGAATTGGCCTAAGAGGAAAATGGAATCCTGAACTCTCCAACCCAACATTCAGAGGGTCAGCTACTTCAATTGATTCCACTAACTGCGATAAGAACTATCGAATTTCAGTTTCTTCTATAGCTAGTACCAGAGTCAAGTAGGTCAATTGCTCTGCAAGATATGCAAAACCAAGCATATTAGGCACAATTTGACGAAATTGTGAAATATTTGCTCAAACTCAAAATATCAAAGCTAATCAAGACGTGGTAATTAAGTGGAGCGTAAGTAGAATGTAGAATATTAACCTAAACAGTTTATTTGTAGTGGTGTTGTGCATTCCTTTATTAAATTTACGCAACAATTCTTTTCATTTTATAACACTTAAGGATCAACTTTTGCTTTTTTTTCTTTCTTTAATAAGAAAGCAGAGTTTGCGACTTTCCACTAACACTACGAGTGACTATTAGTGGTGGATAGACTAGAGGTGGGGTGAGTCTTAGGACTTTTTCGTTTAGCAACCATCTGACTAAACAGTTCAGACTACGATAAGTACTTTTATATTTTTTACGAAAGACCTTAGAAACATTTGATTGCGAATCCTTCACACAGTAGGAATTCAACATTATCTTACCAGCTAAAAAAACCCGTTCTACTCCCGGGCGGATCACATCACTGAGATCTAGAATTTCTCCAACTCTATGGGAAATAAAAGGTTTAACACTTCTTGCATCGTTTCTTAGCCAGCAAAGGACGGTTTTAGAGTCCGTCCAAAAAATAGTAGAATCAATTTTGATTTCGTGTTGATTTCTGTTAGTGTTGGATAATCGGGCAGCAAGGACAGCGGCTTGGACCTCTAGACGCAGAATGGACATGGGACGCGGGCTGACTCTTGTTTTTGATCCAATGATAGATGTTGTTGTAGCTTCCTGGCTGTAAACACGAAGATAGGCTATTGCGGAGAAAGCTTGTTCACTGGTATCACAAAAGATGTGTAGCTGGATATCTGTGGCCGACTTCATTAATGGAGAGTAACATCTGTCTATACTCAAATTTTCAATATCATAGAGTTGTTTGATTCAAATTTTCCATTTTTTCAAGGGAATTCCAGCTAGCTCATCATCCCAACCTTGGCCGGTACGCCACACATCTTAAAGTAGAATTTTTGCACGGACTGAGTAGTGACCAAGAAGTCCCAAAGGATCAAAAAGCGCCATTACTAGCCGGAGCACTTCTCGCTTTGTTGGATTGTGGTTAGGATCTGCAATTTTTTTACTGATTTGGTTGACTTTGTAAGTAAAACAATCCTTACGTGGGTCCCATCTCATTCCCAAAACTCGTTGAGTGGATTCACCATATTCTTTGTCCCATGTCACGGATTTGGATGGACCACAAAGTTCGTCAGGTAAAAATTCTAATACTTCTTTATGACTGGACATCTAGCTTCTGATCTCAAACCCTCCTTGTTTATGCAAATAAACTACATCTTTGATTTGTTGAATTGCAGATTGGATTGTATGACAGCTGTCTAGATAATCATCCATGTAGTGCCGGTCGTGGATTTCATTGCATTGGGTAAGGATTGTCCGAATCGGGTTGCATTCAAATTTTTTACATAGTAAGCAGAACAAGGAGATGAAGCTGCTCTAAACGTCATTGCTGTCATTTGGAATACGTTCGGTTCTCTGTCTGTAGGATGTTCTTTCCACAGAAAACGTTGGGCTGGCTGGTCCACGGTTCGAATCAGGATTTGATGGAACATTTCTCTTATATCTCCACAGATAGCTATTTCTTTTTGTCGAAACTTGAATAACACAGACATCAATGGCTGCAGCAAGTCTGGACCTTTGAGAAGAACGTCATTCAGTGAGGTTCCTCTAGTTTTAGCAGCTGCATCAAATATTAGTCTCAATTTCCCCGGTTTGTTTTCATTTTTAACAGCAAAGTGTGGTAAGTACCAAACATTCTTTTGTGAAATTTTTTGTTCTTCAAGGGTGATTTTTCTGGCATATCCTTTTGTAATGTAGTCTTCTATTTTTTCAGTGTACTGGGCTGCAAAATTGGGATCGGCTGTCATCTTTTTCTTTATAGAAAGGAGTCGTATCAGTGCTGTAGGTTTGCTGTCAGGGAGGGTGAGAAAATCTTTAGTCCACAGCAATCCAGTTTCCCAGCGGTCACCACAACGTTAAGTAGTTTTCTGTAAAATCTCCATTGCTCAGTTTTCATCTGTTGAATATAAGTTTTTGTTAGTACTTACAGTTACTCCAAAGTTTTCAGTCCTCCAGTGATCTTTCACGAGAGTGCGTAAGAATTCATCAGATATCTTTTCACGATCCATAAACATGACAAATCCTTCGTCCACCCGATTTTTTTAAGGCCTGAGAGTTTCCATGGACTACCCATCCTAGTTTAGTGTTCGAAACAATGGGAGAGTTCGGGCCGGACTCCACGACTTCTCTGGCTATTGTTAAATGACAGTTATCTTGACCCAGAAGAATCATTGATTATGCGTGATCAAAGGATTGAAAATCAACGTATTTCAAGTAGTCCCACATGGATTTCAACTTCTTTGCATTGACGGTTTGGGTAGGTAGATTCATGTTCTTAAGGGTATGTACATTTTGGATTTCATATTCTTGCTCACAGTTGATTCCTTTTATTTTCAGTTGAACATTCCTTGAATCCTTGTGATCACAGACAGTGTCCTTTGTCCAACGCAATAAAACTGGATTCACGGGGCCTTTGGCTCTAATTTGCTTTGCTATACTTTCATCTAAGAGAGTCACTGTTGAGCCCTCGTCCAGAAGTGCGTAGGTCGAAACTTCACCAGCCGGACCTGATAGAATGACTGGGAGTACTCTTATCATCACACGGGGTTGGACACAAGATGAATGGGCTACGGTTGCTGGTTGTTGCCAAGAATCGTGAAGGAAGGGATGATGGAAATGTTGACATTGGTTCACATTGCACCTGACTTTAGTTGGACAGTCTCTTATACTGTGTTCAGGTCTCATGCATGAGAAACAGCGTTTCTCGTATCGTATCTATTTCGATCTTTCCTCGATTGACAGATCTTCAAATTCTCTGTATTGATTAATTTGATGGTTTTGTTTCTTACAGAATTGACATGACGGACTGGAAATTGTGGTCATCACTGCTGCTCCGGGATTTGGGTAGGAATTCTGACGAAAACGTTACCCTCTCGAGCCATGTGTATGATCCTCTTTTGAATATTTCCGTTGTCCATCAGTGTCGTTATTTTTAGGTATGTAAACAAAACTTGCAGCCTCAGCCCGATCCTCCAACCAAGAAGCGAAGTGGGTTAGATCAGGAAGATGTGGTCGGCAAGCTGCAGCAGCTTCTCCCCATTGAAGTCGCAGGATTGATGGCAGTTTTGAAACCAGAAGCTCCATCATTTGTGGGTTCATCAGATGTCCAATTTAATTAAATGACTTCATGGTGGCCACTAGGTTAGATATCAGATTGGAGAAATCCATTAAGTATTCCATGTCGTCTTGTCTGGCTGAACTCGATTTTTTGACTTTGTCAATCAGGGTTCGTATGATGTATTCTGGTCGGCCAAAACGGTTCTGTAGAATTTTTGTAATTTCATCCACACTGTCAGGAATATTTAGTAAGCTGCTAACTGTCTCATTTGCTTTCCCCCGTAAACACCGTTGTAGACGGATAAGTTTCTTCTCGGGCGTGAATTGCCATAATTCATTTGTTCTATGGTAGGAAGCTATAAACGTTGGCCATTCTTCTGGTTTCCCATCAAAGTATGGAAGATCTTTTCCAGCTGCCTGTCGGGCTGTAAACTTCTTCCAGTCAGTGTCAGAAGGATGCTTTTCGGTTGCCAAGGCTATCCCAGAGAGAATAGATTGTGAGAATTGTTTGGTGAGTTCTTCTAAAAGTTTGTTTTGGTTCAGTTCGCCACCAATAGTGTTTTGATTGAGCATGTGTTGACCAGTTTCTATCCAGTCATTTTTTTCTTCTGTCGATTTCAGGAATCCTGTGGACAAAGAGTCGACGTTGCAGTTTCCATTGGACTGAATTTCTCCCTCAGTGTTAAGCAAATAGTTTTCCTCGTCCAGCTCCGCTTGCTGAAGTAGCAATTTATGATTGATGATGCGTTGTTCTCTTTCCAGTTTCTCAGTTTCTCTCTCTTCTTCTAGTTTTGCAATAGCTACAGCAGCCTCTAAGGCAACTTTGGCCCGACGCACAGCGACGCTATTGGCTAACGAACGTACACTGGGTGTAGGAGGAGGAGAGATTAATGATTACGATCAGGAGGATGGATGGAGACACTGCTAGCAGCCGAAGAGATACAATCTATCATGCTGGTATCTGTTTTTTTGTTAGTTGCCATAGTTCCGCTGATTGAGTCGTTTGAATTCTTATTTCCAGATGTGGTTGGAATTTCCCAAGAGCCAAAGCGATCAGGTTGTTGACCACGGTTCATACGAGTGCTTCTCCGGGGAACTTCAGTATGGTTGTCGGACATGATCACCAAAGGGCTTGTTATAGTAGTTCGAAGGACCAAATATTACGACGTGTAATATTAATTTACTTGACTATGGCGTATAACTAGAGTAAATAGTCTGGGATTTTACAATTTTAGATTTATTTTACGAAAGTTGGTAGACACGATTTGACAGACGTGTTGACAGTAAGACAATTGTGACAAGACTGAAGAGAAAACGAAAAGACAGGATAGTTTAAAGCTTTGTTAGTAAATAAGTAATTAGGTTTCCATGACATTAAGATTAAGGGTGTATTTTGGTCCGCAACAGCACCCTTTTCAAACGGAAACTACACATGCGAAACTTTGTGGAAATCATAAAACGTCAATGTTATCCTGCCAAAAATCCCCCTTAACTAGATGCTGTTGCGGTAAGAGCTAGCTTAAAAACTCCAAAGCCCGTGATTTCCGGCCTTGATTCGGTCGGGCATTTCTTTGCCAGTGCTCAAGAATATGGGGCTAAGCCGGAAAAAATCGAAGTGTCATGCCGAATCACCTAGGAATACGAGTTCTGTGTTCTCTGCTGAGCCTTTACAAAGTCTAGTTACAGAGCTACGGAACAATAAGCTGGTGCTAAACTTAAGTAACTATTGTGCTATAGCTGCAGCTTTAAAAAAAATTTCAGCTTGCCAAAAAAATCCAGCTGACCCGAAAAAGTTAGAATCCATTTCCTCTTTTCCTGTTCTCAAGTGGATTAAAGATGTACAATCCTTTGTTAGTCTCTGTAGTTATTACAGTAGATTTATCCGTAACTTTTCCCATATCTCCCATCATTTAATCCGATTATACCAAAAACCTTTCAAGTTCACTTCGGTTGGAGAGCCTTATTTATTATTTAAATTATTTAAAATTTGCCTTAAATACTGCACCATTCTTAACATATTTTAATGAATCTTGCCCAGTTAGAGTTCACACAGATGTTAGTTTATTAGGTTTAGGAGCTGTCACTTAACAGTTAGAAAGTAATAATCAGTGGCATCCATTAGCTTACGCTCCACGTAGTCTCAAAAAATACAAAAAAGAATACTCCATCACAGAACTAGAATGTTTAGCTATTGTTTTTGCCGTAGATAGATTTAGTTCGTATTTATATCTTTAAAAGTTCAATATAGTAGCCGACCACCAATTAAATCCTATTGCTTTTATTTTTAAAAGTTTTGAAATGTCTTTCTAAACGTTTCTAAAAGTTTGCTTTCAGAATTGGAGATATCGCTGGCACCGGCTAGGTTATATTTATCAACTTGTTTCTCCTCTTTAAAAATGCAGTAATCGGTTTCCCCCAACCATTTATACTTCTATTAATTTACTCACTTAAGTTTTAACTACTACTTTGTCGTGTTGATTCACATATTAAAAACTGAGGAAAGATTATATATTTTTAAAAAGGAACCTTACAAACCAGCTAGACTTTAAAACTGCCGTGAAACTGAACGCAAAATTGAAATTGGAAACATTTTTGCAAAATTAAATTGGCTACTGTGCGCCGCTCGAGGATGAGAGTATTTAGCTTTTATGCATCTTTTGCACCAATTTAGCGCAGTTTTCCCAAACCCTCAACCTCCGGATTGAATAGGCTATGAGAATGCCAATCAATCCTAGTTAATAGTGTTTCTTTAGGTTAGCTTACCATTATTGTAGTTACTAGCGGTCCTCGTTTTGTAGGAACGGTGTTCCAGCAATCTAGGGAATAGTATAGATCCAAGTTGAGATGCCGATTAGCCCCAATTGCGAATTGTACTGTAGAAATTGATGCACAATAATGTAATACGATAGAATGCGGGGAACCAATACGCTAGAATCCCGAAGAAGTGTGTTGCACCGAAAATGGAAATAGTTTTTACTAATTAGATCATAGTTAAGATTTTATTCTTTGGTAGCCCAAATACCGATGAAGTCTCAATGCCAACTTCCGAAGTCAAAGATACCCGTCGTTATGTATTCATATAATAGTTTACATGTTGACACCAATATATAAATCAATTGGCATAATCTAAAGATATATTTGGAAAACCTAACGTAGGGATTTATGGCTTGCTACAACTGTATTGAATAATACGCGTGAGGTGCACTTAAAACAGAAACATTTGTTATAATTATAATGCGCCAAGACCAAAGCTGCAGAGCCACATCAAAGATTTTTTAGCACGCTTTATATGAAAAGATTAGCGCTAGTCTAAAAGTAGGCAAGTGACAGTTTGGCTACAAATAAAGACATGGTACAGAGATCGCAGTTTTCACCCTAAAAATATCATTAATTTGTACAAAAAGCAAAATTCTTCTGTACTAACTACTTTTATGGATGCTTTTAAAGCTTTTGACTGTGTATTACATGCTTAATTATGCTCTAAATTATTAAAGAAGGGCATGCATCCATCTATTGTCAGAATTTTATATATGTGGTGTAAAACAAAAATTCAAAGTAGTCTGGAATGAAAAAACCGCCAGAAGTTTTCCTGTACAGAAATCCATTCGGCAGGGTGGTGTACTCAGTCCGCACTTTTTTAATGTTTATATGGATGGCCTAAGTATAAGGCTAACTAGTTTGGTAGTTGGATGCAAAGTAGGTAAGAAGTTTTCTAATAAAATTTGGTCTGCGGATGATTTGGTATTGTTAGCACCGACTGTTACAGCACTGCAACAAATGATTGTTCTGTGTCACGAATATGCAAAACGCAACATTTGTTTTAGCGAAAAAAACTGTATGCATGAGATTAGGTTCTTCTAATGCTAAAATACTTGGTTTCCCTAATGTTAGTCTTAGTCTTAATAATGTCGGGTTACTGGTATGATGATGACGAAGATTTTTAAAGGTTTATGAATTAAACTCAAGCAAGGTTTTGAAATGATATGCTAGCAGGTTCAGAAGTATGAGTAATAATAAGCTAGCAAAAAGTCAAGGCAAAGGTGACTTAGTTTATTTAGCAAGACAAAACATGAAAAAAAAAATTTTCAAAGATAAGACAATTCTTATCAAGATCAACTAAAGGTAGCAAAGAAGCTATCCGAGACAAATATTTTCTTCCTTTATATGGGTGAGAAGCACTGGCACTTTACTTAACAAAATAAGAAGCAGCAGCTTCAGCAAGTCGTAATAATATGCATATGCATAACAAACATTCTTAAACAAAGAAAATCCATAGTATGACCAAACTAAGTAACTATAAATTGGGATCACCAACTCGAGGCTTCAGCAAGCACATAATAATTTTGTATTCTAACAATAATAAAACATTACATTGGGTAGATAATTTTTGTTGCTTAGGATATAATATGTCCAGTAGTTTTAAATACTATGATCACAGTGAAATTGACAAAAGGTGTCATGCTATGCAAGCAAGAGCAAACATGCTCGGTTCTAGGTGTTCTAAGGTATCTGACGAGGTGAAAAAGCTGATGTTTAAAACTTATTTTAGTTCTATTTACTGTAACTGTAGTAGCTTGTGGATTCCTCAAACCCAAAAATGTTTTAAAAAAATTAGGGTAGCATTTCATGACGGTTTTAGGTTAATTTTCAAAATATAGGGACCATATAGCATATCGCATGAGTCTGGAAAAGGGGCTTATATACTTTTGATGCGAAACGGAGAAATGGCTGATTCTTTTTAATCAGTCGTGTGCTCTTCCCCAAGAATGAGACAATTGTAGACATAGTAAACAAAAATTCTCTCCGTGCAACTTGTTTATACCAAGAATGGACGAAAATTTTGTACGTGTAACATATTTTTTGTATGTGACCATTGTGAATGACTGGACATTGTATGCAAATTTTTTATATGGACAGCTTTTGTCTGCAAAAAGCTATCATCATCATTAGTTGTGAAGCATAAGCCCGAAAAAGCCCAACCCAAAGCCAACTCAGCCTATAAAAAGCCCAAACCCAACAAGAACCTAATCCAACCTAAAAAAAGCCCAAGCCCAACTAAAACCCAGCCCAAATAAGCCTAAGCCCAACTAACACCCAAGCCCAGCCTAAAAAACTCCGAGTCCAAAAAGTGCAAAAAAAAACACAGCCCAACCCTGCCCATCCACACAAAAACCTAGCCCAGCCCAGGGAGCGAAAAAACCAGCCCGGTCCAGAAACTTTATTCACTTTTAGTGACGATCAATAGCTGTGAATTATATATTTATGAAAATAAATAAATAAATGATTGCTAATTCAAATTATAAACGGATTAGATTATCCAAGATATGTTTCGATATCAAATTAGGATGAGATGTCAGTACCATAGAAGTAGATATTTATAATACACTAGAAGGAGCACTCTTCTTGGTACAGCTCTCTATCGCGAATTTTTTGAACTATCCAACCTAGTTTTCTGCATAGTTTGCAACTAGGTTGCCACCAGGTTCCCCCAAAAGAGAGTGGAACCACAGTGTCTCTGAATGTTAGGTTATAGGAACTGGGCTTTGGTTTCAGGTATCTAGTTCGCCCTTTTTAATTTAGAATGGTGTCATTCAGAATATTCAGTCGTTTGCTTCGCTTACTATGTATTCCTGACATCACAACAAAAAGTCAGACACGCACACTCACTTTACATAAAAATCAAACTTAATCACGCTGTTAAAAAGGTTCTATGAATTTTATTACTGTGATTATCACAGAAATTTTCAAACACACAAACCACATCAATCATCAATTCGACACACAGATAAATGCGCATATCAACATGCAAGAAAACATTCGAGTTGACTACAGCATTTGAGTTGGCTTGTAAATTAGCATGCAAGTTGACTGACACATCAGCATACAAGTTGGCTTGTACATTAGAATGGAAGTTTGCTCACGCATTAGCATGCAGGTTGGCTTGTACATTAGCATGCACGTAGAATTGTACATTAGCATGCACGTAGACTTGTACATTAGCATGCACGTAGACTTGCACATTAGCATGAAAGTTATCATTTAATTTACCTTAGTGTTGCTATCAATTTGCGTCTTAAATTACTGTGCATGTCGATTGGTTTTTATTACCAATATAAACCTTTAATGAACAAAATGATGCTTTTGTTAAAATATCAAAAGTTCTGCTGTTTTTTCCTGGTCGCTCTCAGAATATCTTACTGTCAGTTTAAATTTGAATTGTATCAATGTCGGCCAATTTTGTCCATAGCTGGGCACCTTCCTTCAGAAGGAAGGGTTGGAGAAGGGAAGGATGAAGAAAGGATTAATTTTTTTGAAGGCAGAGAAGGGAAGGAGAAAAAAGGGCTGGTTAAAAAAATTACTTTTAGAAGAAAAAATGAAGGAAGGTGTTAATTTTGAAATTTTGAGAAGGAAGGGCTAGACAAGGCCTTCTTTATTTTTCAAAATCATTCACTTTCATGCAAAAATTGGTCATTTCGGGGGTATTTACGCAAAAATGTACATGCTGCGCATGCTTGTTAAGAAACATTCGCTGAAGTTCGCGCTCAGGCTTCAAAATTGTACAAATTTTTAATTTTACTTAATATTGGCTGCCAAGTATACCGTTGATTACAATAGTATTTGAACCTTTCTGAACGAATCCTTCAGAAGCAAGGGTTAGGGAAGGATTTTTGAGATTTGAGCCAAAATTTTACCTTTCCGAAGAATGGTAAAGGAAACAGTAGAAAATAAACTGAGAAGAAAGGACGAAGAAGGGTAAAAATTTGACCCGTCTTTGCAAAAAGAAGGAAGGGTGAAGGAGGGGTGACTGAAATGCCCAGCTATGCCTGCGACGGCAAGTTTCTTATTGATATAAGCAATTTTTCTGCCATACTGTCATTCAGTATTGGATATTTTTGCTGTCGTTGTCGGCTCTCTTCGTTGTCGGTGTCGGCTCTTTTCGCAGTCGGTGTCGGCTTTCTTCGCTGGCGGTGTCGGCTCTCTTCGCTGTCGGTGTCGGCTCTCTTCGCTGTCGGTGTCGGCTCTCTTCGCTGTCGGTGTCGGCTCTCTTCGCTGTCGGTGTCTGTCTTCTTCGCTGTCGGTGTCGGCTCTCTTCGTCGAAATTTCATTTTGTCGATGTCGGCTGTCTTCGTTGTCGTTGTCGGCTCTCTTCGCTGTCGGTGTCGGTGCAATTTTTTTGTCGTGGTCGGCTCTCTTCGCTGTCGGTGTCGGCTCTCTTAGGATTCCCACTGTGAAGGTGGACCGTTGTTTAAAGCAACTTTTTTGGTATTTTCTGAATGAACTTCGCTTTTCCCGCTTGTATTTGTTTTCTTTTAGCTTTCATTTCCTATTAACGAACTTGGTTCGTACTGTTCGTAGTATTGTAGTGCAGTGCAACTTGTTCACTCGTACAAGATTATTGTCTCTCTTGAAACTGCAGCAGTTCCTTCCCCATTTTTCAAATTAATACTTATTATTCAATTAATTTGGATACAAAAAAGTCAGAAAAGTATTTAGAAACATGGAAATTAATCAGAAGGAAACAGCTGCACTCTCAGAGGATTTGAAAAATCTCAGGAAACGTAAGTGTTATAACATTAACATAACTTGATTTCTTGCTGTCAAAATTTGAAACAATCATTGAAATTGAAACTCCCACACAGGTCTCTATGTATATCAAAACGAGTTGTTGAATATTGAGCGACAGTCTCGCTTATGTAAAGGATCTTTGGAAGATTTAGTCCAGCTTCGAATCGAAACGGAAAGTGGCAAATCTGCCAAGCGACAGAAAATCTTAGAAGTTGAGCCCGAGTTGGAGTTCCCAATAAATGCTTTTCCTGATGTTAGTTGCCCGTTGCAAAATGAATATGTAAGATTTTATTTTATTTATGTATAACACTTGTCCCATAAGGGATTAGTAAGGCTACCGCTATGCTAAGATTAAAATGGCTATTGTTATTGTATAGATTTTAGAAATGATTGCAAACTATCTTCCGAGCCAAGAACTGCGAAGCTGTCGCCTGGTTTGTAAGCTATGGTCAGTGGAAATGGACAGGGTTCTATCTAAAAGACAGCAATTGATAATCACGGATCCCAAATCCTCAGAGGCAGAAGGAGTTCTTCGAGACTACAAACTGGGACGTTCCACCGGTGCTGGAACGCTGTGCTTTTTTGATATATCTCCAAATTCTTCTCTATTCAAAAGATTGCTATGCAAATTCGGATGGACGTTGAGCTCACTAAAACTGGAGGAATGTAAATTGAAGCCCCTGGATTTAAAAAATATTCTGTTACATGCAGCACCTCATTTAGAGTCATTCAGTTTGAAAGACAGAATACCCGAAACTCAAGTGGATTCAACGTTTTCAATCATAAACACGTTAAGCGAAAATAAGTTTGTACTACCGTTACTAAAAAAACTCCAATGGAGCGAAGAATTTGGAAGAGTCCAGCTTCAAGAAATTATTAAGTGCTGTCCAAATTTGGTAGACCTGGAATACAAACACTGTCCTATTCCAGGTGAAATCAAGCATTTTAGGAGCGCAAAATGGGACTCATTAAAATCACTGAAATTATCGCCTAGGGATGAGCTTCGGGGCGTTCATTTGAGCTCTCTAGCTGCCTTAAATTTGAAACTGAAAAGACTGACATTATTTGGTCTATTTCCTAAAAATAAAGCCAGAATGTTAAAGTTACATGATTTTTTAAAATCTCTGTCATCTACTTTAGTTGAATTGGAACTTTATCAACATTATACTTTAACTTATCAAACTTACAGTGATTGTAAGCTTGCTAAAGACTTTCTATTAACCACAATGGTGCTAGTGCGAAGCCTGCGTATGGACTTTGCCTTTATCAAATCGTTAAAATTTGTGAATAAGTTCCCTTCTCTCCAGCATTTTGTATGCAGAAGTCAAGGAACAAGAGATTGGCGAACAGTTTTAGCGGGTGGATCCTCCCCCCGTAAATCTTCACGCACTTATCCTACGCTAAAGAGTATGAATGTGGGGGAAATTTGTCACCACTCTTTAAATCGATTGTCAAACTATTTCTCCTCTATAGTAGACCTAGAAATGGATGCTGTGGGATTAGACGACCGCGCTCTTCGTATTATTATATCTGGATTTCCTTTGTTACAAGAACTGAAAATTATACAAAAATCGACTTTCCGAGATATCATGAAACTAACTGATAGTGGAATAACTGGAATTCCTACAGAAATATGTGAAAATATTGTGAAGAACAAAAATTATGAGGCAATTGACGCAGAGAAGGTGCGAGAATATCCCCAAATTGCAGATTTAAAGCGTAAGCTTCAATTCAAGCGTAATTAAATTAAATGTATGTTGCTCCAGCACAAGAATGTATCACTATAAAAAGTTTTTATTACAGATTTGTACAGACTAGAAATTTCTACAACCTGTGATTCAAATTTAACAGATCTGTCTGTTTTATTCAGCATTATCAAGATGAAAAATTTGATTATCTTGGGATTGCCGAACTGCATGGCAAGTTATAGTCCGCTACAGAATCCACCAAATCAAATAATTTTTACTTAACTTGTCTTTGATAAATTCATTTTCATATTTTCAGATTACTGATATTTCGCTAGACGCCATAGGAGATCATCTACCTTCCCTAACGATGCTGGAACTATCTAATAGCGAGAACTTTTCTAAGGACTGTATTACTGCTTTTAGGGCGAAGAGAAGAGGTGTCGTTCTGAAACATTGATATGTGCTTTCAGGATAATGATCAGTAATCATCATCAAATCAGTAATCAGTAATGGTAATGATCAGGATAGTGGTATTTAGTTTTAAAAATGCGTTTAGTTAGTCTTACTTTAAATGACATTTTGGTTGAGAATCGCCTGCTCACTATTCGAAACTCTGACTGTATGTAGTTGTACCATAGGTACGATGGTACGAATGATTATGACTTGTATTTGTAATCTGGATAAACGTTTCGAAAACTATTTTTTAGATAAATTAGCATGTGCGTCTGAATGATTAATACGAGTACACCAATGACTTTATTGCTTTCTACACTGAATTCTGAATTACTAATAAATCCATTAAAAAATCACAAAAAATTGGTAAACGAGCTACTGCATGAAAAAAACTTAACTAAAACTAAAATACAATCAATCCCTAAAAAACTTCAAACAGTGAAATTTGCAAACAAAACCCACAAAAAAAGAATAACAATAATTATCATCAAATGATCCACGCATTTGAAATTTAATAAAAAACTTGCCGTTTTCGAGAATCGTAAAGGCCACGTCCCCGACCTCTTAAACCAGCTTCGGATGGAATTCCGATTCCTGCGACTGCTGTCTCATTTCCATAACTTGTAGCTTCATCCGCATTCATAGTGCCATTACTTGCAATACAAGTCATAATTTTGGACTTAGAAGGAGAAAATAGTTTTTGAACGAGACTGTTTGGGTTAGAATCATTGACACTAGAACACATCTGGGGACGCCATAGTACCCGCAAACCTCCACCCACTCCTCGAACATGCGTTGAACTCTTATCTTTCATCTTATTCTTGATAAAATTTTCCACTGGATTATCTTGAGACTTGCTGATTTTAATAGAAAATGGATTCTTACTTCCTCTCGATATCCGATTCATCCCTCTTATCTTCTTGGCCGTACTTTTAAACGCATCATATTGAATTGATCCGGATTTAGTATTCGTCTCACCTGACCTCCAACCCTTTTCGTCAGGGTCTGCAACAAGGGGTTCTTGATCTCGCTTGGTCCCCATTGTAGTATTTGCCGATGCATCGTTTGGATCTACCTGAGATAGAGATAAGCAGTTTACGCTTACGCTTTCATCTTGAACAATCGGATCTTTCAATAGCTGGATCGCATTTAGGTCTGAGTTTTGAGTGCAAATGTCAGATGCTACTACTGGCTCCTTGGTATCATTATTATTTTGCAATGTCTGGTCACAAATTTCAGAATTTGACAGTAAGTCTTGTGCTTTAGATTCCTCCATGTCCATATGCACTAATTTTTCTAGTAACTGCTCTAACCCGGTTCCATCGCTTCTGTTAAATACTGCATATTGGCAAGCAAACATTTTATGAAATCAGTATTGTGGTACAGTTGACTTGTATCTAGAGAAGGAGAATAAAAGCCTCTAAGTTAATTCTTACACGGTCTATGCTCCCAAATTTTCAATTCATCATTTAATGGCTTATCAGCACAGTAGTTTTCATGCATAATAGCCTCCGGTTTTAAATTTTGATGTGCTCTGTTGTACTGACAGACAATTAATTGTAATTCCTCATCAGCTTGAAGTAAAGACATCAAATATTCTCTCCTGCATCTACCAATGTGCTCGTCAAATCGTCGTACTCTAAAAAATGAAAACAAGTAGCAAATTAATTTAACGCTAAAGAATGCAATGTTTTCACATATGCTGGCAGAGAAAATCAGTTGACTTACGAAGCAATGTGGTAATCATAAGGACAGTAAAACATCTTAGAACATCCATTTGGAAAGACAAACCTGAATTTGGCTTGCAAGTTTATATTCTCTGTTTTCCTAAATCTTGATGCCATTATTTTGCCTTGTAACAATAATAGTTTATAAATTAACAGATTATTTCCAGTTTTATGAAAATAAATGAAAGAAACTTTAGAAATATCTGATAACCAGAAAATAAACAAATTTGGACAGATTGATGATTGATGCAACACAAGAGCAATACCAAACTACAACTATCAATGTACATTTGCTGAAAGAAAATGCTTGCAATCAAACAATGCATGCACATGCTTTGAACAAAGGAAACGTAAGATATGTGTTTTCGTTGCTGCATGACTTGTTTTGAATATTTCAGGATAAACTTTGCATGACAATGCTATACTATATCCTACTCTGCTCTTAATAATGAAAGCATTGTTTTGTAAATCCGATTGAGAGAATCTACGTTGAAAATGAAATGAATGAAAATTACTCTGCTCTCAGCTGTAAATGAGTAATTGTTTTTCCATTGTCAGCTCAAAATCGGAGCGTCAGGATTGCTCAGGAGGCTCAAAACAGGAACAAACTCTTTAAAAATACACCGCATCATAATATCATCGAAAGAAAACTAGAGACTGTTGCAATTATTTGAATAAATCTGCATTTAGCTTTTAATAAGAAATATTCTGCAAAATATTACGGAATTGCGAACTTGTTCTTTTCTTATTCATGAAATACTTTATATTCATGCAAAAGCCAGACTAGATTATAGATACACTAACAAGTTTGAAAATGGTTAATAATTTCAATATTTCAAAATGATATGCATCAGTGTGTACTGTTTGTAAGCATAAGCATAATTTTGCGTGTTGAAAAATGACAATAAAACGCAAAAATTATTAAATCAATACAAAATGCCGCAGATTTTTTTGGTAGAACGCATAAGAAATTCAATTATGGTAAACGATATCGACCAAACTGAACGGGAAAAACATTTCTATATGCAGAGCAGAGAACTGAATTACATCACATTTGTTAAAAGAGTGAACGTCTCTTGCATTATAGAACGATACCCTACTCTGGATCGACAATTTTAAATCGTTAGTCGAATAACTGAGAATGAATTGAGTGCTATCAAAATTTAAAATGTCTGACGGCAAAAGACGAGCTGAGAGTGATGGTCGTCTGGAATATATTTATTCCTTTTTGTCAGATGAAGTTGGCATCTCTAGACAAGATTTGCCCACCCATATTCATGATGCCGCATTGGTGAGCAAAGTTATCACATCCAAAAGAATTAAAAGCAAGAACTAACACATCCCATATGAAAAATTGTGTTTTAATAGGGTCCAAAATTTAACATCCTATTCCAACCAAATGGTAGTAGCTGTCTACTGATTTTCTACCAAGATGAAGCAGTGGAACATCAAGTTGAACAGGCAAATGAATCAATATTAATATAATTGTTATGTTTTCGGCACTGTTTAACAAAAGCTTTTCCGGTGGGGGTAAAGGTCACCTCAAAGGGCACTAGAGGAAGTCCACCGAAGATTACTTCTGCTGTCTGCACAATAAAGAAAAAACTCTTTTACACTGATGGTATAAACAAATGTTTGACTGGGGCCGCTGTATACTACTTGAGAACATCTACAGTTAAAGCGGTTACTGAAGAAAACTACTTCAAGGTTAGTTGTCTCCTTGCCTCGACTCAATCTATTCGTATTGGGTTTATCTCTGAAAACTTTCTAACTGTACCATAACCACAACGATAAACCACATTGTCTTAGCGTCTTAGTCGCTCAGTGTACAGACTTCATTCTTTTGTGTTTTCCATAGGAAATTTTGTGCGGCACTTTAATGTCACAAAATCCAGGGCAAATGCTGAAGATGCTGTACAAAACATTTGAGCATGTTTGTATCCCTGCTCTGCTAGGCCTAGAATTCTCAGGTGATCAAGATTACGATACAGATGGCACAGTCTGCTTAAGCGTGAAAAATCGTCTTGTTCCAGCATTGCGTTCCTTCTGCTCAGCTCTGAGAGTATGGGGAGCAATTCAAATGGAATATGATACTCTGATACAAACAGAAACAGTTTTTCATGGGCTCGAAACTATAGAGGAATTACGGCAGCTTTCTAAAACTCCAGACAAGCTACAGATTCTTGAGCGCACCATGAAGAAATGGAATGAGACGGTAACTCAAATTGTTTCAGAATCAGAGAGATTGAGGAAAGAAATGGATTCGAATGGTCCTCAAGACGAAGTTGAATATTGGAAACAAAGGGCTGCAAAATTATCATTGCTTTATGACAAAATTCGATCTGGAGAAATGAAATTCACCGTTTTTGTGCTTCAAATGGCGAAATCTAATGCTTTGAAAGTATGGAAGTCGTTGGAAATGAAGGTTGTGTATTGCTACAATGAAGCTACAGACAATGCGGCGTACATTGACCGGATTGACAAAATATGTCACTCCTTGTATTTGGATAATCCCATAAAAATCAAAGGTGATTGTCAGAAACTAATGAGGACGGTCATGATGATTCAAACATCGTCCATGTTTTACAATACTTCGGAAAAGATTACACATTTGCTTGTCAAGGTATGCCTTCACGGTTGGAACGTAAAAGTCGAAAAATATAATATTATCACCTACAACGGAATTTTTGTCATCCAAATTTTTGTAATGTCAGATTACCAATCAAATGATTCTAAGCTGTAAAGATTATCTTTCAAAGAATGGAAGAGAAACAATATGGAGTCAGCCACGTACAGATATTCGGAGAAGAATTAATGAATGTTTGGATTTGCGAAAAACTTACAAACGAAGTTACCGCCACCATTCTGAAAAAACTCGAGCACAACGTCCTAAAGATTTTTGTATCAGTGAACATTATGTTTTTGGCAAGTTCAATGGTTTCTGCGAACGGTTGGTGAAAATATTGATCATATTTGACACTTTGGATGGGTATGAAACCTTATTTGCCACACATGTTTGTGGTCTCCTTTGGGATGAAAGCATTCAAGAGAAGGAAAAAGAGTTTTCAAACCATGTAAAAATTATGACTGGGAAGCAATACAATGTTTTGGACTACCGGTTGATAGATTTTGATACAGATTTTGATGATTTCATGGAGAAAACGGAGGAACTGAAGCTTTCTTTGAACAGACTTATTGAGAAAAATTACCAAAGCATATGGGAAACACCACAAGCAATAAAATTTCTAAAGCGAATAGAAGAAGTGAACAAATATGTAAAAGAAAATATTTAGTATTACAAAACTCATCCATTTTTTACAAGTATTCAAACTTTGATAACCTTAAATGAAAATATAGGTCGAAATAACAAGCGTTGAAGACAAATACAATCGAATTGCTGAATATTTTTTACAAAAAATTAAGAAAACGCAAAAAATCTACGAAAAGTATAAGCACCGTCCGAAAATTCCCAGAGGGATGCCCCCTATCAGTGGTAATTAAATAAATAATTATACATTTTCCATGAATTCCACAATAGTAAATTACGTACTACTCTATCTAGGTGAAATAATGTGGAAAAGATCAATGGTATATCATTTGGAAGCAATTACGAAGGATTTTGAAAACCATTCTAGACTGCGGGAACTCCCACAATATGCCACTATTGTGAAAGAATACAATAGTTTCGCATACGAAGTTGCGAATGAAGAAATCAACAATTTACAGAAACTTCAAAACGAAATCAAAGTAAACCTTTTATGCACTTTTTGACTAATCAACCAATGCATTGAACATAAATTCAAAGTGTTCACTTTCTATTGATTTTCCATATAGCTTGCAACTGTTGAAGAACCTCTCCGAGAAAATTTATTAACACTTGGAGATGACGATCGACTAACAGTGAATTTAAGCAGGACAGTTGAAACCATGATAGCAGAAGGAGATTGTTTACTCAAAATGGATGCAGAAATCCCGCTGCCTACAAAACTAATGCTGCTGAAAACTGTGCATTTCAGAACTGTTACTGACAAACTCGAGGTATACTAAACAGCCAAAGCCAACTATAACTAGCTGCCCACAGTGCTCACTTCGTATCGTATAACTTTTAATTGCTTTGCATAATTAAGTTTTTAGTATTTTCCGAAATAAAAAAATATGTCTAAATTTTTAGATGCTAATACAGAAGTTTACATGCGCCGTGCGTCGAGTAAAACGACAGGTGCGCCCTCTATTGTTTTCACAAGTTGTGCGACTAGCGGCCCTGTTTCAGCCGCCTGTAGTCACTTTAACATGGACGAGTCCCTCTTGGGAGCATTATTTCAAACTATGCTCTATAGCCCTAGAAGATTTTAGCATTTTGGTGTCAAAGTGAGACAAAACAAGATTTAAATAGGGAGATGAGAACGCCGGCAAGCAACTCATAAAAATTAAATACGACGCTTCTGTACACAGTGTCCATGATGTTTTTGATTATCAAATCAAACAAAGGTTTGAAGAAATGGAGACATTGATTTTTTGTGCTGATTTTTATCGACTTCCGTGGACTTTGGACGATTTCCTCGACAAAAATTATAAATCCATACGCGAGTCAGCAGTGGTAAATTCGATTCGATCCTTATTAATTTATTGTAGCATGGTCTCCATTTGCCTAATAACTTGTTTCCAACTCCAGATTTTTAACGATTTGAGCATGAAAGTAAGAGATTTAATTGATGAGCTCATTATGACAATTTCAACAACGGGAAGTCAGATTGGCAAGAATATCATTATTGAGTTCGAGTTGGATACACATTTACCTATTTTAGCTGAAAGTAAATGCCATTTCTTCATGCATAAAATTTACATTTTGTTTTGGATTGTTATACAAATATAAAAATTAAACAATTAGTAATTGAAGCAAATTCTCCACAATGTTTGAGCCCCCAAAGTGGAGGAAATTCCTCCTCAGGAGTTCCACACAAAAGTAGTGGAGATGGAGGCTATGCATCCCCTGGTAGCGCCAGAAGTCAACCAGACTGGTCAATTGTTGACCAACTATTCGATTCTCCACATCTAATACATACTATGCTTACGGGAAAATGCTCCAAAGATGTCAAAGAGTTGGTCAAAAGTGCTGGCGAAGATGTAAAGTATTTGTTCTCCAAACAAGTCTTCGAAATTCTGGTTCAAGTTGTGAAAACTAGCTTGGCTCTGGTCAGGAGACGATTTGTTGGATCAAAAAGTTTCAAAGGAACTTCTGTTTTTGCTTCAGGTGACAGCACAGTAAATTAACTAACGCCATAATTAACATCTAACATTTAGCAAGAAGTTTCATTACGAGCTTTGCAATATTTTCCCGTTCTTTTATTCATCTAACTACGCTAAATGCAGATATGCGAGTCATGTTAACTTTATTCTGTATTGCCACTCCCAAAATATTTTACTCTCTTCCAGCAATAAGCCACATAGACAATCCTAGTTTCTTTGACGAAAGTCCCGTTTTCATGATCAGTACACAACTGGAAGAATCCAAGGTCACGATTAAACCAACTATCGAACAAATCCAAGAAACCATCACACAAGTCGGCCGAGCAATCGTTGCATCAGCCAAAGGGATTGGCCAATGGCAATCGTATCCTTTGGAAGGTTTGTACGAGCATCATCAGCACGCCGCTCAAGGGTCTTGGCACGAAAAAAAGGAAAGGAGGCGCGCTTTGTACCGCAGCATTGCTGAAGACCGTGCAGGTCCACCATACAAACCATACAACTTTTATGCGCAAGTCTGTGAGAACAAAGATGTTGTCAAATTTACATCCTCACTCAATAATTGTACCCACACATTTAAGGAAAGTTACAAGGAATTTATGCGAGTTTGGCAATCTTTTGACTTTTTGTGGAATCCCGATCGATACGTGGTTGCCAAAGAATTTGCAGCTACAAATCCATCCTGGGTTCAGTTCGAGGAAAAACTGAATGAATGTCATGAGGGAGAGGAGCTTTTAAATAATTTGCTCGATCATTATGATTTTGGAGCTATCAGGATCATTTCAAGTATTTTTTATCGGGAAAAAAGATGGTTTTTTTTGGGTCGCCATTCACCGTAAATTTTTATGCATTTCTGCTCTAAAGTTAGGGAAAGATTCGTAGTATCGGCTAGCACGCAAGCACGCTTTAGATGATGACCAGGTGACCCAAATAATTTCCATCCGTTTTCCAGATATACAACACAGTACTTGTCTTAATCTTAAAGAGAGATAGTTCTGTTAGCTTGTGTTGTTGAATTTTATTACTGAGGTTAGTTTGTTTTTTATAGCTACTCTAAAAAAAGAATTGATGCATGAAAGTCGAGAGCTGATTTTGAAATATGGAGCCGCTCTAAAATGCAGATATAAGAGGGAAATGGAGTTTTTACTGATTTCTATGGATGATTTTCAAAAAAAGTTGGAAATGGAGATTGAAACCATTGATGATGTGAGAAATGTGATGGAGACATTGAAAAGGTTTAGGGAGTGTGAGGTAACTAAATTAAATATTTAGCAAGTTTTTTATCATAATCTAATGCAAAAGAAAATTGGTGCATATTTTCATATTTAAATTGGGGTTGAACAAAAACTAGACGGACATAAATATGAAAATTCATCCGATAGAAGAAGCTTTCTATGTGGTTGCGAAATTCAAGATTCCAACAATGGGCGAGGAAATTGAAGAAGCAGATAGTTTGGCGTATCTTTATCAGAAGCTGCAAGAAACGGCAAACGAAATGTCAGCAAAAGTTTACGACCTTTATCCAGCATTGCAGAAACAGTTGATTGTGGATATAGGCGTGTTTCAAAAGGATTGTGAAACTTTCTGCAGTAATTATGCCGTTGATGGACCAATGAAACCATCACTTTCACCCAAGGAGGCTTCTGATACGCTAGCGTATTTCCAAGTAGGTTTTTAGTTTAATCGAGGTCTCGTCTCAGGAATATGCTTGAAAAACAGGTAACTAATTTTTGCATATTGACACTCAGAATCAATTTGATAGTCTGTGGCGTCGTCACATGCAAAATGCAAATGGACAGACTCTTTTCGGAATGGCATCACAAGAAAATGAAAATATACTTGCAATTCGTAAAGAGTAATTAAAAATTTCCACTTATTTTTTCCAGTTTGTCAAAAAATGATTTCTGCAAAGTTTAAACTTGTTTGGGTACACTGGGACGCATGAATTACGTGCGATCAATGTAACAAGCAGAATTTGGAGTTTGAAACATTTGATTTTCAGTTTCCGCGAAAATAATTTAACGTTTGGAACTTTGCTAAAAAACGCATGAAAACTTTTTAACGCTGACTTTGACTCATTTTAGATTAAACTTGCTTCAAAAATTGTATCGACTCTACAACGATGTGATCGACCGAGTCAGCGGCTACTATGATATTCTATGGAGAGAAGTAAATGTCGAAGAAATCAACAACGAACTTTTAGAATTCCAAAATCGATGCCGCAAATTGCCCAAAGGATTAAAAGAATGGCCTGCGTTTTTTGCATTAAAGAAAACCATAGACGATTTTAATGACCTCTGCCCACTATTGGAGCTAATGTCAAACAAAGCTATGAAATCCCGGCATTGGCAAAAAATTATGGATGTGACAAAATACGATTTTGACATTGAAAGAGATTCCTTGTGTCTTAAGGATATCTTGGATGCCCCATTACTACAATTCAAAGAAGATATTGAAGACATTTGCATATCTGCGTTAAAAGAAAGAGATATTGAAGCCAAATTAAAGCAAGTGACCAACGAATGGTCCCAGCATGAACTCACTTTTGTCTCTTTCAAGAATCGTGGAGAGTTATTACTGCGTGGAGATACAACTGCAGAGACCATTACTGCTTTAGAAGATTCGCTAATGATCTTGGGATCCTTGCTATCCAATCGGTACAATGCTCCATTTCTGAAGCAAATAAAAAAGTGGGTCTCAGATTTGTCTAATACTAATGAAATTTTGGAGCGGTGGCTACTTGTACAGAATATGTGGGTGTATTTGGAAGCGGTGTTTGTTGGAGGAGACATTGCTAAGCAGTTGCCGAAAGAGGCAAAAAGGTTTAACTATGCACTACCTAATCGGAAACATGACCGAAGAAAACTGTATAAATTTTTTCCAACTTTTTTCTGATTTCACAGATTCAGCAAAATTGACCACGCTTGGCAAAAGATCATGCACAGAGCGCATGAAACGCCTAGTGTAGTAGCTTGTTGTGTGGGTGATGACACATTAAAACAAGTATTGCCCCATTTGCAAGAGGAGTTAGAAGTTTGTCAAAAATCATTGAGCGGGTAGCTAACTATAACTAATATGTATGAAATACATTAATGTATTTTTGGCCAAAATTGAACTTCTCTATTTGCCATTATTCAAGATACTTGGAGAAGAAGAGAGTACTTTTCCCACGATTCTTTTTCGTGTCTGATCCTGCACTGCTAGAAATATTGGGCCAAGTAAAGCAGTTTATTTGTATGAATGCCATTTCATATTGATTTAAAAATGTGTGTACAAGTTTTGCATGTATCGCATTTAGGCATCTGATTCTCACACAATCCAAGCCCATTTGTTGTCCATATTTGACAATGTAGCTAGTGTGAAGTTTCATGACACAGATTACAATAAGATTCTGGCTATTCGCTCTTCAGAAGGGGAAACGATACAGGTTGGTCAAATATGAAGGCATTTTTACTGTAGTTTACGATTCTTTTGAATTGATTTCGTGTACTTACTAATTGGTATGGATATGAAATACTACATTAGTTGGAGCATTCAGTTAAAGCAGAAGGAAGTGTGGAAGTATGGCTAAATCATTTGTTAGAAATGTCCCGAAGCTCATTGCATGGAATAATTCGGCAAGCTTATTTGGACATCACTGATTCGGATGTGCCACTTTTAGAGTTATTGGAAGAGTATCCAGCGCAAGTATAGGGCATTCCTTCATTTCTTGTTCTTTTCATTTAAACTAGTGGATTAAAATAAAGAATATTTTATATAGGTTGGAATATTGGCAATTCAAATGATCTGGACAAGGGACTCCGAACAGGGTTTAATGCAAGCCAAACAGGATAGAAAAATCATGCATGATGTAAACAACAGATTTTTAGATCTTTTGAACAAATTGATTGACCAGACTACTAGAAATTTGACGAAAATTGAAAGAATCAAATTTGAAACATTGATCACGATTCATGTTCATCAAAGAGACATTTTTGATGGACTGGTAATTTTTTTTAGCATTTCTAATTTATACAGTTCCTCTATTCTATTAACTAAAAAATTGTTTAGTTTCGAATGAACGTCCGTTCTATCATGGATTTTGAGTGGACCAAACAATGCAGATTTTACTTCAAGGATGATAAAGATGTGACCGAAATATTAATCACAGATGCATACTTTGCGTATCAGAATGAATATTTGGGGTGTACTGGTAATGAGTTTTTTCTAAACAGTACATGATATACTACTCCTACTTTGTGTTTATTGTATTCTTCAAATTAAAAATATTTTTTTGATATTTCTATAGATCGGCTTGTAATCACTCCACTCACTGGTATCAACCAATCGCCTAATTAGTTTATTGTATTTTTATTTACTTCTTTAAACCATTAAAATATTTTGTTATGATTTGCTAGATCGATGCTACATCACGTTAGCTCAAGCTTTAAGTTTGAGCATGGGAGGATGCTCAGCAGGCCCGGTATGAAATGTTGTCAACTTTTTATTGCTAGTGTTTAAATTTTTTTAAATTCATTATTTTAATAAATTGCAAATAGGCCGGAACTGGTAAAACTGAAACTGGTAATTTTCCCTATATTTTTGCAATAGTAAATTTAAAAAAACCTTAGTTCAACATTGAAATGGGTTAGTTATGGTTTTAATGGAATTGAATAGTCAAAGATATGGGGAAAACATTGGGAAAATATGTTGTGGTTTTTAACTGCTCTGATCAAATGGATTACAAGGGACTTGGACGGATTTACAAAGGTATGCTAACGTATATTATAAAGTCAATAAATTCAAATATGTGTTTGTAAAATTGTGTGACACAAAGCACTTTTTATAAAGGTTTGGCACAATCGGGTTCCTGGGGATGTTTTGATGAGTTCAATCGCATCAATTTACCTGTATTAAGTGTTGCATCTCAGCAAATTGCTGTTATTCTCGCGTGTAAACGCGAAAGACGACGAAATTTCATATTTACCGATGGAGAATCTGTGAACATGAATCCAGAATTCGGAATATTTTTGACAATGGTAACAAAGTATTTAGAGTGAAACCTAATTATTTAAACTTTTTTGGCATTTTATTTTGATACTATAGAATCCAGGATATGCTGGCAGACAAGAACTGCCCGAAAATCTAAAAATCCAGTTCAGAACTGTCGCTATGATGGTTCCTGACCGACAAATTATTATTCGGGTCAAATTGGCTAGTTGTGGCTTCTTGGAAAATATCACTCTAGCTCGAAAGTTTTACACACTGTACAAACTATGTGAAGAGCAACTGACAAAGCAAGTTCACTACGATTTTGGGCTGCGGAATATTTTGTCAGTATTGCGTACATTAGGCGCTACAAAACGAGCCAGTAGTGCCAAAGATGCGGAAAGTACTATTGTTATGAGGGTTTTGAGGGACATGAATTTGTCCAAACTCATTGGTTAGTGAAATTAATCCATTTGAATAAATATATTTGTTTTAATTTGTCAAATCAAGTCAGCTTATTTTTGTGGCCGCAGATGAAGATGAACCACTTTTCATGTCTTTAGTTTCCGACTTGTTTCCCAATGTAGTTTTTGAGAAAACTTCATATGGTAAATTAGAAGAAGCCATCAAAAGTCAGACAGAAGAACAAGGATTGATTTATCATGAACCATGGGTTTTGAAACTCATTCAGGTAATCGAGTGTTTTGCTTATAATTTTAAGTGTATTGATGACCTTATCTATGCAAAATGCGTTGTAGTTGTGAATGTCTATTCATTTGATATAATTCAATTCTCATAAACATGGCTAGCTATATGAAACTCAACAAGTTCGGTGAGATTATTTTTTAATAAAATTGCGCATGTTAAAATCATATGGAAATATTTGTGTTCCGCATTGATTCAACTTACTGTTTGTGATGTGTAAAAATTGCAGGCATGGGATAATGACGCTGGGACCTAGTGGTGCTGGCAAGACGGTATGGTAGGATTCTTTTAATTCTGTTTTTTACAGCTCTATAGTCTCAAAAAGTCGAATGCATTTTTTAACATCATAGACTTGCATTCACACTCTTATGAGAGCTCTTACAGTTTGTGGAACGCCCCACAGGTACAAGTCATCGAATATCACGAGATTCAATTTGGAAAATATATGATTTGGGTATAACAGTTGAATTTGTATAAATTAGGGAAATGAGAATGAACCCCAAAGCCATTACAGCTCATCAAATGTTTGGTCGCTTAGATGTAGCCACAAATGATTGGTCGGATGGAATTTTTTCCGCTTTGTGGCGAAAAACTCTTCGGCAAAATAAGAAAGGGCCGGGTAGGTACATAACCCTGTGAGCAAATAAATCGGATAATAGAATAAAACTCATCTAATTGTTTTTTAGTGGATAACATTTGGCTTGTGCTGGACGGACCAGTTGATTCCATTTGGATTGAAAACTTGAACAGTGTTTTGGGTACAAACATTTTTTGCATATGTTTCAAATACTTGAATAGGAATACACTTTTCTTATAATAAAAATTATAACACTAAATTTTTTAGACGATAATCGAACACTAACTCTTGCAAATGGTGACAGACTGCCTATGTCTCCTCACTGTAAAGTTATTTTTGAACCTCACAACATTGATAATGCATCTCCAGCTACAGTTTCAAGAAATGGAATGGTTGGTTTTTACAATTCTCTTTACCAAAATAGTTTTTAAAGACGAAAATCTACAACTTTTTTTCATCTAAAACCAAAACAGGTCTACATGAGTTCTTCTGGTTTGAACTGGAGTCCAATTATTGATGCATGGATTAATAAACGGGAGAGTGCAGTCGCTTCAATACTCAAGAAATGTGTTGATGCCTCCTTTTTTCGCGTGTATGAATGGTCAAGGCAAAATTTGTTCTTTAAAATGCCCATTTTAGAATGTAACGTTGTTTTTCAGGTAAAATAAACAAATATATTAGTCGTAGAAGTAATCACTCACTCGTAGGTAACAATACTTTAACCTCATATGAATAGTTGTTGACTTTACTGGAAGGAAAACTATGCAATCCAAATCCAGAAGAAAGTACTGAAGATATTGACGGGTTACGAAAAGAGCCCACAACATTGGAGCAAAACACGTTTTCTGCATCAGCTATGACTAAACTATACACATTTTGCTTGAGTTGGAGCATTGGAGCATTTATTGAAACCGAAGATCGAATAAAATTGCAAGCGTTTTTAAAAGACACTGAAAACTTGGATCTTGCATTGCCATCCAAGCTGTCTAGTGAGAATCCAACGGTTTTTGATTTCATGGTGGAAAATGACAAATGGGTTCCATGGTCTGCGAAAATCCCAGATTATGCGTTACCGGAAAATTACACTAATGACTATTCCACCATTATGGTTCCCACTGTGGATAGTGTGCGCACAAATTTCTTGATTGATATTGTAGCGCGACAGGTAAAAACTTCAGAAATCAGTTTTTGATCAATATGACATGCATAATATAGTAACTTCATAAACTTTTAAGTTGTATGCATATTTAGAAAAAGGCAGTGATTTTGATCGGTGAACCTGGATCAGCCAAAACTTTAATGATTGACCACTACATTAAACACACATACAATCCTGAGTACCACTTATCCCGGACTGTAAATTTTTCATTTGCAACTAGTCCAGCACAGTTTCAGAAAACTTTGGAAAGTTATTTGGAAAAACGAGTGGGAAGTACATTTGGTCCATCTGGTGGGAAAAAGATGACTATTTTCATTGATGATATTAATCTCCCTGAAGTGAATCCATGGGGTGATCAAATAACAAATGAAATTGTTCGACAAACTATTGAAATGAAGGGGTTTTACAGCTTGGAAAAGCCTGGAGAATTTGTTCACATTGTTGATGTTCAATTTATCGCCGCTATGATACATCCTGGCGCTGGGCGAAATGATATTCCTTCTAGATTAAAGGTAAGCACAAGTTTTAATATGTTGCATACACTATGTAGAGTGCAGGGTATATTCTGTTTACAATGGTTATCAATTAAGCCAGTTTATCATTTTTCTAGCGTCACTTTACTATCTTCAACAGTACTCTACCTACAGATCAATCAATCGACAAAATCTACAATACAATAGGTATGGGACACTACAGCGCAAAACGAGGATTTTCTGACAGTGTACGCGAATTGATTCAAAAGCTAGTAAGCGTCACTCGACTACTATGGGAATCAACGCGTAAAACTCTTTTGCCATCTCCAGCCAAATTCCATTATCTATTCAATATGCGAGAATTAAGCCGAATTTGGCAAGGGATGCTGGGCACTTTGAGCACAGTAATAGAATCAGAAAACTCAGCCATGATGTTATGGATGCATGAATGTACCCGCGTGCTTACAGATCGGTTCTCGGACCCGAAGGACAAAGTCTGGTTTGATTCTGAAATGGACAATCTTGTGAGACAAGAGTTGGGTGAAGCCCATGTGAAAATGCTGGGTTGCAGGACCAGCTTATTTGTTGATTTCATGCGGGATGCCCCAGAGCCGACAGGGGAAGAGGGGGAAGATGCAGATGTAGAGCTACCAAAAGTTTATGAGCCGATTGAGGATTTAGATATTTTAAAAGAACGTTTAGTCATGTTCTTAGCCCAGTATAATGATATTGTACGAGGCTCACCGATGAATCTAGTCTTCTTTCCTGATGCAATGATCAATTTGGTGAAGATATCCAGGATTATTCGATGTCCGGGTGGAAATGCATTGTTAGTGGGTGTCGGCGGCTCGGGAAAACAGTCATTAACTAAATTGAGTTCTTTTATAGCTGGATACAAAACTTTTCAGATTACACTTTCAAGGTTAGTCTAAAAAAATCATTTGATACATTCGTCTGTTTTGTCTACAAACAACCTTAGAGTAGTAATAATTTGTGGAGGTATTGCAAAACTGAACTAAACTGACTGACTCAGTCGGTACTTTTATTACCTGAAAGCTATATCTAATATCTCTATTATCTGTAATTACTGGATAAGACATCATCTCTGGCCAATGCTTGTACAATGTTGGGAATGATGCACTTATGAAGTTCCATATTTATACGTAACATTAAGAACAGTTATGGCAGTGAAACGCAAGAAATGATGATTTTTTATGATGTGCCACTGATTTTAGACTTTTAGCTGCACATATTTCTCTTTATTGAAAAATATGATAGCGTGCTTAATGCACACTACTTGGGGATTTAATTTTACGCTAATTTACACTTTTTATTCTTTTCTTGTATACCAATTTATATTATTGATATCAAGAACAGATGTTTTAGGCTTTCAAATGCAACAATAATTTTTGGTATACAAATTAAGTTTGCCATCCAATCACTGGTCAATTTTTTATTCTTATCCTATAACAGAAACTGCATTACAAAGGAAAGCGAATTTCTTTGCGCATCTTAACTGCGCAAAATGTAGCTGCTATCGTTTCAATTTACACTGCGTTCGTTGCATCACATGCCAAATTGTGACGCTTGTGCCCAAGTTAGAATGATTCTCTCAATAGAGTCAGTAGCCAAATTTGCCTTTTTTCAAAGATTGTAGTAGTATGACGCCAGTGCACATATTTCAAAATGTTCAGCTAACAAAAATATTATAACTAATGACTGAAACAATGCGTACTGGCGTTTAGATCCTACAATTTGGGAAATTTTCTCGAGGATGTAAAACTACTATACAGAACATGCGGTGCACAAGGAAAAGGAGCCACTTTCATTTTCACTGATCAAGATATCAAAGAAGAAGTATTTCTGGAATACTTGAACAATGTTTTATCATCCGGTTTGTAAACTAATTATTTCAAACAATGGGAAATTTATAACGGCAGTCGTATGACAGCATTTTGATATTATCGAATTACAGGGGTGATTTGCAATCTATTTAGCAGAGATGAAAACAATGAAATTGTGGCCGAACTGACTCCAATTATGAGACGGGAAATGCCCAAAAAACAGCCTACACCTGAAAATGTTTTTAACTACTTTATTCAAAGAATGAAGCAATATCTTCATGTTGTTCTCTGTTTTTCACCTGTAAGCAACCACTTAAAGATTTCTAGTTGCTTCCAATAGTACAATTGGAATGCATATACATTGGTTAATGTGTCTATAGGTGGGTGAAAAATTTCGCAGTAGAGCATTAAGATTTCCAGGGTTGATTTCGGGATGCACTATCAACTGGTTCACACCATGGCCAAAAGATGCTTTGGTGGCTGTGGCTGAACATTTTATAACTGACTATCCTTTAGAATGCGACCAGAAAGTAAAGAAAAATGTGATTTATGTGCTTGGGTCTGTCCAAGATATCGTAGCAAATATTTGCATTGAGTATTTCCAGAGGTGAAAATTTTTTTGCATGCTCATGAAATGTATAGATTAAACTTGGGAATTTGATTTACATATCTTTAACTTTGGATCCATCAATATATAGATTGAGAAGATCAGCGCATGTGACCCCTAAATCGTATTTGAATTTTTTGGCGTCCTACAAAACGATTTACGCAAGCAAAATGAAGGATCTAAAAGATTCGGCTAATCGGATGGATACTGGATTGTTGAAGTTGAAGGAAGCTGCAGAATCAGTAGTAACTTTGAAAAAAGATTTGGCGGATATGGAAGTTGAATTACAAGCGGCTTCAGAGGAGGCAGAGCGGGTATTGGATTTCGTGAAAGAAAGAGCAGAAGAAGCAGAAGGTATTCGTAACAGGGTTCAGAAAAGCAAGGTGATTGCAGAACAGCTTGTACAGGATATTGAAGCTGATCGAATTATTGCGGAACAAAAGCTGGAAGCCGCTAAGCCCGCTTTGGAAGAAGCGGAGGCTGCACTGAATACCATTCAACCGTCTGATATCGCTACTGTGAGAAAACTGGGTCGACCTCCACATTTGATCATGCGGATAATGGACTGTGTGTTGATTCTGTTCCAAAAGAAGTTACATCTTAGTTTTCCCGATCCTAACTATGCATCTCCAAAACCATCGTGGCCTGAAGCGTTAAAGGTTACTAGTGAATTGCAAAGTACTAGATTATGAATAACCTGATGATAGTAATGATAAATTGTTTTAGATGATGTCAGCAACAAACTTCTTAATTTCGCTGCAAAATTACCCTAAGGATGTTATCAATGAAGAGATTATCGAATTTCTTGATCCATATTTTCAAATGGAGGTGAGCTTTAGTTCATATATTTAAAGTTGCTGCCATACCGTAGGAGTTATCTATTGTTTGCCGCCTACTTTTCTGCGCAAATACATATTTTTTTGTAAATGATGCTATATTGGTTTGCATTCAATCAATGGTGATAAATAATTTCTTGATCTATATTGTGCCACAGGATTACAATATGGATGACGCAAAAAGAGTTTGCGGAGATGTCGCTGGGCTATTGTCATGGACAAAAGCTATGGCTGTGTTTTACGGTGTCAATAAGGAAGTGCTTCCACTTAAGGCAAATCTGGCTACTCAAGAAGGAAGATTGAAAACGGCCGTGTCGGATTTGGCTCGACTTGAAGATGAACTGAAAGAGAAAGAAGATGAGCTGGATGGGGTGAAACAAGAATATAATGCAGCGTTGTTCAAAATGCAGCAATTGACAGATGCTGCCAATGCATGTCGTAGGAAAATGAGTACAGCAATGGCTCTTATTGAAGGGTTGAAAGGAGAAAATAAAAGATGGACTGAGCAAAGGTTAAACAATTTTTTAATGCTTGATTCTATATTTTTAATTGTATAATCCATAATTTGTTTGATTATCTTACACACTTATAGCAAAGAGTTGAAGGCACGGATGGGAAGGTATGAATTCAAAACTGCAACGTTCCACAAATTACAATTTAGACAAGTAAAAAAATATCAATGTTTGCAATAAACTAGACTTGTGGGCGATGTTTTGTCGGCTGCATCCTTTCTGGCATATTCTGGTCCATTTAATCAAGAATATCGCGCCTTGTTAGCTAAAAAATGGTTACTACTTCTAGTGGAGTTTGAAATTCCAAGGACTGAACAGCTTTCGGTTCTCACATTGATGGCAGATACTTCTGAGGTAGGACAAATACTTGCAATTTAAAAAAATGGTATGCACAAATATATTTTTTTTTATTGGATAAAATCTTTAAACCTTGTAGATCTCAGAGTGGACTTTGCAAGGTTTACCAAATGACGATCTGTCCATAGAAAACGCTGTAATTGTTACAACTGGAGCATGTTATCCACTGCTTGTGGATCCACAAAGTCAAGGAAAAACGTGGATCAAGTCTAAAGAGTTGCAAAACAATTTGCTGGTATTTTTTTTTTGCTGTAGCATATTAGTTACTACTGTTACTAGGCCTGATGATGGGATTTATGGACTTAAAACTTGGCTCACTGTTGAATATTGAAGGTCACATCCCTAAATCACAAATATTTCCGTACACATTTGGAAGATAGCCTTAGTCTTGGCCATCCATTATTGATTGAAGATGTTGGAGAAGAGGTTTAAATTCAATTCAGTACAAATATTTACTGATACTTGAAGTTTTATAGTGGTATAATAATTTACTATCTTACTCTTTTCATGCATATAGCTGGACCCTGTTCTTGATAATGTAATTTTCAACTAAAAGAACTCTAATCAATGCAAAGACTAAATATTTGATTGACAGCATTTTATATCCTTTTAATTTACTGTTGCACAAGGTACTGGAAAAGAACTTCATCAAATCAGGCTCCATAGAAAAAGTAATTGTAGGAGATAAGGAGTGTGACATTATGCCTGGTTTCATGCTCTACATTACAACAAAGCTTGCAAATCCATTCTACACCCCAGAAATCAGTGCGAAAACAAGCATAATTGATTTCACTGTGACAATGAAAGGCCTCGAAGATCAATTACTAGGCAGAGTAATTCTGACTGAAAAATCTGAACTGGAGTCTGAACGAATGGCTTTATTCGAGTCTGTAATGCAAAATAAAAGAAGTATGAAAGGATTGGAAGATAGTCTACTTCACAAACTATCCACAACCAAAGGATCCTTGGTAGATGATGAAGAACTTATCAGTGTCTTGCAAGAAACCAAAATCACAGCAGAAGATGTGAAAACGAAATTGCATGTGGCAGAAGAAACTGAGCATAAAATCACTATTGCTCGAGATGAGTTTAGGCCTATTGCAAGCCGCGGTAGTGTATTGTATTTCTTGGTTGTGGAAATGGCAAAAGTCAATGTAATGTATCAAACATCATTGAGGCAATTTCTAACATTGTTTGACAATTCTATAAAACTGTCCAGCAAGAGTGCAAATACGGAAGAACGCATTGAGAATATTTTAGGTCGTTTGAACTGGGAAGTATGGCAGTTTGTACAGCGCTCTTTATTTGGCAAGGATAGATTCCTGTTCACATTACTGATGGCTTTAAAAATTGACTTGCACGAGAAAAAGATTTCTCATGAGGAGTTTATGGTTTTGATTAAAGGTAGAGTTTAGTCATGGAGTGAATTGAAATGTTCGTTGAAAAATTCTGAAAGCGTACATTTTAATGCGCATTTAAGGTGGAGCTTCCCTGGACTTGAGTGCTGTTCAACCCAAACCGTATAGATGGATATCCGACACAACTTGGTTGAATTTAGTGGAGCTGTCCACTTTACGACAGTTTCAGACTGTTTGCAAAGATGTAATGTGCAAATATACTTTCTATGCATATTTTTGTGTGGATTTTGTTGACAATAGATATTGTTAGGTTACTGCAAGTGAAGCTGATTGGAGAGCTTGGCATGATGCTGAAGCTCCGGAGGAGTTTACATTCCCTCCTCGGTATGACAATTTGGACACATTTAGGAGACTTTTGTTGGTAAGATGTTGGTGCCCTGAAAGAACCCTACTAATGGCTAAAAACTATGTGATGGGTAATTTTTCAAATTATAGATGCACCGTATTATGCATATGTTTGAAAAAATTTAAAATTATGTCATGCACAGATGCAATGGCTCCTGAATTCGGAGAGTCCAAAATTTTGGATCTGGAAAAAACATGGGAAGAATCAGATGAAAGAACGCCATTGATTTGCATACTGTCTATTGGATCAGACCCGACTTCAGAGATTGAAGTTTTGGCCAAACAAAAAGGCATTCCTATGAAAGTTCGTTCTTAATATTTTGAGCCAGATTAACTAAATAGGCATGATTTCCCCCGAATTCTTTTATTCATCAGTTCTATACAATAAAATGGTGCATAGGTTGTCTCAATGGGCCAAGGGCAAGAAAGTCAAGCGAAACAGTTCATCTCGAATTCTATGAAAGCAGGATCTTGGCTTTTGCTTCAAAATTGTCATTTATGTCTTCCATTTTGCGAGGAAATTATGGACATTTTAACTGATGCTGAAGAAATCCATTCTGTTTTTCGACTCTGGCTCACTACAGACTGTCATAAAGAATTTCCCATTGGACTTTTACATGCTGCTATTAAGTTTACGAACGAAGCCCCGCAAGGAATCAAAGCTGGATTGCGTCGTACTTATCAAGGAATTACCCAGGTACTTCTTGCATCACATTTTTTTTAAACTGCGATAAAAATATCATGGGGCTGTATGAAATTTATTTTTTAACTAAACCTACAGGATTATTTGGAGTATACTGCATCGAAGCATTGGCCTGTTATGCTTTATGCTGTCTCATTTTTACACGCTGTGGTTCAAGAGAGACGAAAATTTGGCACTTTAGGTAAATACTTGCAACATCATCACTTTCAATGGACGTTTTCATCATTAACTTGACTACTGCATTATGTAGGTTGGAATGTTCCGTATGAGTTCAATAAGGCAGATTTAACAGCGAGTATTCAATTCATACAAAATCACTTGGAAGAATTGGATCCCAAAAAAGTAAGTATGAAGTTTTGAAAATAAATTGTCGAATGATGTGCGTAAAATATATCCAAATCTTTTTTTTTTTCAGCCAAGTGTTTCTTGGGCTACTGTATGCTACATGTTGGGTGAAGTCCATTATGGCGGAAGGGTGACAGATGACTTCGACAAAAGACTACTGAATACATTCACAAACACATATTTTTGCGAATCTCTGTTGCATGGACACTTTGAATTTCACAAGGGCTATAAAGCTCCATCTACTCGAAATCTGAGAGTTATCAACGAAATTATAAATGCGTTGCCAGCTTCAGAGTCTCCCCAAGTATTTGGATTGCATCCGAATGCTGATATAACGTTATAATTTTTTTCATCCTATTGACTACGAAAAAAATATTTGTGAGAAAAATATAATTTATTATATGCCACTTTTTTAACAACGATAGGTATCAACTTAATGGTGTGAAAAACATTTTTGACGCCATTTTGGGTGTTCAACCCAAACAAAGTGGAGCTGGAGGTGGAGAAACTAGAGAATCAGTGGTTTTTCGCCTGGCTGATGATATGTTGAGCAAATTGCCCCCGAATTATGTGTTTTTTGAGGTAGACAAAAAACCTGACTGTGAGCAATTGACATGTAATTTAAATGTAATGCATTTTCATAGGTAAAAGATGCCTTAACAAAACTGGGTGCTTTGCTGCCAATGAATATTTTCTTACGGCAAGAACTGGACAGGATGGGACGGGTACTGGCCTTGGTTCGAACAACCTTAACTGATCTCAAACTGGCAGTTGAAGGAACAATCATAATGAGCAATAATCTTCGGGAGGCACTTGATGCCATTTATGATGCCAGAGTTCCTAATGACTGGCAAAAGGTAACTAAAATCCTTAAGATGCAGCAGATATTATGTAAATTATTAGTCTAGGAAAATTGATTTTTCTTTGGTTAGTTCAATCCCAATATAATGCTCATTTTCGCTTCAGATTTCATGGGATTCCAGTTCCATTGGTTTTTGGTTTACTGAACTGTTAGAACGGTAATAAGAAATTTAAAACTGGATATATTTGTTAAATTAATATGGCTTGAAGTTGCATTTGATAATTTTGATTTGGTTTTAAAGGCACAGCCAATTCAAGCAGTGGTTAGCCAAAGGAAGACCTAAAGTTTTCTGGATGACAGGATTCTTCAATCCACAAGGCTTTTTGACTGCAATGCGTCAGGTAAGTTTTATCACGGAAAAAAGTAGGCAAGCAAATAGCATGCTTATGAATGTATGCATATTTCAGGAGGTTACAAGGGCGCAAAGAGCAAAAGGCTGGGCTTTAGATTCTGTCGTGCTTCAAAATGTTGTAACTAGGTTTTGGAAAGAAGATATTACAGAATCACCGGCAGAGGGTAATCATCTACGTGATTTCAATTTAAAAACCACTTAACCTTTATTTTATGTTAAAACCACAAAAATTTTTTTTCAGGAGTTTACGTGCATGGACTTTTTGTTGAAGGCGCAAGCGTGGAGAAAAGATCAGGAAAACTAGTTGAGAGCAAGCCTAAAATTTTGTATGAACCAGTCCCAGTAATTTTCATATTTGCAGTGAATACTACTTGTGGTAAAGATCCGAGATTATATGAATGCCCGATATATCGTAAACCAAAACGAACTGATGCAAACTACATTGGATCCATTGATTTTCAAACTGATGCGAACCCGAAACATTGGGTTTTACGAGGTGTTGCCTTGCTGTGTGACACGAAATGAATGCAGAAGTTAGTGATTCTGCTATGCACGATATAGATCTAACGCTTATTTAAACTTAATTTAATACTTTTAGATCTTAATGATACCTACGAGTTCGATTCAGAACTCCACAGTGAGTCTATAGAAAACATGCACGCACGGCATGCGTTCAATCCTGCAAATTATTTGCATTTTGCTAGATTTAAAACTCATATTCTAACTGCTAATCATAACTAGTTTAATTTTAATTTACTTGTAGAGATAAAATTATCATAGATAGCTGCTAGACTCAACTAGAATCTGAATCTATCCTGCAAATAAAATCCCGACTCCGTCTTCTCTCTATTAACGACCTGTAAAGGATTCCGTTCCTCTTATTTCATTCATTCACTCATACACTTATCGACATTATCATTGAAAAAAGTGCTACATCATCCCAGGATTTCCAATGCTCATGCAGAAATATTTGCGAGATAAAGATAATCACATTTAATTGATGCAACGACAACTTCACCACGAGTTTACTTGAAATGAAGACCTCACCAAGACCAATGATCCGTCAAATCAAATCAATGTAAAAACACGTAAGAGAAGATAGCAGATCTGTTTTAGCCGACAAGTGTGAAGTTATCCCATCGCCTAATTCAGCAGAATAAAATTAAGCGTATAGTGCAGTTTCTAACTGTACATCATGATAATCTTCATGTAAAACGTCAATGTAAGCATAAATGAACCATAAATCATGCATACACCCTTAAAAATTAAAAAAAAAAATTCTTCTAGGATTGAAACATTGTGATATGAACTTATAAGAGGAATTTATGGAGCACAAAAAAATTTGAAACTTGATTAAAGTTCTAATTACGCATTCTTTCTAATGTGCGTCTGAGATCCCAAGTCTGAGACAAAGTTCATAATGATGCATTACGTAAATTTCATCATTATAATTATGCAAAAGTCATTTAAAAATACTTTCCTACCCATGGATTCTTTTCAAAAGTGTCTTGTCTGATAGAACAGGCCCCAGTGTATGACTGATACCCGGGTATTTGTGTACTGAAGCCCTGATCCCAAGTTATAAGAGTTTGAACATGGT
>Ga0210040_10001053_pt1 | contig 43483 bp, 35 predicted proteins | sample CryGeyCG12114_NA_FD_185462 | JGI IMG/M metagenome (GOLD analysis project Ga0210040, IMG submission 185462) | Groundwater microbial communities from aquifer - Crystal Geyser CG19_WC_8/21/14_NA (SPAdes) (version 2) | ecosystem: Environmental > Aquatic > Deep subsurface > Groundwater | place: USA...
CTCGACGGCGTACGGCAGCGTGACGTTGGTCAGCGCGTACGTGGAGGTGTTGGGCACGGCGCCGGGCATGTTGGCCACGCAGTAGAACAGGCAGCCGCCGACCTCGAAGACCGGGTCGGAGTGCGTCGTCGGGCGGGTCGACTCGAAGCAGCCGCCCTGGTCGACCGAGATGTCGACCAGCACCGCACCCGGCTTCATCGCCGCGACCAGCTCGTCGCTCACCAACGTCGGTGCCTTGGCGCCCGGCACCAGCACCGCCCCGATCACCAGGTCGGCGTCCAGCACGGCCCGCTCCACCTCGAAGGTGTTGCTGGTGACCGTCTGCATGTGCCCCTGGTAGATCCGGTCGACCTCCCGCAACCGACCGACGTCCCTGTCCAGCAGCAGCACCTCGGCCTGCATCCCGAGCGCGATCGCAGCGGCGTTCAACCCCGACACACCGGCGCCGAGCACGACGACCTTGCCGGCGTACACCCCCGACACGCCGCCCAGCAGCACCCCCCGACCACCCGCGGCCCGCTCCAGGAAGTGCGCACCGGCCTGCGGCGCCATCCGACCGGCGACCTCCGACATCGGCGCCAGCAACGGCAACGACCGGTCCGGCAGCTGCACCGTCTCGTACGCCACCGCCGTCGTCCCCGCACGCAGCAGCGCATCGGTGCACTCCCGCGACGCCGCCAGGTGCAGGTAGGTGAACAGCACCTGGTCCCGGCGCAGGCGCGGGTACTCCTCGGCGACCGGCTCCTTGACCTTCAGCACCAGCTGCGCCTCGCCCCACAGCTCGTCGGCGTCGTCGAGCAGCGTCGCGCCCGCGGCGGTGAAGTCCGCGTCGGGCAGCGAGCTGCCCTCACCGGCGCCGCGCTCGACGAGCACGTCGTGCCCGCGACCGACCAGCTCCCGCACGCCCGACGGCGTGAGGGCGACCCGGTGCTCCTGCGGCTTGACCTCGCGCGGGACGCCGACGCGCATGCCCGGTCCTCTCGACGGCGCAGCCCTGTGTCCGAGTGACGCTGGGCTGGCTCGGGCAGTCTCGCCGAGACGGATTCCCTGGTCAAGCCGTGCTGAGGCGACGAGGAACGCGGTACGGCGGGGGACTGGCCACGGAAACGTCGCATGTGAGACGCTCGAGGCACTCCCGCCGAGGCCGCGGGGCGTCCGCAGAGGCAGGGGGGACGATGGGCCGTCCGCGGACGCCGCGTGCCGTCTCGACGTCGGCGCTGCTCGACGAGGTGGGCAAGGCGATCCTGCGCCAGCTGCAGCAGGACGGCCGTCGCTCCTACACCGCCATCGGCGAGGCCGTCGGCCTGTCCGAGGCCGCGGTCCGGCAGCGGGTCAAGGCGCTCGTCGAGTCCGGGGTCCTGCAGATCGTCGCGGTCGCCGACCCCATCACCCTCGGCTTCGGCGTCATGGCCAGCGTGGGCGTGTCCGTGGCCGGCGACTCCCGTCGGGCCGCCGAGGTGATCAGCGAGATCGACGAGGTCGACTACTGCGTCCTCACGTCGGGTCGCTACGACCTGCTCCTCGAGATCGTCTGCCGCGACAACGAGCACCTGCTCAGCGTCATCAACGACCGCATCCGCACCGTCGAGGGCGTGCGCGAGACCGAGACATCGATCTGCCTGCGCGTCCACAAGCAAACCTACAACTACGGGACCAACTGATGACCGCGACCGCGACGACGGTGACGACCCCGGGGGCCGACGGGGGCGCCCCGGGCCCGCTGCTGCACCCCTTCGCCAGGCCGGCCGCTGTGGCGGCGGGCTTCACCACGATGGTGCGCGGCGAGGGCGCCCTCGTCTTCGACCGCCAAGGGCGCCGCTACCTCGACGCGATGGCCTCGCTGTGGCACTGCAACGTCGGCCACGCCCGGCCGGAGGTGGCCGAGGCGGTGGCCCGCCAGCTCGGCGAGCTCGAGACCTACCACTGCTTCGAGAGGTTCTCGAACCCCCGCGGCGCTCGCCCCGGTCGCCGGGAGCCGGGTCTTCCTGACCAGCGGTGGGTCCGAGGCCGTCGACACTGCGCTCAAGCTCAGCCTGCTGGCGCACGCCCGGCGCGGTGAGCCCGAGCGCACCGTCGTGGTCAGCCGCGTCCCGAGCTACCACGGGGTCAACGTGGGCGGCACCGCGCTGACCGGGCTGCCGCTCAACCGCGAGGGCTTCGGCGCCGGCCTCGCGGACGTCGTGCGGGTCGACAAGGACGACCTCGACGCGGTGCGGACGGCCTTCGAGCAGGCACCGGGCCGGGTGGCGGCCGTCTTCGCCGAACCGGTCATCGGCGCCGGCGGGGTGTGGCCGCCGCAGCCCGGCTACCTCGAGGGACTGCGCGCGCTGTGCGACGAGCACGGCGCCCACCTCGTGCTCGACGAGGTGATCTGCGGGTTCGGCCGTCTCGGCAGCTGGTTCGGGGGACGGCACTACGGGGTGCAGGCCGACCTGACGACCTTCGCCAAGGGCGTCACCAGCGGCTACGTCCCGCTGGGAGGCGTGCTGGTGGCGCCGTCGGTGCACGAGCCGCTGTCCGCCGACCCGTCCTTCGTCCTGCGGCACGGCTACACCTACTCCGGGCACGCCACCGCCTGCGCCGCGGCGCTCGCCTGCCTCGACGTCACCGAGTCCGAGGGCCTGCTCGACCGGGCGGTCGCGATCGGCGCGCGTCTGGAGCCGGCGCTGCGCACGCTGCTCGACGAGGGCCGGCTCGCGGACGTGCGCGGCGTCGGGGCCGTCTGGGGCGTGAGCGTGCCCGACGGCACGGACCCGGTCGCCGTCCGCGACCGGATGCTCGAGCTCGGGGTCGTGGTACGCCCCATCGCCCCGACCACCCTCGCGGTGTGCCCGCCGCTCGTGATCCGCGACGACGAGCTCGACGAGGTCGCCGCCGCCCTGCGCACCGCCCTGGCCTGACACCCGCCCCCCGAGGAGGAACCCATGACGAAGACCGTGCTCAACGTGGTCGACGGCACGAGCGTCGCCGCGAGCTCCGGACGGACGACCGACGTCGTCGACCCCGCGACGGGGCAGGTCTTCGCGACCGCTCCGCTGTCCGGACCGGAGGACGTCGACGCGGCCTTCTCCGCAGCGGCGCGGGCGTTCGAGACCTGGCGCGACAGCACGCCGTCCGAGCGCCAGCGGGCCCTGCTGCGCATCGCCGACGCGATCGAGTCCCGCGCCGACGAGTTCGTGCGCGTCGAGTCGGAGAACACCGGCAAGCCGCTCGGCATGACGGCCGAGGAGGAGCTGCCGCCGATGGTGGACCAGATCCGCTTCTTCGCCGGAGCGGCCCGCGTGCTGGAGGGTCGCGCGTCCGGCGAGTACCTCGCGGGCCACACCTCGATGATCCGCCGCGAGCCGATCGGCGTCGTGGGGCAGGTGACGCCCTGGAACTACCCGATGATGATGGCCGTCTGGAAGTGGGCGCCGGCGATCGCCGCCGGCAACTGCGTGGTCCTCAAGCCCTCGGACACCACGCCGGTCAGCACGGTGCTCATGGCCGAGCTGATGCAGGAGTTCCTGCCGCCGGGCGTGATGAACGTCGTCTGCGGTGACCGCGACACCGGCCGGGCGCTCGTCGAGCACCGCACGCCGCAGCTGGTCAGCATCACGGGATCGGTGCGCGCGGGCATGGAGGTCGCCACGTCGGCGGCGCGCGACCTCAAGCGCACCCACCTCGAGCTCGGCGGCAAGGCGCCGGTCGTGGTCTTCGACGACGCCGACCTCGCCGTGGCCGCCGAGGGCATCGCGATGGCCGGCTACTTCAACGCCGGCCAGGACTGCACGGCGGCCACCCGGGTGCTCGTCGCGCCGCGCCTGCACGACGACTTCGTCGACGCGCTCGCCGAGCAGGCGCGGACCGTCGCACGACCGGGGATGCCCGACGACGAGGACGCGCTGTTCGGCCCGGTCAACAACCCGAGCCAGCTGGAGCGGGTGCAGGGCTTCCTGTCCCGGCTGCCCGACCACGCGACCGTGGTCGCCGGAGGCTCCCGCGTCGCAGGGGAGCTCGCAGCCGGCTTCTTCCACGAGGCGACGGTCGTGTCGGGCCTGCGGCAGGACGACGAGCTGGTGCAGGACGAGGTCTTCGGGCCGGTGATCTCGGTGCAGCGCTTCACCGACGAGGACGAGGCGGTCCGCTGGGCCAACGGCGTCGACTACGGCCTGGCCTCCAGCGTGTGGACCAAGGACCACGGCCGGGCCATGCGGATGGCCCGCCGGCTCGACTTCGGCTGCGTGTGGATCAACACCCACATCCCCGTCGTCGCGGAGATGCCGCACGGCGGCTTCGGCCACAGCGGCCACGGCAAGGACCTGTCGATGTACGGGTTCGAGGACTACACGCGGGTCAAGCACGTGATGACCAGCCTGGACGCGTGACGCGCCGGGACGCCGATCCGGCGCTGCAGGACGCCGAGCCGGCCGTCTTCTGGCTCGACCGGCCCGACCGGCCGGCGGCGCGCGACCCGCTCGACGGCCCGGCCGAGGCCGACCTCGCGGTCGTCGGAGGCGGCTTCTCCGGCCTCTGGACGGCGGTGCTCGCGAAGCAGCGCGACCCGGGCCGCGACGTCGTCCTGCTGGAGGCCGAGCGCATCGGGTGGGCCGCGAGCGGGCGCAACGGCGGCTTCTGCTCCTCGAGCCTGACGCACGGGCACGAGAACGGCGTCCGCCGCTTCCCCGGCGAGATCGACCTCCTGGAGCAGCTCGGCACGCAGAACCTCGCCGCGATCGAGCGCACCGTCACCTCGGCGGGCATCGACTGCGACTTCCGTCGGGCGCCGAGCCTGAGCGTCGCGACGGAGCCCTACCAGGTCGAGGACCTGCGCGCCGGCCCCGGCGCGTTCCTCGACCGCGAGCAGGTGCAGGCGGCGGTGCGCTCGCCGACCTACCTCGCGGGACTGCGGACGACCGGCGACCTCGCGCTGGTCGACCCGGCGCGGCTCGCCTGGGGACTCGCCCGCCTGGCGGCCTCGCTCGGCGTGCGGGTGCACGAGCGCACCCCGGTCACCGGCCTGCGGCGCGAGGGCGGCCGGGTCAGGGTGACGACCGCGTCCGGGGACGTGCTCGCCCGGTCGGTGGCGCTCGGCACCAACGCGTTCCCGAGCCTGCTGCGCCGCACCCGCCTGCACACGGTGCCCGTCTACGACCACGTGCTCGTCACCGAGCCGCTGTCGGCGGCCCAGCGCGCGGCGGTCGGCTGGGACGGCGGCGAGGGCGTCGACGACCTCGCCAACCAGTTCCACTACTACCGCCAGACCGCCGACGGGCGCATCCTGTGGGGCGGCTACGACGCCGTCTACCACTACGGCCGGCAGGTGCGGGCGCGCTACGACCAGCGCCCGGCGACCTCGGCCACGCTCAGCCGCCACTTCTTCGCGACGTTCCCGCAGCTCGAGGGGCTGCGCTTCACGCACCGCTGGGGCGGCGCGATCGACACGTGCACGCGCTTCTGCGCCTTCTACGGCACGTCCCACGGCGGCCGGGTCGCCTACGTCCTGGGCTACACCGGCCTCGGCGTGGGCGCGAGCAGGTTCGGCGCCGAGGTGGTGCTCGACCTGCTGTCGGGCGAGCCGACCGCGCTGACCCGGCTGGAGATGGTCCGCCGCAGGCCCGTGCCCTTCCCGCCCGAGCCGCTCGCGTACGCCGGCATCTCGCTCACCCGGCGCTCGCTCGCGAAGGCCGACCGGTCCGAGGGCCGGCGCGACCTGTGGCTGCGGACCCTCGACCGGCTCGGGCTCGGCTTCGACTCCTGAGGCTCAGGGCTGCGCCTCGTGCACGAGGCGCCCGGCGACGTAGGTGCGCAGGACCCTGGTGCGCGCGATCTGCTCGACCGGTGCCGAGAAGGGGTCGCGGTCGTGCACGACGAGGTCGGCGTCCTTGCCGACCTCGACCGTGCCGGTGCTGCGGTCGAGGGAGTTCACGCGGGCGCTGCCCAGGGTGTACGCCGTCAGCGCCGTGCCCAGCGACAGCCGCTGCGAGGGCAGGAACGGCTCGACCGGCCCGTCGGCGTCCGGCGGGGTGCGGGTGACCGCGACGTGCAGCCCGGCCCACGGGTCGGGGCTGCTCACGGCCCAGTCGCTGCCCGCGGCGAGCCGGGCACCGGCGGCGTGCAGGTCGGCGAACGGGTACTGCCGCTCGGCCAGGCCCTCGCCGAGGAACGGGATCGTCAGCTCGTCCATCTGCGGCTCGTGCACCGCCCACAGCGGCTGCACGGTCGCCGTGACGTCGAGCGCCGCGAAGCGGGGCACGTCGTCGGGGTGCACCACCTGCAGGTGCGCGAGGTGGTGGCGCGCGTCGCGCGGCCCGTTCGCCGCGCGGGTGGCCTCGACCGCGTCGAGGGCCTCGCGCACCGCGCGGTCGCCGAGGGTGTGCAGGTGCACCTGGAAGCCCTCCGCGTCCAGCGCGGTCACCGCTCGGCGCAGGAGCTCCGGGTCGACGAACGACAGCCCGGCGCCGCCCGTGCTGCAGCCGCACGCGTCGCGGTACGGCTGGGTCATCGCCGCGGTCCGGTTCTCCGCGATCCCGTCCTGCATGATCTTCACGGTCGTGGGCCGGAAGCGGCCGGGGCCGGCGCTGCTGCGGCGCTCCAGCAGCTCCGGCAGCTGCTCGAGCCCTCGCTCACGGTCCCACCACAGGTCGCCGACGACGCGTACGACGAGCTCGCCGGCCCGGTCGGCGGCCAGGTAGGTCGCCAGGACGTCGGGGCGGCCGAGGTAGGGACCGACGATCGCGTCCTGCCAGGCCGTGATGCCGAGCGAGAGCAGGTGCGACTGGGCGGCGAGCAGCCCGGCGCGCAGGTCCTGCTCCGTGGCCGGCGGCAGCAGCCGGCCGACCATCGTCGCGGCGCCCTCGTGGAGCAGTCCGGTCGGCTCCCCGTCGGCGTCGCGCTCGAGCCGGCCGTCGCGCGGGTCGGCGGTCGAGCGGCCGATCCCGGCCGCCCGCAGCGCGGCGGTGTTGACCCACGCGCCGTGGCCGTCCCGGTTGGTGAGGTAGACGGGCCGGTCCGGGACCACGGCGTCGAGCGCCGCGCGGTGCGGCCGACCGCCCGGGAAGGCCTCCATCGACCAGCCGCCGCCGGTGACCCACTCGAGCTGCGGGTGCGTGCGTGCGTACGCCGCCACGCGCTGCACCAGCTGCTCGGCGCCGCCGGCGTCCTGCAGGTCGCACTGCAGCAGCAGCGTGCCGGCGTGCACCGGGTGGACGTGCGCGTCCTGGAAGCCGGGCGTCAGCAGGCCCCCGGCGAGGTCGACCACCTCGGTCGCCGGCCCCGCCAGCGCGCGCACCTCGCTGTCCGGCGCGACCGCGACGATCCGTCCGCCGGCGACCGCCACCCCCGTCGCGACCGGCCGGCTGCCGGTGCCGCGGAACACCTGCCCGCCGACGAAGACCGTGTCGGGGACGCCTGCACTCGGGTCCTGCTGCTCGTCGCTCACCGGTGCATCGTGGTGCACCGGGGTGACCGGCGGGGGCGGTCGTGGCAGGTTGGCCGCATGACCGCGCCCCCGCGCTCGCCGCTGCTGCGCCACTGCTTCGACGTCGCACGCCGGGCGGCCGGCGCCGTGCCGGGTCGGACGGAGGACCGGTGAGCCGGCAGGTCCAGATCACCTTCGACGCCCGCGACCCGCGCGCCCTGTCCTGCTTCTGGCGCGACGCGCTGGGCTACGTCCACCCCGGGCCGCCGGGCGTCGACCTGCCGGCGGGCGCCGACCCGCTGGCGGCGTGGGACGAGTTCCTCGCGCGGATCGGCGTGCCGGAGCAGCAGCGCAACACGAGGTCGGCGATCGAGGACCCGGACGGGCACGGGCCACGGCTGCTCTTCCAGTCGGTGCCGGAGGGCAAGACCGCGAAGAACCGCGTGCACCTCGACGTCCGCGCGGCCCCCGGACTGCGGGGGCAGGAGCGGATGGCTGCACTGGAAGCCGAGTGCGAGCGGCTCGTCGCCCTGGGGGCGACGCGGGTGCAGCGCCACGAGCCGGCTCCGCCGCTGAGCGCCGGGCACATCGTCATGACCGACCCCGAGGGCAACGAGCTCTGCCTCGACTAGGCGGAGCGCCCGGCCGGACTCCGAGCTCGACCCGGAGTGGCACGATCCCGGTCGTGACCCCGGTCCAGCGTCCGTGCGCACAGCCCACGTCGTCGGACGACCGGGTCGTCGGGCTGGGCGCGGAGTGCGACGTCGTCCCGGCGCACCGCGCCGCCGCCAGCCCGGGCAGCGTCTCGTTCGACGTGCGGGAGTTCGCGCTGCTCGCCGACGGACGCAGGGCCGTCCTCCACGAGGGCGAGCGGGGCTTCGCCGTGTCGGGTCCCTGGTCGGGCTCCGGCCATCCGCTCGGTGGCCTCACCGCCGAGGACATCCGCTCGGGCGTGCTCACGACGGTGCTGCCGGACGAGGACGACGGCGAGGACCACCCGTGGGAGTGGCTCGCCGCACTGGTGCGCGCGCACGGCGTGCGGACGACTTCCGGCGAGCTGCGGGAGCTGCCGTACACCGTCGAGCTCAGCGACCGGGTGCAGCGCATGCTCGCCACGTCGCTGGCGGCCCCCGAGGACGCGGTCCCGGGCCTCGCGCCTGCCGAGGTCCTGCGGGAGCTGCCGTACACCGTCGAGCTCAGCGACCGGGTGCAGCGCATGCTCGCCACGTCGCTGGCGGCCCCCGAGGACGCGGTCCCGGGCCTCGCGCCTGCCGAGGTCGACGAGGCGGCCGCGCGGTTCAGCGCACTGGTCACCCGCTGGGACCTCGCCGGCCTGCGGCGCGAGCTGTCGGCCGCCGTGGCCGCTGCCGACGACCCGCGCCGGACGTCCGTCCCGGCTCACCTGCTCCGGGCGCTCGAGCTCTACCTCGACGTGCACGCCGAGGACCCCGCGCCGTGAGCCGCTGCTGCGCGGCACCGGGTGCGGGTCGGGCGCCGGCGCGGCGGCCGATAGCGTCGGTGCCCGGCACCGGCGGAGGGACCCACTGTTGGCACGGCACGCACCTGTGAGCGGCGCTGTCCTGGTGCTCAACGCCGGGAGCTCCTCGTTGAAGGTGGCGCTCGTCGACCCCGCGAGCGGCGAGCGGTCGCTCAGCGCCCTCGGTGAGCGCCTGGGCACGCCCGAGGGCCGTCTCACGCTCGACGGTGCGGCGAGGGACCTGCCCGGCGCCGGCCACGAGGAGGTCCTCGCCGCCGTCATGCAGGAGCTCGACGCCGCATGCCCGGTCGGCGTCGGCCACCGGGTCGTGCACGGCGGTGAGCGGTTCTCCGCCTCGGTGCTCGTCGACGACGACGTGCTCGCCGCCGTCGAGCAGGTGAGCCCCCTCGCGCCCCTGCACAACCCGCCGGGGCTGGCGACGATCGCGGCGGCCCGCGCCCTGCTGCCCGACCTGCCGCACGTCGCGGTGTTCGACACCGCCTTCCACGCGACGGTGCCGGCCGCGGCCCACCGCTACGCCGTCCCGCAGGAGTGGTACGAGCGCTACGGCGTCCGCCGCTACGGCTTCCACGGGACGAGCGTCCGCCACGTCAGCGCGCGCGCCGCCGAGCTGCTGGGTCGTGCGCCCGAGGACACGCGGGTCGTCGTGGCCCACCTGGGCAACGGCTGCAGCGCCACGGCCGTGCGGAACGGGATCTCGGTCGACACCACCATGGGGCTCACCCCGCTCGAGGGCCTGGTCATGGGGACCCGCTCCGGCGACGTCGACCCGGGCCTGTTCGCCTACCTCGGGCGCGTCGCCGGTCTGGACGCGGACGCCGTCACCGACGCGCTCAACGGCAGGAGCGGCCTGCTCGGCCTGTCCGGCACCAGCAACGACATGCGCACCGTCGAGGCGGCGGCCGAGGCGGGGGACGAGCGGGCCGAGCTGGCGCTCGAGGTCTTCACCACCCGGCTGGCCCGGACGGTCGGCGCGCTGGCCGTCCCGCTCGAGCGGCTCGACGCGCTGGTGTTCACCGGAGGCATCGGGGAGCACAGCGCGACGGTGCGCCGCCGGACGCTGGCCCGCCTCGCCGTGCTCGGGCTCGGCGAGGACGCCGCGGCCAACGCCCGTGACGGCCGTGACACCGGCGGCCGGATCAGCCCGGCCGGCAGGGCGGTGGCGCTGGTCGTCCCGACCGACGAGGAGCTCATGATCGCGCGAGACACGGCGGCACTGGTGGAGGCGGCCTGATGGGCCGCACGCTGCTCGTCGTCCCCACCGGACCGGCCGTCGGCCTGACCAGCACCTGCCTCGGCCTGCTGCGCGCGCTCGACCGCCGCGGCGTGCGCGCCGGCTTCGTCAAGCCGCTCGCCCAGCCCCACCCGCAGGGCAGGACGGACGAGTCGGCCGAGCTCGTGCGTGCGCTCACCGGCATCGACCCGCCGGACCCGCTGCCGGCGGAGGTCGTCGAAGAGCGGCTGAGCGGCGGGCACCTCGACGACGTGCTCGAGCAGGTGGTCGCCCGCTGGGAGCCGGTGCAGGCCGCCCACGACGTGGTGGTCGTCGAAGGGCTCAAGCCGGGCCCGACGCAGATCTACTCGGGCCGGGTCAACGGCGCGCTCGCCACCGCCGTCGACGCCGCCGTCGTGCTGGTGGGCGCCTGGCCGAGCAGCGGCGGCGAGCCGGTCGAGGACCTCGACGACGCCGGGCTCGAGCGCCTGGTCGAGAGCCTGGCGATCCCGGGCGGCGCGTACGAGGCCCGGGCCCGCGCACGTCTCGTCGGCTGCGTCGTCACGCGGATGCCCTCGAGCGACCCGCAGGTCGCCCGCCGGGACCGGCAGCGGCTGGAGCGGGCGCTCGCGGCGCACGAGCTGCGCCTGCTGGGCGCGGTGCCGTACGACCGCGCGTTCACCGAGCCGCGGGTGCGCGACCTCGTCGCCGACCTGCGCCCGCAGGTGCTGTCGGAGGGCGAGCAGGGCCGCCGCATCCGCGAGGTGAGCGTGTTCGCGCAGGCCGTGCCGGGCGGCCTGCGGGTGCTCGCCGAGGGCCGGCTCGTCGTGGTGCCCGGCGACCGTTCCGACGTGGTCATGGCGGCCTGCCTCGCGGCGCTGAACGGCACCCGGCTCGCCGCGCTGCTGCTCACCGCCGGCGTCGGGCCCGATCCGCAGGTGTGGGAGCTCGCCCGGGCGGCGACCGCCACCGGGCTGCCGGTCCTGCTCACCGACGAGTCGACGTACGCGACCGCCATGCGGGTGCACGACCTCGAGGTCGACCTGTCGGCCGACGACCTCGAGCGCGCGGAGCAGGTGATGGTGCGCGCCGCCGACGCGCTCGACGGGGACTGGCTGGCCGACCTGCTGACCCGGCCGGAGGAGCGGCGACTCAGCCCGGCGGCGTTCCGGTTCCGCCTCACCGAGCTGGCCCGCTCGGTCGGCGCGCGGATCGTGCTGCCCGAGGGCACCGAGCCGCGCACGCTGCGCGCGGCGGCGATCTGCGCGGAGCGCGGCATCGCCCGGCCCGTGCTGCTCGCCGCGCCGTCGGCGGTGGAGGAGGTCGCGCGCAGCCTCGGGCTGGTGCTGCCGGAGACGGTCGAGGTGCTCGACCCGGTCGCGGCGGCCGAGCGCTGCGTCGCGCCGCTCGTCGAGCGGCGTCGCGCCAAGGGGTGGACCGACCAGGTCGCCCGCGAGCACCTCACCGACCCGGTCATGGTCGGCACGGTGCTGCTGGCCCTCGGCGAGGTCGACGGGCTCGTGGCCGGTGCCGAGCACACGACCGCCGACACCGTGCGCCCGGCGCTGCAGGTGCTCGGCACCGCGCCCGGGGCGCGGCTGGTCTCGTCGGTGTTCTTCATGTGCCTGCCCGACGAGGTGCTCGTCTACGGCGACTGCGCCATCAACCCGCAGCCCACCGCCGCGGAGCTCGCCGACATCGCGGTGCAGAGCGCCGCCTCTGCGCGGGCCTTCGGCGTCGAGCCGCGCGTCGCCATGATCAGCTTCAGCACCGGGACCTCCGGCGCGGGCGTCGACGTGCAGAAGGTCGCCGAGGCCACGGCGCTGGTGCGCGAGCGCGAGCCGGGGCTCGCCGTCGACGGGCCGCTGCAGTACGACGCCGCCACCACGCTGTCGGTGGCGCGGAGCAAGCGGCCGGGCAGCGAGGTCGCCGGCCGGGCCAACGTCTTCGTCTTCCCCGACCTCGACACCGGCAACACGACGTACAAGGCCGTGCAGCGCAGCGCCGACGTCGTCAGCATCGGCCCGATGCTGCAGGGCATGGCTGCGCCGGTGAACGACCTGAGCCGCGGGGCGACGGTCGAGGACATCGTCGGCACCATCGCGCTCACCGCCGTCCAGGCCGGTCGCGCCCGCGGCTGAGCCACGCCACCGCCGCCGCGGGCGCAGCGCGCAGTGCGCCCCGGGGGACGCACCGGCGCTGCGGCAGAATGGCGCCCATGACCAGCGCCGTCCGCCGCACCGACCTCGACCCCTCCATCGCCGCTCGGCTCAAGCGCGACCGGGACGGCCTCGTCGCCGCGGTCGCGCAGCAGCACGACACCGGCGAGGTCCTCATGGTCGGCTGGATGGACGACGAGGCGCTGCACCGCACCCTCACCACCGGCCGCTGCACCTACTGGTCGCGCAGCCGCCAGGAGTACTGGGTCAAGGGCGACACCTCGGGCTCCCAGCAGTGGGTGAAGTCGGTCGCGCTCGACTGCGACGGCGACGCGGTGCTCGTGCAGGTCGACCAGGTCGGCAGCGGCGCCTGCCACACCGGCGACCGCACCTGCTTCGACGCCGCCGTCCTGCCCGCGGTGGTCGGCAGCCCGTGAGGCCCCGATGACCGGCCTCGGCTCCACGGCGCCGAGCCGCGAGGACTTCGCCCGCGCCGACGCCCCGGTCGTGCCGGTCGTGCGCCGCCTGCTCGCCGACGGGGAGACCCCCGTCGGCGTCTACCGCAAGCTGGCCGGTGCCCGCCCCGGGACCTTCCTGCTCGAGTCGGCCGAGCAGGGCCGGCAGTGGTCGCGGTACTCCTTCGTCGGCGTCCGCAGCGCGGGCATGCTCACCGAGCGCGACGGCCGGGCGGTGTGGACCGGCGAGGGCGATCTCGGCCTGCCCGACGACCCGCTCGAGGCCTTCGCCGCCCTGTCTCGACGGCTGCGCTCGCCGCGCGTGCCGGAGCTGCCCCCGCTCACCGGCGGGCTCGTCGGGTGCCTCACCTACGACGCGGTGCGCCGCATGGAGCGGCTGCCGTCCACCGCCGTCGACGACATCGGGATGCCCGAGCTGTCGATGATGCTGGCGACCGACCTCGCGGTGCTCGACCACGCCGACGGCACGGTGCTGCTCATCGCCAACGTCGTCGAGGGCATCACGGACGAGTCGTACGACGGCGCGCTCGCGCGGCTGGACGCCATGTGCGCCGCGCTCGCCGAGCCGGCCCCGGCCAGCGTCGCGACCGTCGACCTGACCGCGCAGGCCGAGGTCGTCCGCCGCACCTCGCCGGAGGACCACCGCGCCCGCGTCGAGGTCGTGAAGGAGCACATCCGGGCGGGCGACGCGTTCCAGGTCGTGCTCAGCCAGCGCTTCGAGGTGCAGACCGACGTCGACGGCCTCGACGTCTACCGGGTGCTGCGGGCGAGCAACCCGTCGCCCTACATGTACCTGCTGCGCTTCGCCGGCCGCGAGACGCCGTACGACGTCGTGGGGTCCTCGCCCGAGGCGCTGGTCACGGTCACCGGTGACGCCGCCGTGCTGCACCCGATCGCGGGCACCAAGCCGCGCGGCGCCACGCCGGAGCAGGACTCCGCGCTCGCCGCCGAGCTGCTCGCCGACCCCAAGGAGCGCAGCGAGCACGTCATGCTCGTCGACCTCGGCCGCAACGACCTCGGACGCGTCTGCGTCGCCGGGTCGGTCGACGTCGTCGACTTCATGCAGATCGAGCGCTACAGCCACGTCATGCACATCGTGTCGACGGTCGTCGGCACGGTCACGCCCGACCGCGACGCCCTCGACGTGCTGAGGGCGACCTTCCCGGCCGGCACCCTGTCGGGTGCGCCCAAGCCGCGCGCGATGGAGATCATCGAGTCGCTCGAGCCGACCCGCCGCGCGCTGTACGGCGGCACCGTCGGCTACGTCGACGCCTCCGGCGACATGGACATGGCCATCGCGATCCGCACGGCGGTGCTGCACGGCGGCACGGCCTACGTCCAGGCCGGCGGCGGGCTGGTCGCCGACAGCGACCCGGTCGCCGAGCAGGCCGAGTGCGAGAGCAAGGCGGCCGCCGTCCTGCGGGCGGTCGCCGCGGCCCAGACCCTGCGACCGGCCACGGGCCGCGCGTGAGGTCGCGGAGCGGGCTGCGCACGGCGGTGCTGCTGTGCCTGGCCGGCGCGGTGATCGTGCTCGTCGCCGCGGGCCGCACCTGGGTCTCGGTGGAGGTGGGCGCCGGTCCGCTCACCGAGGCGCGCACCGACGCGCGCACCGGGACCGACCTCGTCCCCGGCGTCTCCGCGCTCGGCCTCGTCGGGCTCGCCGGCGTCGTGGCCCTCGCCGCCACGAGGCGGGTCGGCCGGGCCGTCGTCGGCGTCGTGCTCGCGCTCACCGGCGCCGGCGTGGTCGCCGCCGTCCTCACCGCCGACCTGGCCGGCGCCGCCGCTGACGTCGACGGCCCGTCGCGCGTCGACGTCACCGCCTGGTCGTGGACCACCGCGTCCGGCGGGGTCCTGCTCGCCGCCGCCGGCGTGCTGACGGTCCTGCGGGGCCGGTCCTGGCCGGCCCTCGGCCGGCGCTACGAGGCGCCGGCGGGCGCTGCGGTGCCGGCCCCCGCGCAGGCGCCGACCGAGCCGCTGACCGAGAAGGGCCTGTGGGAGGCGCTCGACCGGGGGGAGGACCCGACGGCTAACCTCGGGACCCTCGCCGGAGCCCCGGCCGACCGAGAGGCAGACCGCACGTGAGCGTGCTCGACGACCTGCTCGTCGGGGTGCGGGAGGACCTCGCCGTCCGGCAGTCCCGCACCCCGCTCGACGACCTCAAGCGGGCGGTGGAGCGCCGTCCGGCCGCGCTCGACGGCGCAGCGGTGCTGCGGCAGCCCGGCGTCTCGGTGATCGCCGAGGTCAAGCGCAGCAGTCCGAGCAAGGGCGCGCTGGCGGCCATCGCCGACCCCGCGGCCCTGGCCGCCGACTACGAGGCGGGCGGCGCCAGCGTCATCAGCGTGCTCACCGAGGGGCGCCGCTTCGGCGGGAGCCTCGCGGACCTCGACGCGGTGCGCGCCCAGGTCGACGTCCCGGTGCTGCGCAAGGACTTCGTCGTCTCCAGCTACCAGCTGTGGGAGGGCCGTGCGCACGGCGCCGACCTCGCCCTGCTCATCGTCGCGGCGCTCGAGCAGGAGGCGCTCGTCTCCCTGGTCGAGCGCACGCAGTCGCTCGGCATGACGCCGCTCGTCGAGGTCCACGACGAGCCCGAGCTCGAGCGGGCGCTCGACGCCGGCGCCCGCGTCGTCGGCGTCAACGCCCGCGACCTCAAGACCCTCGAGGTCGACCGCGGCCTGTTCTGCCGCCTCGCCCCGCTCATCCCCGACGGCGTCGTGAAGATCGCCGAGTCGGGCGTGCGCGGACCCCACGACCTGCTGGCCTACGCCGCGTGCGGCGCCGACGCCGTGCTGGTCGGAGAGGGCGTCGTCACCGGCGGCGACCCCCGAGCCGCCGTCGCCGAGCTCGTCACCGCCGGCAACCACCCCTCCACCCGAGGCTGTGACTCGTGACCACGACAGCACCCGGCGCCGAGGCGTTCGTCCACGGACCCGACGCCAGCGGTCACTTCGGCCCGTACGGCGGCCGCTTCGTCCCCGAGGCCCTCGTCGCCGCGCTGGACGAGCTCACCGCCGCCCACGCCGCGGCCCGCACCGACCCGGCCTTCCTCGGCGAGCTCGACCGGCTGCTGACGACGTACGCCGGCCGGCCGACGCCGCTCACCGACGCCCGGCGGCTGTCCGAGCACGCCGGCGGCGCCCGCATCCTGCTCAAGCGCGAGGACCTCGCCCACACCGGCAGCCACAAGATCAACAACGTGCTGGGGCAGGCGCTGCTCACGGCGAAGATGGGCAAGCAGCGGGTCATCGCCGAGACCGGCGCCGGCCAGCACGGCGTCGCGACCGCCACCGCCTGCGCGCTGTTCGGCTTCGACTGCACCGTCTACATGGGCGAGGAGGACACCCGCCGGCAGGCGCTCAACGTCGCCCGCATGCGGCTGCTCGGCGCCGAGGTCGTCCCGGTGAGCAGCGGCACCCGCACGCTCAAGGACGCGACCAACGAGGCGATGCGCGACTGGGTGACCAACGTCGAGACGACCCACTACGTCATCGGCTCGGTCGTCGGCCCGCACCCGTTCCCGATGATGGTCCGCGACTTCCAGCGCATCATCGGGGTCGAGGCGCGGCAGCAGGTGCTCGACCTCGTCGGCCGGCTGCCCGACGCGGTCGTCGCCTGCGTCGGCGGCGGCTCCAACGCCATGGGGCTGTTCCACCCCTTCGTCGACGACCTCGAGGTGGCGCTCGTCGGCTGCGAGGCCGGCGGCGACGGCGTCGAGACCGGCCGTCACGCGGCCCCGCTCACCGCCGGCCAGCCCGGGGTGCTGCACGGCGCCCGCAGCTACCTCATGCAGGACGACGACGGCCAGACCGCCGACACCACCAGCATCAGCGCGGGGCTCGACTACCCGGGCGTCGGTCCGGAGCACGCCCTGCTGCGCGACAGCGGGCGCGCCACCTACACCGGCATCCCCGACGCCTGGGCGATGCAGTGCCTGGAGAAGCTCGCGAAGAGCGAGGGCATCCTGTGCGCGATCGAGACGGCGCACGCCTTCGCCGGCGCCTGCGACTGGGGGCGCGCGCAGGTCGCCGCCGGCCGCGACGCCGCCGACCTCGTGCTGGTCGTCAACACCTCCGGGCGCGGCGACAAGGACGTCGACACCGCCGCCCGCTGGTTCGGCCTGGTCACCGGTGAGGAGATCGCCGAGTCCGAGCTGGTCCGTGCGCACGAGGGCGAGCAGCCGTGAGCGGGCTCGACGACCTGTTCGCCCGCTGCCGGTCCGAGGGCCGGGCGGCGCTGGTCGGCTACCTGCCGGCGGGCTTCCCGTCCTACGACCTGGCCGTCGAGGCCCTGCGGGCCATGGTCGAGGAGGGCGTCGACGCCGTCGAGGTCGGCATGCCCTACAGCGACCCGCTCATGGAGGGGCCGGTCATCCAGGCCGCCCACCAGGCCTCGCTCGACGCCGGCACCCGCCAGGCCGACGTCCTGCGCACGGTCGAGGCGGTCGCCGCCACGGGCGCGCCGACCGTCGTCATGGGCTACTGGAACCCCGTGCACCGCTACGGCTTCCGCCGCTGGGCGCAGGCGCTCAAGGACGCCGGGGGCGCCGGGGCGATCACGCCCGACCTCATCCCCGAGGAGGCGCCGGAGTGGCTCGAGGCCTGCCGCGACCTCGACCTCGACCCGGTGTTCCTGGTGGCGCCGAGCAGCACCGACGAGCGGATCGGCGTCGTCGGGCGCACCAACCGCGGCTTCGTCTACGCCGCCGCGGTCATGGGCGTCACCGGCGCCCGGGCCGAGATCGGCGCCGGCGCCCGCACGCTCGTCGAGCGCGTCCGCGCGCAGACCCCGCTCCCCGTCGCAGTCGGGCTCGGTGTCAGCACCGGCGCGCAGGCCGCGCAGCTGGCCTCCTACGCCGACGGCGTCGTCGTGGGGTCGGCGCTCGTGAGCGCGCTGCAGACCGGCGGCGTCGACGCCGTACGACGGCTGGCGGGCGAGCTCGCCGAGGGCGTGCGGTCACCCGTCCCGGCCTAGGCTGACCGGGTGCCTCCCGCCCTCGCCTACCTGCCGAGCCCCTCGCAGGGCGTGTGGCACCTCGGGCCGGTGCCGCTGCGGGCGTACGCGCTGGCGATCATCACCGGGGTCGTGCTGGCCGTCGTCATCGGCGAGCGCCGGTGGGTCGCCCGGGGCGGGACCCGGGGCGTCGTCACCGACCTCGCCACGGTCGCGGTGCCGTTCGGCATCGTGGGCGCGCGGGTCTACCACGTGATCACGAGCCCGCAGGCCTACCTCGACGACCCGGTGTCGGCGCTGTACGTCTGGCAGGGCGGGCTCGGCATCCCGGGCGGCATCGCCGGCGGCTTCCTCGCCGGGTGGGTCGTCGCCCGGCGGCGCGGGATCGCCAAGGGCGCCTTCGCCGACGCGATCGCGCCGGGCGTGGCCGTCGCGCAGGCCGTCGGCCGGCTCGGCAACTGGTTCAACCAGGAGCTGTTCGGCCGCCCGACCACGCTGCCGTGGGGGCTCGAGATCGACCCCGACAACCCCGACGCGGTGCCCGGCGCGCAGGCCTACCACCCGACGTTCCTCTACGAGCTGCTGTGGAACCTCGGCGTCGCCGGGATCGTCGTGTGGGCCGACCGGCGGTGGCGGCTCGGCGGCGGACGCGCCTTCGCCCTCTACCTCGCGCTGTACGCGACCGGCCGGTTCTGGATCGAGGGCCTGCGCATCGACGAGGCGAACAGCCTCGCCGGCCTGCGCCTCAACGAGTGGGTCATGGGCGTCGTCCTGCTCGGCGCGGTGACCTTCCTGGTCGTCCGCCGCGGCGCGGGCCGCGAGGAGCGCGTCGAGCCGGCGACCCCGGAGCTCGCCGACGCCCAGGCGGGGGAGCACGCGTGACCGCCGCGGCCGATGCGTCGCCCGGCGCGTCCGCCGAGCACCACCACGAGCACCGCGACGTCACCGGCGGCTGGCTGCGTCCCGCGGTCTTCGGCGTCATGGACGGTCTGGTGAGCAACACCGCCCTGGTGGCCGGTGTCGCGGGCGGCGGCGCCTCGTCCGACACCGTCCTGCTCGCCGGCCTCGCGGGCCTGGCCGCGGGCGCGTTCTCGATGGCGACGGGGGAGTACGTCTCGGTCTCCTCGCAGACCGAGCTCACCCGGGCCGAGATCGAGATCGAGAAGCGCGAGATCCGCCGCGTGCCGGCGGCGGAGGAGGCCGAGCTCGCCGCGATCTACCGCTCGCGCGGCGTCGACGAGGCGACCGCCGTCGAGGTCGCCCGCCAGCTCTCCCGCGACCCCGAGCAGGTCTGGCGGGTGCACGCCCGCGAGGAGCTCGGCGTCGACCCCGACGACCTGCCCTCGCCGTGGACCGCGGCCGGCTCGTCGTTCGCCGCGTTCACGGTCGGCGCGCTGGTGCCGGTGCTGCCGTACCTCCTCGGTGCCGACTCCTTGCTCGTCGCCGTCGTGCTCGCACTGCTGGCGCTGTTCGTGGCCGGCGCGCTGGTCAGCCGCTTCACCGACCGCGGCGCCCTCTACAGCGGCGGGCGCCAGCTGCTGCTCGGCGGCGCCGCGGCCGCGCTGACGTACGCCGTCGGCAGCGTCGTCGGCCCCGGCCTCGGCTAGCCCCCACGGCGCGGGCGCTCGCGCACACGTCGAGACGGCCAGGGCTGCGCCGCTGAGCGTGCGTCCGCCGGCGCCTCGGGCCGGGTGCCCCGCGATGTGTGCAGGACGGTCCGGGACGGCCCGGATCAGCCGACGGGGACCGCCTCGAGCGCACGGGACGCGCCGCCGCAGCCGAGGCGCACCTCGACGGTCACCCAGCCGATGTCGCTCTGGACGTCGACCGAGCCGCCGTAGACCTCGACGAGCCGGCGGACGACGTACAGCCCGACGCCGATGCCCTCCCGGTCGCGGGTGGCGCCGCTGCTCTCCTGCGTGAACGGCTCGAACAGCCGGCCCTTGCGGGTCAGGTCGACCACGCGGCCCTCGTTGCTGACCGTGACCCAGACGCCGCGGTCGTCGGAGCCGCCGGCGACGAGCGGCGTCGAACCGGGGGCGCCGTGCTGGTAGGCGTTGTCGAGCAGGTTCTCCAGCACCTGGTGCAGCGCGCGCCGGTCGATCCGGGCGTGCAACCCGGGTTCGACGACCACCGACACGGGAGCGCTGCCGCGCTGGGCGGCGACGACCATGGCGACCTCGGCCGCGACGGCGTCGACCTCGGTCGACGCCTCCGGGTCGACGTTGGTCGCCGTCGCGGCCAGCAGCATGTTCTCCAGCAGGCGGGACAGGCGCTCCTGGCCGTCGATGATCGCCTTCCACATCTCCTCACGGCGCTGCTCGTCGAGCCGGTCGCCGCGCTTGCGCAGGGTCAGCGCCGCGACGCGGATGCTCGTCAGCGGGGTGCGGAACTCGTGCGACACCGTGCCGATGAGGTCGGCGCGGATGCGGTCGGCCGCCTCGATGCGGGCCTGGACGCTGTCCTGCCCCTGAGCCAGCTCCTGCCGGGCCTGCTGCGCCGCACCCTGTGCCTGCTCGGCGGCTCCGCGCGCCTCGCGCTCGGCCAGGCGGGCCCGCTGCTCGGCCCGGCGGCTGCGCTCGTCGGCCCGCCAGAACAGCACGAGCACCGCCGACTCGGCCAGGACGAAGCCGCCGTGGACCGCCAGCCAGCTCAGCGACCCGTCGCCGGCGCGTGGGCCGACGAAGACGGCGTGGTGGAGCAGCACGAAGGCCAGCGCGAGGGCGTACAGCGCCCAGTCCTGGTAGAGCGCGATGACGGCGACGGTGACGAAGAAGTGGAAGTGCCCCTCGGTGGCGCCGTCGGCGAGGTGCACCACCAGCGCCGAGCAGCAGAGCAGTCCGAGCGTGCAGGCGAGCGAGCGCAGCGTGCGGCTGCCGCTCGGCAGGCTGGCGAGCAGCAGCGCCACCAGCGGCAGCAGGACGGCCCAGGCCTCACGGGGCTCGGCGACCAGTGCCCACAGCAGCAGCACCGGCAGGTGCGCGGCGACCACGAGGCGGGCAGCGCCGTGGCGCCAGCGCCAGTCCTCCTCCGGCAGCAGCGCGCCGTGGGGGAGCCAGGCGGGGGCCTGAGCCGACTGCTCCATGCGCTACAGCCTGCCCGGCGCGAACGCCTGTGCACCATGGCCCGATCGGGTCATCGTCGGACGCTCCGGGAACCAGGAGCGGCTGGCCCGAAGGACCGGGGGACGGGTCGAGGTCGTGTAACGTCCTCGACATCTGCAGCAGGGCCAAGGTCGTCCCGGGGCGCAGGAGCACAGCACACGTCGTCCCCCGGAAGAGGTCCCCGCCATGCCCGTCGTGCCCGCCATGCCCGCCATGCCCGCCATGCCCGTCGTGCCCGTCGTGTCGTCGCCCGTCTCGTCCCCGCGGGCCCAGGGTCTCTACGACCCCGCGAACGAGCACGACGCCTGCGGCGTCGCCTTCCTCGCCGACATCGCCGGGCGCGTCACGCACGAGACGGTCGAGCTGGGCCTGACGGCGCTGCGCAACCTCGAGCACCGCGGCGCCTCGGGCAGCGAGCCCGAGACCGGCGACGGCGCCGGCATCCTCACCCAGGTCCCCGACGCCTTCCTGCGCGCGGTCCTCGCCGAGCAGGGCGTCGAGCTCCCCGAGCCGGGGCTGTACGCCGTCGGCACCGCCTTCCTGTCGCAGGACGCGGCGGAGGCCGCCGCGTCGCGCGAGGCGATCGGCACGATCGCGGGCGAGGAGGGCCTGGCGGTCCTGGCCTGGCGCGAGCTGCCGGTCGACCCGGACGGCGCCGGCATCGGCCGCACGGCCCGCTCGGTGATGCCGACGTTCTGGCAGGTGGTGCTCGGCTGCGGCTCGGGGTGCGACGACCTGACGCCGTACGCGCTGGAGCGGCGGGCGTACGTCACGCGCAAGCGGGCCGAGCACGAGACGGGCGCCTACTTCCCGTCGCTGTCGTCGCGCACGCTGGTCTACAAGGGCATGCTCACGACCGACCAGCTGCAGCCGTTCTTCCCCGACCTGTCGGACGAGCGCTTCGCCAGCGCGCTGGCGCTGGTGCACAGCCGCTTCTCGACCAACACCTTCCCGAGCTGGCCGCTGGCCCACCCCTACCGCTACATCGCGCACAACGGCGAGATCAACACCGTGCGCGGCAACCGCAACTGGATGCGCGCCCGCGAGGCGCTGCTGCGCGGTCCGCACGAGCTGCCCGACGACCTGTCCCGCCTGTTCCCGGTGGTGACGCCCGGCGCCTCCGACAGCGCGAGCTTCGACGAGGTCCTCGAGCTGCTGCACATGGGCGGCCGGTCGCTGCCGCACGCGGTGCTGATGATGGTCCCGGAGGCGTGGGAGAACGCGCCCGACATGGACCCGGCCAAGCGCGCCTTCTACCAGTTCCACGCCTCGCTCATGGAGCCGTGGGACGGCCCGGCGTGCGTGACCTTCACCGACGGCACGTCGATCGGCGCGGTGCTCGACCGCAACGGCCTGCGCCCCGGACGCTGGTGGCAGACCGCCGACGGCCGGGTCGTGCTGGCCAGCGAGGTCGGTGTGCTCGACATCCCCGCCGACCAGGTGGTGCGCAAGGGACGCCTGCAGCCGGGCCGGATGTTCCTCGTCGACACCGCGCAGGGCCGCATCGTCGAGGACGACGAGATCAAGGCCGAGCTCGCCGCCGAGCACCCGTACGCCGAGTGGCTGCACGCCGGCCAGCTCGACCTCGCGAGCCTGCCCGCGCGCGAGCACGTCGTCCACAGCCACGAGTCGGTGCTGCGCCGCCAGCAGGTGTTCGGCTACACCGAGGAGGAGCTGCGCATCCTGCTGGCGCCGATGGCGAGGACCGGCGCCGAGCCGATCGGCTCGATGGGCACCGACACGCCCGTGGCGGTGCTGAGCGAGAAGCCGCGGCTGCTGTTCGACTACTTCAGCCAGCTGTTCGCGCAGGTCACCAATCCGCCGCTGGACGCCATCCGCGAGGAGCTCGTCACGTCGCTGGCCGGCAGCATCGGCCCGGAGCAGAACCTGCTCGAGCCGACCGCCGCGTCCTGCCGCCAGATCGTGCTGCCGTTCCCGGTCATCGACAACGACGACCTGGCCCGGATCGTGCACGTCAACGAGGACGGCGACCTGCCCGGCTTCTCGACGGTCACGGTGCACGGGCTCTACCCGGTGAACGGCGGCGGCGAGGCCCTGCGCGACGCGCTCGACCGCGTGCGCCGCGAGGTGTCGACGGCGATCGCCGCCGGCGCCCGCGTCATCGTGCTGTCGGACCGCGACTCGACCGAGCACATGGCGCCGATCCCGTCGCTGCTGCTCACCTCGGCGGTGCACCACCACCTCATCCGCGAGAAGACCCGCACCCGCGTCGGCCTGGTCGTCGAGGCCGGCGACGCCCGCGAGATCCACCACGTCGCGCTGCTCGTCGGCTTCGGCGCGGCGGCGGTCAACCCCTACCTGGCCTTCGAGACGATCGAGGACCTGATCGACACCGGCGCGCTGCCCGGCGTCGACCGCCGCGAGGCGGTGCAGAAGTACGTCAAGGCCGCCGGCAAGGGCGTGCTCAAGGTGATGAGCAAGATGGGCATCTCGACCATCGCCTCCTACACCGGAGCGCAGGTCTTCGAGGCGCTGGGTCTTGCGCAGGACCTCGTCGACGAGTACTTCACCGGCACGACGAGCCGGCTCGGCGGCATCGGTCTCGAGGTCATCGCCGCCGAGGTCGCCGCGCGTCACCGCAAGGCCTACCCGGACAACGCGACCGAGCGTGCCCACCGCCGGCTCGAGTCCGGCGGGGAGTACCAGTGGCGCCGCGAGGGCGAGGTGCACCTGTTCAACCCGCAGACCGTCTTCCAGCTGCAGCACTCCACCCGGTCGCAGCAGTACGACGTGTTCAAGCAGTACACCGCCACCGTCGACTCCCTGTCCGAGCGCGCGGGCACGCTGCGCGGGCTGTTCCGGCTCAAGGAGGGCGTGCGCCCGGCGGTGCCGGTCGACGAGGTGGAGCCGGTCGCCTCGATCGTCACGCGCTTCAACACCGGCGCCATGTCGCTCGGGTCGATCAGCCCCGAGGCCCACGCGACGCTCGCCGTGGCGATGAACCGCCTGGGCGGGCGCAGCAACACCGGCGAGGGCGGCGAGGACCCCGAGCGCCTCTACGACCCGCAGCGCCGCAGCGCCATCAAGCAGGTGGCGTCGGGCCGCTTCGGCGTGACGAGCGAGTACCTCGTCAACGCCGACGACATCCAGATCAAGATGGCGCAGGGTGCCAAGCCCGGCGAGGGCGGTCAGCTCCCCGGCCCGAAGGTCAACCCGTACATCGCCCGGACCCGCCACTCGACGCCCGAGTACCTCGTCAACGCCGACGACATCCAGATCAAGATGGCCCAGGGCGCCAAGCCCGGCGAGGGCGGTCAGCTCCCCGGCCCGAAGGTGAACCCGTACATCGCCCGGACCCGCCACTCGACGCCCGGTGTCGGGCTCATCTCGCCGCCGCCCCACCACGACATCTACTCGATCGAGGACCTCGCGCAGCTCATCCACGACCTCAAGAACGCCAACGACCGGGCCCGGATCCACGTCAAGCTGGTGGCCGAGGTCGGGGTCGGCACGGTCGCGGCGGGCGTGTCCAAGGCGCACGCCGACGTGGTGCTCATCTCCGGCCACGACGGCGGGACGGGTGCCTCGCCGCTCACCTCGCTCAAGCACGCCGGCTCGCCGTGGGAGCTGGGCCTGGCCGAGACGCAGCAGACGCTGCTGCTCAACGGGCTGCGCGACCGGATCGTGGTGCAGGTCGACGGACAGCTCAAGACCGGCCGCGACGTCGTCATCGGTGCACTGCTCGGCGCGGAGGAGTACGGCTTCGCCACCGCCCCGCTGGTCGTGAGCGGCTGCATCATGATGCGCGTCTGCCACCTCGACACCTGCCCGGTCGGCGTCGCCACCCAGCGCAAGGAGCTGCGCGAGAAGTACTCGGGCAAGGCGGAGTTCGTCGTGACCTTCTTCGAGTACATCGCCCAGGAGGTGCGCGAGATCCTGGCCTCGCTCGGGTTCCGGAGCCTGCAGGAGGCGATCGGCCACGTCGAGGTGCTCGACACCGCGCGGGCCGTCGACCACTGGAAGGCCTCCGGGCTCGACCTGGCGCCGGTGCTCCACCTGCCCGAGCTGCCGGAGGGCACGCCGGTCACCCAGGTCGTGGCGCAGGACCACGGTCTGGCCAAGGCGCTCGACGTCGAGCTCATCGCGCTCGCCGAGGCGGCGCTGACCGACGGCGAGGCGGTCCGCCTCGACGTGCCGGTGCGCAACGTCAACCGCACCGTCGGCACGATGCTCGGCGCCGAGGTCACCCGCCGGCACGGCGGTGCGGGACTGCCCGACGGCACGATCGACGTCACGCTCACCGGCTCGGCCGGGCAGTCGCTCGGGGCGTTCCTGCCCAAGGGCATCACGCTGCGGCTGTTCGGTGACGCCAACGACTACGTCGGCAAGGGGCTGTCCGGCGGTCGGATCGTGGTGCGACCGGACCTCGCGGCGACCTTCCCGGCGCAGGACAACACCATCGCCGGCAACACGCTGCTGTACGGCGCCACCGCCGGCTCGCTGTTCGTCCGCGGCCGGGTGGGGGAGCGGTTCTGCGTCCGCAACTCGGGCGCCACCGCCGTCGTCGAGGGCGTGGGCGACCACGCCTGCGAGTACATGACCGGCGGGCGCGTGGCGATCCTCGGCGCCACCGGCCGCAACGTCGCGGCCGGCATGAGCGGCGGGGTGGCGTACGTCCTCGACCTGGACCTCGCCAAGGTCAACCGGGAGATGGTCGGGCTGGAGGGGCTGACCGACGGTGACGTCGAGACGCTGCGGGAGATGCTCGCCGACCACCGGGCCGAGACGGGGTCCACCGTCGCCGGTGCCCTGCTCGACGACTGGCCGCCGGCGGCCGCCCGCTTCACCAAGGTGATGCCCAAGGACTACAAGCGCGTGCTCGAGGCCATGGAGCGGGCCCGCCAGGAGGGCGTCGACGTCGACGAGGCCGTCATGGCCTCCGTGGCGCCGCCCGCGTCCTCCACCACCACCACTGCGAAGAAGGGCTGACCTCGTGGCCGACTCGACCGGGTTCCTGAAGCACGGCCGCGCCCTGCCGCAGCGGCGGCCCGTCGACGTCCGCATCCGCGACTGGAAGGAGGTCTACGAGGACTTCCCGGCGGAGCACCTGCACGACCAGGCCGCGCGGTGCATGGACTGCGGCATCCCCTTCTGCCACAACGGCTGCCCCCTCGGCAACCTGATCCCCGAGTGGAACGACCTCGTCTGGAAGGACGACTGGACCGAGGCCGCCGAGCGGCTGCACGCGACCAACAACTTCCCGGAGTTCACCGGGCGGCTGTGCCCGGCCCCGTGCGAGGCCGCGTGCGTGCTCGGCATCAACTCCGACCCGGTGACGATCAAGCAGGTCGAGGTCGAGATCGGTGACCGCGCCTGGGAGGACGGGCTCGTGCGTCCGCAGCCTGCGATGCAGCGGACCGGCAAGCGCGTCGCCGTCGTCGGGTCGGGGCCGGCCGGGCTCGCCGCTGCGCAGCAGCTCACCCGCGCCGGCCACGACGTCGTCGTGCTCGAGCGCGCCGACCGCATCGGCGGGCTGCTGCGCTACGGCATCCCGGAGTTCAAGATGGAGAAGCGGGTCCTCGACCGGCGGCTCGAGCAGATGCGGGCCGAGGGCACCGAGTTCCGCACCGGGGTCGACGTCGGTGTCGACGTGACCGTCCCGGCGCTGCGCGAGGAGTACGACGCGGTGCTGCTCGCCGGCGGCTCGACGCTCGGGCGCGACCTGCCCGTCGAAGGACGCGAGCTCGACGGCATCCACCTGGCGATGGAGTACCTCGTCCCGTCCAACCGCGTGCAGGAGGGCGACCTGCAGCGGGCGCCGATCGACGCGCAGGGCAAGGACGTCGTCATCATCGGCGGCGGCGACACCGGCGCGGACTGCCTCGGCACGGCCATCCGGCAGGGAGCGCGCTCGACCACCCAGCTCGAGATCATGCCGCGACCGCCGCAGGAGCGCCCCGACACGACGCCGTGGCCGACGTGGCCGCTGGTCTACCGCACCTCCAGCGCGCACGAGGAGGGCGGGGAGCGGCTGTTCTCCGTCAACACCTCGCGCTTCGTCGGCGGGAACGGCAGCGTCGAGGGGCTCGAGCTCGTCGACGTCGAGCTGGTGGACGGGCGCTTCACCCCGGTCGAGGGGACGTCGCGGGTCCTGCCGGCCCAGCTGGTGCTGCTGGCCATGGGCTTCACCGGGCCGCAGCGGACCGGGCTGCTCGAGGCGCTCGACGTCGAGCTCGACGGCCGCGGCAACGTCGCCCGCAGCGACGCCTGGGCCACGAACGTGCCCGGCGTCTTCGTCGCCGGCGACATGGGCCGCGGCCAGTCGCTGATCGTCTGGGCCATCGCCGAGGGCCGCTCCGCGGCAGCCGCCGTCGACCGGTCGCTGTCCGGCGACACGCAGCTGCCCGCCCCCGTCACGCCTACCAGCCGGTAGGCACGCTCTCTCTCCTAGGCTGGTCCCGTGAAGCGTCGCGCGAAGATCGTCTGCACCCTCGGCCCAGCCACCTCGTCCTACGAGGGCATCCGCGGGCTCGTCTACGCCGGCATGGACGTCGCCCGGTTCAACTTCAGCCACGGCGACCACGAGCAGCACGCGCAGGCCTACCGGTGGGTCCGGCAGGCCTCCGACGAGTCGGGTCGTGGCGTCGGCGTGCTGGTCGACCTGCAGGGTCCCAAGATCCGCCTCGGCACCTTCTCCGCCGGACCGGTCGTCTGGGCGACGGGAGAGACCGTCACCATCACCACCGACGACGTCGACGGCACGCACGACCGCGTCTCCACGACGTACAAGGGCCTGGCCGGCGACGTCTCGGTGGGCGACCGCCTGCTCGTCGACGACGGCCGGGTCGGCCTGCGCGTCGTGGACGTCGACGGCCCGGACGTCCGCCTCACGGTCACCGAGGGCGGACCGGTCTCGAACAACAAGGGCCTGTCCCTGCCGGGGATCGGCGTCAGCGTCCCCGCGCTGTCCGACAAGGACGAGGCCGACCTGCGCTTCGCCCTGACCCTGCGCGCCGACATGGTCGCGCTGTCGTTCGTGCGCAACGCCGCCGACATCCGGCGCGTCCACGAGATCATGGACGAGGCCGGCGTGCGCCTGCCGGTGCTCGCCAAGATCGAGAAGCCGCAGGCGGTGGACAACCTCGACGAGATCATCGACGCCTTCGACGGGCTCATGGTCGCCCGCGGTGACCTCGGCGTCGAGATGCCGCTCGAGACCGTGCCGCTCGTGCAGAAGCGCGCCGTGCAGGCCTGCCGCGAGCAGGCCAAGCCGGTCATCGTCGCGACGCAGATGCTCGAGTCGATGATCGGCGCCTCGCGCCCCACCCGGGCGGAGGCCAGCGACGTCGCCAACGCCGTGCTCGACGGCGCCGACGCGGTGATGCTGTCCGGCGAGACGAGCGTCGGGCACTACCCGGTCGAGGCCGTCGCCACGATGGCGCGCATCGTCTGCGCCGCCGAGGAGGACATCGAGCGGGTGCCGCGGGCGACCCACGAGATCACCAGCATCGCCGCCGGCATCGCGCGGGCGGCGGCCGTCGTCGGCCGGCAGGTCGGCGCCAGCGCGCTCGTGGCGTTCACCCAGAGCGGCTCGACGGCGCGGCTGCTGGCCAAGCACCGCTCGCCGATCCCGCTGCTGGCCTTCACGCCCGTCCCCGAGGTGCGCAGCCAGCTCGCGCTCTGCTGGGGGGTCGAGACGTTCCTCGTGCCGGCGGTGCAGCACACCGACGACATGGTGCGCCAGGTCGACAGCTCCATGCTGGGCCTGGGCCGCATGCAGCCGGGGGAGTACGTCACGATCGTCGCCGGCAGCCCGCCCGCGACGTCCGGCACGACGAACGCGATGCGGGTGCACCGGCTCGGCAGCCCGGTGCCGGCGCACCCGCAGTACGGCCGTCGCCACGACGACATCCCGCCCGGGCAGTAGGCCCCGGCGGGACGACGGCTACAGCGGGCGGCTACTGCGGGGCGGGGACCCCGATGTAGAGGTAGCGCGGCGCCTTGACCCGCGAGACCGAGAAGGTGCCGGTCCCCGCGCCGTTGTAGTGCACGATGCTGGCCGAGCCGTCGGTGTGCACGAACTGCACCCAGCCGACGTGGCCGAAGGCCCCGGCCGCCATGGTCCCGTCCAGGCGGGGGCCGCCGGTGTAGAGGGGACTGCGCTCGAAGGCGTCCCAGTGCGCGACGGCGCCGACGACCGGGATGCTGCCGGTCGGGTGACCGAGGCGACGGGCGGTGTCGTCCCAGTTCAGCGCATCGCCCCAGCCCTGGCTGGCGTTGTCGAGCGGGGTGCCGCGCTGGGCCAGCCGCCAGGCCACGAAGCTCACGCACTGACGCGTCGTGAAGCCCCACGCGTCGGACGTCGGGGCGGGGGACAGCCGCCACGGGTAGTCGTCGGTGGCGGCTGCGGGCGCCGCCGGGGACAGGTGGACGGCGCAGGCGGCGAGCAGCAGCACGAGGGCACGGCGGAGGTGGCGCACGGGTGGGGCTCCTGGGAGGGGGTCGGGATCGGGTCTGCGGCAGGGGCCGGCCCCGCTCCGCTCGAACGCGGTCCGGAGATCGGATGCGGGGCAACGTACTCGGGAGGCGTCCGAGCCGCATGCGGGGGGTCCCCGGTAGCCTCGCGCCTGCCCCTCGCTGGGGTGCGCCCCCGTAGCCCAACCGGCAGAGGCACGGGTCTCAAACACCCGACGGTGTGGGTTCGAATCCCACCGGGGGCACCGCCGGGTCCCGGAGCGGTAGCGTCGCGCCCGTGACGCGCGCCGCCGACTCCGCTGTCCGCCCGCCCCTGCGCGTGCTGGTCGCCGAGGACGAGGCCCTCATCCGCCTGGACCTCGTGGAGATGCTCCAGGAGGAGGGCTACGCCGTCGTCGGCCAGGCCGCCGACGGGGGAGCGGCGGTCGCGCTGGCGACCGAGCTGCGCCCCGACCTCGTCCTGCTCGACGTGAAGATGCCGGTGCTCGACGGGCTCTCGGCGGCCGAGCAGATCGTGGCTGCCCGCATCGCGCCCGTCGTCATCCTCACGGCCTTCAGCCAGCGCGACCTCGTGGAGCGCGCCCGGGAGGCGGGGGTGATGGCCTACCTGGTCAAGCCGTTCCAGAAGAAGGACCTGCTGCCGGCGATCGAGATGGCGGTCAGCCGCTTCTCCGAGCTCGTCACGCTGGAGCGGGAGGTGGGCGACCTGCACGGCCGGCTCGAGGCCCGCAAGCTCGTCGACCGTGCCAAGGGGCTGCTGCAGTCCGAGCACGGCATGAGCGAGCCGGAGGCGTTCCGCCTCCTGCAGCGCCGGTCCATGGACACGCGGCGCTCGATGCGCGCGGTCGCCCAGGAGGTCCTCGACGGTAGTGCGCTGCCCTCCTGATCGACCGTCTGTCAGCGCCTGCTCACCCGTTCGCACGGGCTCAGGACACGACTGCATCACAGTGCGGGAACACCTGGTTCCGTGACGCACGCGGCGCAGGGCCGCGGGATACCGTGCGGCACCCGGCGGGGTCGATCGCGCAGCGACCACCCCACCAACGACACCAGGGAGACCACGGATGACGATGCGCTCCAAGCGCTTCACGGGGGCGGCACTGTGCGTTGCAGCGTCGCTCACGCTCGCAGCCTGCGGCGGCGGGGACGAGACGCCCGAGCCCGACACGGCCACCGGCGGTGAGAGCAGTGCTCCCGCTGCCGAGGGCGACGGCACGCTGACGGTCGGCAGCCTGCTGCCCCAGACCGGCAACCTGGCCTTCCTCGGCCCGCCGGAGTTCGCCGGCGTCGAGCTGGCCGTGCAGGAGGTCAACGAGGCGGGCGGTGTCCTCGAGCAGCCGATCACCTACATCGAGGGTGACTCGGGTGACGCGCAGCAGGACGTCGCCAACCCGACCGTCGACCGCCTGCTCGCCGCGGACGCCGACGTCATCGTCGGCGCCGCCTCGTCCGGCGTCTCCTTCACGGTCATCGACAAGATCACCCAGGCCGGTGCCATCCAGTACAGCCCGGCCAACACCTCGCCCGACTTCACCGACTACGAGGACAACGGTCTGTACTTCCGCACCGCGCCCTCGGACGTCCTGCAGGGCCGCATCCTGGGCGAGACCATGCTGGCCGACGGCTGCACCGAGGTCGGCATCCTCGCGCTCCAGGACCCCTACGGCGAGGGCCTGGCCAGCAACATCAGCGAGACCGTGACGGGCGCCGGCGGCGCGCTGACCCCCGAGGCCGCCATCTTCTACGACCCCGCTGCCTCGAACTTCGACGCGCAGGTCAACGAGCTCCGGTCGGCCAACCCCGGCTGCGTCGTCCTGATCGGCTTCGAGGAGTCGGCCCGGGTCATCCAGTCGATGGTCGCCGCGGGCATCGGCCCGCAGGAGGTGCCGCTCTACCTCGTCGACGGCAACCTGGGCAACGCGCTCGGTGAGGACCTGCCGGCCGGCGTGCTCGAGGGCACCAGGGGCTCGCTGCCCGGCGCCGAGGCCACCCCGGAGTTCCGGGAGCGCCTGCTGACGGTCGACCCGGAGCTGACCGACTACAGCTACGCCGCCGAGTCCTACGACGCGGTCATCACCTCCGCGCTGGCCGCCGTCGCGGCTGAGAGCGACGCCGGCGAGGCCGTCGCCGCCGAGCTGCCCGGTGTCACGCGTGACGGCGAGAAGTGCATGACCTTCGAGGAGTGCATCGCGCTGCTCGAGGAGGGCGAGGACATCGACTACGACGGCATCAGCGGTCCGATCGAGCTGTCCGAAGCCGGTGACCCGACCTCTGCCGTGGTCGGCATCTACACCTACGGCCCGGACAACACGCTGACCGCCGAGGTCGACTACCAGCCCGGCGAGCTCGAGGAGTAGTCCTCCCGCACCTGCACAGCACGACGGGGCCCGGCGCACGCGCCGGGCCCCGTCTGCTGTGCAGGTCGCCTACGCCTTTGCGAGCGTGCCGAGGTAGAGCTCGATGACCTTCGGGTCGTTCATGAGGTCGCGTCCGGACGCGGTGTAGGCGTTGCGCCCCTGGTCGAGCACGTAGCCACGGTCGCAGATCTGCAGGCACCGACGGGCGTTCTGCTCGACCATGATGATCGAGACGCCGGTGCTGTTGATCTGACGGCAGCGGATGAAGACCTCGTCCTGCAGGGCGGGGGACAGCCCGGCCGACGGCTCGTCGAGCAGGAGCACGGACGGGCTGGGCATGAGCGCGCGACCCATGGCGACCATCTGCCGCTCACCGCCGGACAGCGATCCTGCGCGCTGCTTGCGTCGCTTGGCGAGCGCGGGGAAGAGCTCCGCGACGTAGTCGAAGCGCTCGGGAAAGGCCTTGGGGTCGTGGTAGAGCCCCATCTGCAGGTTCTCCTCGATGGTCAGCCGAGGGAACACGTTGTTGGTCTGCGGCACGAACCCCACGCCGAGCGCGACGAGCTGGTGGGCCTTCCTGCCGGTGATGTCCTGTCCGCGCAGGGTCACCGTCCCGGAGCGGATGGCGACCAGCCCGAACAAGGACTTGAGCAGGGTCGACTTCCCGGCGCCGTTCGGGCCGATGATGCCGACCAGCTCGCCCTCGGAGCAGTGCAGGTCGCAGCCGTTCAGGATGTTGACGCCTGGCAGGTAGCCGGCGAAGACCTCGTCGACCCGCACGAGCGCACCCTCGGCCTGCGCGAGGTGGTGAGTGCGCGCCTGGTCGTCGGCCTGCGCCTGCCGGGCGAGCGCGTCGTCCTGGGCCTTGCCCAACGGCGTGGTCATGCGTCCCCTCGATCCCTCGCGGCGGCATCGAGCTCGGCCTCGGCCTCGGCGATGACCTCCTGCTCCACGCCGGTCCCGAGCTCGCTGTCGTGGTGGGCACCGAGGTAGGCGTCGATGACCGCAGGGTCGGCCATCACGACGTCCGGCGGACCCTCCGCGACGATCTTGCCCTGCGCCATCACGACGACCCAGTCGCTGATGTCGCGCACCATGTCCATGTCGTGCTCGACGAACAGCACCGTCATGCCCTGCGTCCGCAGGTCCTTGACGTGGCCGAGCAACGACTGCGTCAGGGCCGGGTTCACGCCGGCCATCGGCTCGTCGAGCATGACCATCGCCGGCTCGACCATGAGTGCGCGGGCCATCTCGAGCAGCTTGCGCTGGCCACCGGACAGGCTGCCGGCGAAGTCGTCGACCTTGCTGTCGAGCTTGAAGCGGCGCAGCAGGTCGTGCGCCCGCTCGTCGATCTGCCGCTGCTGGCCGGTCCACGTCGACGGGACCAGGGCGCGGAAGAAGTTCTCACCCTTCTGACCGGTCGCTCCCAGGCGCATGTTGTCCAGGACGGTGAGCTTGGACAGCGCCTTGGTGAGCTGGAAGGTCCGGACCATCCCGCGCCGCGCGACCTTGTGCGCGGGGACGCCGCCCAGGTCCTTGCCCTCGAAGGACCAGGAGCCCGCGTTGGGGCGGTCGAAGCCGGTGAGCAGGTTGAAGAACGTGGTCTTGCCTGCGCCGTTGGGACCGATGAGGGCGGTGATGACCCCCCGCTGCACCTCGAGGTGGTCGACCTCGACCGCGGTGAGCCCGCCGAAGCGGCGTGCGACGCCGTCAGCGATGAGGATCGGGTCGGGCTTCGGGACGCCGGGCCGCGGCTCGACGTCGGCGAGCGCCGCGGCGGCGGCGCGGACGGACGTGACGGGCTCGTCCTTGGACAGGTCAGCGGGCATCGAGCGCGAGCTCCTTCTTGTCACCGAAGATCCCCTGCGGCCGGTAGATCATGAGCAGCATGAGACCGGCACCCACCAGGATGCCCCGGACGATGCCGACCTGGTTGCTGTTCATGATCGTCTCGGGGATGAAGCCGGCGCGGATGGCCTGCACGAGGAAGTTCTCGAGGAACACGAACAGCCCGATGAAGACGATCGAGCCGACGACGGGGCCGAAGATGCGTGCCGTGCCGCCGAGGATGAGCGCGGTGTAGGCGTAGAAGGTCAGCAGGGTGCCGTAGTTGTCCGGCTGGATCGAGCTGTTCGCGATGGCGAAGACGAACCCACCGAGCGCGCCGAGCACACCGCCGAGGACCAGCGACTGCATCTTGTAGCCGACGACGTTCTTGCCGAGGCTGCGCACGGCGTCCTCGTCCTCGCGGATCGCCTTGAGCACGCGTCCCCAGGGGCTGCGCATGAGCATGAACACGAGCAGCGACGACAGCACGACCAGCGTCCAGCCGACCAGGAGCAGGAACGCCCGGTTCTCGTTGTAGACGAACGGCCCGAAGCCGTAGCGGCCGTCGGACAGCGGGTTCATCGAGTAGAAGCCGTTCGCGAAGCCGGTGAGGCCGGACGATCCGCCCGTGACGTCGCGCAGCGCGGCCGAGCGGGCGACGAGTCGGATGACCTCGGACGAGGCGATGGTGACGATGGCCAGGTAGTCGGCGCGCAGCCGCAGCGTCGGGATGCCGAGCAGCAGCGCGAGCAGCACCGCGAGCGCAAGGCCGAGCAGGATCGAGGGGAAGAAGCCGAGCCCGAGGTAGGTGACGCCGACGCCGAGGCCGTACGCCGCCACCGCGAGGAAGCCGACCTGCCCGAAGTTCAGCAGGCCGGTGTAGCCGAAGTGCACGTTGAGCCCGATGGCCGCGAGCGCCAGGTACAGGGCCTCGGCGTTGAGCAGCGCGTTGCCGGTGTTGTTGAAGATCACGCCGAAGTCCATGCGGACCTCCTCGGGTCGGCGGGCGGCGGTGGCAGGGGGCTCGTGCGACGCGCGCTCATCCCACGCGCTCGGCTCTGCCGAGGATGCCCTGCGGCCGGACGACGAGGATGACGATGAGGACGAGCAGGGCGCCGACGTTCTGCAGCTCGGCCGGGATGACCAGGGTCGACATCTGCGTGAAGACCCCGATCACCAGGCTGCCGACCAGGGCGCCGAAGGCGGTCCCGATGCCGCCGAGCGTGACGCCGGCGAACAGCAGCAGCAGGATCTGGAAGCCGAGCAGGTAGCTGACCTGCTGCGACAGCGCGAGGAACACGCCGCCGAGCGCGGCGAGCGCGGTGCCGACGACCCAGACGACGTTGATGACGCGTTCGACGTCGATGCCGGACGACGCGGCGAGCGAGGGGTTGTCGGCGACGGCGCGGGTCGCCTTGCCGATGCGCGTGCGCTGCAGCCCGATGCCGACGACGGTCAGCACGATCACCGTCAACGCCATGATCACCAGGTCGCGGGGCGGGATGGAGATCGGTCCGAGGTTCAGCGGCTGCTGGGTGGCGTACTGCGCGTAGGAGCGCGAGCTGCCGCCGAAGAAGTAGAGGAACAGGTAGCGCAGCACCAGCGCGAGGCCGATGCTCACGACGAGGGCCGCGATCAGGCCGGTGCCACGGCGGCGCAGCGGCCGCCAGAGCCCGCGGTCGAGCAGACCGCCGAAGACGGCGCCGACCAGCACGGCGAGGACCGTCGCCGGGATGAGGTTCATGCCGAGCGTGACGTTGAAGACGTACGCCGCGAACGCCCCCCCGGTGAGGAACTCGGCGTGGGCGAAGTTCGTGAGGCCGGTGGTGCCGAAGATGAGCGACAGGCCGATCGCGCCCATCGCGATGACCAGGCCGAACTGCAGGCCACGCACGAACAGCTGGAGCGCCCGCTCGGCCGTGCCGGTCGTCTCGCGGGTGCCCTCGCCCAGGATGAACAGCGCCGGCGCGACGGCGCCCGGCCGGACCGTGACCTCGCGGACCTCGCCACCGTCCTCGCGGACGCTGACGCCCTCGGGCAGCGAGTCGAGGTCGAGGGTGACGGTGTACGCACCGGGAGCCGGCAGCGGGATGGAGAACTGGCCCTGGTCGTCGCTCTCGGCGGTCGCGACCTCCTCGCCGTCCTGCTCGACGACGATCGTCGCACCGGCGACCCGCTCGCCGGCGTTGTTCAGCGTCCCGCGGACACCCTCCCCGGTCTGCGCCAGCGCCGGAGCCGCCCCGACGAGCAGCGCCAGGGCCAGTGCGGCGAGCACGACGAGCCCGCCGGCCAGCTGCCGCGGACTCCGGAGGGGAGGCCGGCGGGCGCCGGCCTCGGCAAGCTGGTCCGGTCCGGGGAGGATCATCCCACGCACGCTCCTCGTTCCGCCAGGTCGCTCAGAGCGCCCGACGACGTGTCGACAGATCGACTGCGACCAGGGAGTCGCCGTCGGCGGGGCGTCACTCAACCATGTCGCGTGCGTCGTGGGGCCACGGAAACGCGATCGTTGCACGACGTCCAGGTCGTTCACCCGGTGGTGACCGACGCTCTCACCGCGCGTGATCGTCGTGTCGCAGGACGCTCGGTCAGCGCAGCGCCTGCACGAGCGCCGTCAGCACCGGCGCCACGACCAGCGCCGGCAGCATGTCGCCGACCGCGACCTGCTTGACCTGCAGCAGGCGCAGGCCGACACCGAGCAGCAGGACCCCTCCGGTGGCGGTCACCGACGAGACGAACGCCTCGGGGAGCAGTCCGCCGAGCAGCGCGCCGAGCAGCGTGAGCAGGCCCTGCACGAGCCCGACCGACAGCGCCGAGGCGGCCACGCCCCAGCCGAACGACGCGGCGAAGGCCAGCGCGGCGAACCCGTCCAGCGTCGACTTCAGGGCCAGCTGGTCGATGCCGCGGCCCAGCCCGTCCGACAGCGGCCCGAGGATCGCCAGCGGGCCGACGACGAAGACCAGCGACGCCGAGACGTACCCCTCGACGAAGCGCTCCCGCCCGGATCCCGACCCCGAGCCGGACCCCGACAGGCGGCGCTGCAGCCACGCGCCGGAGCGCTCGAGCCGTGACTCGAGGCCGAGCAGGCTGCCGGCGATGCCGCCGACCAGCAGTGCGCCGAGCACGACCAGCAGGGCAGCGCTGTCGCCGACGGCCGCACCGAAGGCCGGGTCGGACAGCGCAGCGACGTCGAGCGCGCCGATGACGAGCGTCACCAGGCCGAGCGCGTCCGTGACGGTGGTGCGCGTCCGCTCGGGCAGGCGGCCGCCCAGGGCCACGCCCAGGCCGGAGCCGACCAGGACGGTGGCCATGTTGAGCAGCGTGCCGGCACCGCGGACCACCCGTCGCCGCTCCCGTCCGACCTGTCGCCCTGTGCGGCCCCGCGCTACTGTCGCTCCGCTCGACCGAGCGTAGGGGCTCGGCGGGCGACGACGCTCTGCCCCTGCGCGTGACGTGCGCCGGGGGCCGCCCGCCCCGCCGGCACCTCCGGCGCCGACCCGCAGGGAGCCGTCCGTGGCCAGATCGTCCCTGCACGTGCGTACCGCCACGCCGGAGGACGTGCCTTCGGTGGTGGCCTTCGGGGAGGAGCTGCGCGACCTCGCCATCACGCCGACCGCCGAGATCGTGCGCAGCCGCGGCGGCGCCGCCGGCAGCACGCGCGCCTACCTCGAGCAGTGCTACCTCGACGCGATCGAGGACCCCCTGCGGGAGCTCGTGGTCGTCGTCGACGACGCCGACGAGCCCCTCGGCATGGCGCTGCTGTTCGTGGCGCCGGCCAACGCCCTCGTCGACATCCCCGCCGTCCACATGAGCCACGCCGTCGTGGGTGACCGCCACAAGCGCCGCGGCGCCGGCCGGGCCCTCGTCGCCGCGGCCGCGACGTACGCCGAGCGGCGGGGCATCGAGCAGCTCGTCGTCTCGGTGCACCCCGGCTCACGCGATGCCAACCGCTTCTTCGCCCGCCTCGGCTTCGCCCCGCTGGCCGTGCGCCGCACCGCGCCCGTCGCCGCCGTGCGCCGTCGCCTCGGTCAGGCCGAGAGCCGCCCGGTCGCCGAGCACGTCGTGCGCCGCGCCCGCACGACGCCGTCCCGGCGGGCGACCCGGCTGGCGACGACGCTGCCGCTCGGTCCGGCCGACCCGGCGACGTAGCCGGGCCGCTCCCTAGACTCCCGGCGTGGCTGCTGCGAAGACCGGACCGACGCCTGCCCGCTCGCGGCTGCTGCTGCTCGACGGGCACTCGCTGGCCTACCGCGCGTTCTTCGCCCTGCCCGTCGAGAACTTCTCCACGACGACGGGCCAGCCGACCAACGCGGTCTACGGCTTCACGGCGATGCTCATCAACGTGCTGCGCGACGAGGCGCCGACCCACGTCGCGGTGACCTTCGACGTGTCGAGGTCGACGTTCCGCACCGAGGCCTACGCCGAGTACAAGGCCGGCCGCGCCGAGACGCCGACCGACTTCAAGGGCCAGGTCTCGCTCGTGCGGGAGGTGCTCGACGCGCTGCGGGTCCCGATCGTGACGGCGGAGGGCTTCGAGGCCGACGACGTCATCGCGACCCTCGCCACCCAGGCCGCCGCCGAGGACATGGACGTCCTCGTCGTCACCGGCGACCGTGACGCCTTCCAGCTCGTCAGCGAGCGCGTGACCGTGCTCTACAACGCCCGCGGCGTCTCGGACATGCGCCGGATGACGCCGGACAGCGTGCAGGACAAGTACGGCCTGTCGCCCGAGCAGTACCCCGAGTTCGCCGCCCTGCGCGGCGACCCCAGCGACAACCTGCCGGGCATCCCGGGCCTCGGCGAGAAGACGGCCACCAAGCTCATCCAGCAGTACGGCGACGTCGCGTCGTTGATCGACCACGTCGACGAGGTGAAGGGCAAGGTCGGCGACAACCTGCGGGCCGCGGCGAGCAGCGTGCTGCGCAACCGCTCGCTCACCGAGCTGGTGAGGGACGTGCCGCTCGAGGTGGGGCCGCACGACCTGCGCCTCGGCCAGTGGGACCGCGACGAGGTCCACGAGGTCTTCGACGCCCTGCAGTTCCGGGTGCTGCGCGAGCGGCTGTACGCCACCCTGTCCGCCGTCGAGCCGGAGGCCGACCAGGGCTTCGACGTCGAGCACCGGGTGCTCGGCCCGGGACAGGTCCGGGGGTACCTCGACGGGCTGCCGAAGGGCGTGCGCGTCGGCGTGCACGTGCGCGGCACCTGGGGTCGCGGCACCGGCGACGCCAACGCCCTGGGGCTGGCGCCCGCCTCGCCGGCCGACGGGACGGCCCACGACGCCGGCTTCGTCGACCTGGTGCAGCTCGACGAGGACGACGACGCCGCGCTCGCGGCCTGGCTCGCCGACGGGTCCGTCGAGAAGGCGCTGCACGACGCGAAGGGCCCGCTGCTGGCGCTGGAGGCACGCGGCTGGACGGTGGCCGGCATCACCAGCGACACCGCGCTGGCCGCCTACCTCGCCCTGCCGGGGCAGGGCGTCTTCGACCTCGCCGACCTCGCGCTGCGCTTCCTGCGCCGCGAGCTGCGGGCGGAGGTCGTCGACGACGGGCAGCTGGCGTTCGACGTCGAGCCCGAGGGCGAGGACCGGCCCGACCCGGGGGCGGCCGACGCCGCCGTGCGGGCCCGCGCGGTCGCCGACCTCGCCGTCGCCCTCGACCAGGACCTGGAGCGCCGCGGCGGCACGCGGCTGCTGCGCGAGCTCGAGCTGCCGCTCGTCGTGGTGCTCGCCGCCTGCGAGCGCACCGGCATCGCCGCCGACGTCGAGCACCTCGCCGACCTCGAGAGCCGCCTGCGCGAGCAGGTCAAGCAGGCGGCCGAGCAGGCGTACGCGACCGTCGGCCACGAGTTCCACCTCGGCTCGCCCAAGCAGCTGCAGGCCCTGCTGTTCGACGAGCTCGGGCTGCCGAAGACCAAGAAGATCAAGACCGGGTACACGACCGACGCCGACGCGCTGCAGAACCTGCTCGGCACGCACCCGGTCATCGAGGCGCTGCTGCTGCACCGCGAGATGACCCGGCTGCTCATGGTCGTGGAGAAGCAGCTGCTGCCGACGGTGGCCGACGACGGCCGCATCCACACGACCTTCAAGCAGATGGTCGCCGCGACCGGGCGGCTGTCCAGCGACAACCCCAACCTGCAGAACGTCCCGATCCGCACCCAGCAGGGCCGCGAGATCCGGCAGGGCTTCGTCGCCGGGCACGGCTACGAGGCGCTCATGACGGCCGACTACAGCCAGATCGAGATGCGGATCATGGCGCACCTGTCGGACGACACGGGGCTGAAGGAGGCGTTCCAGACGGGGGAGGACCTGCACACCTTCGTCGCGTCCCGCGCCTTCGGCGTGCCGCTGGACCAGGTCGACCCCGAGCTGCGCCGGCGGGTCAAGGCGATGTCGTACGGCCTGGCGTACGGGCTGTCGGCCTTCGGGCTGGCCGGCCAGCTGCGCATCCCGGTCGACGAGGCCAAGGAGCAGATGTCGGCGTACTTCGAGCGCTTCGGCGGGATCCGCGACTACCTGCGCGACGTCGTCGCGCAGGCCCGCAAGGACGGCTACACCTCGACCATCCTGGACCGCCGGCGCTACCTGCCCGACCTCACCAGCGACAACGGCCAACGCCGGTCGATGGCCGAGCGGATGGCGCTGAACGCCCCGATCCAGGGCAGCGCCGCCGACATCATCAAGCTGGCGATGCTGGGCGTGCACCGGGGGCTGGCCGACGCCGGCATGCGCTCACGGCTGCTGCTGCAGGTCCACGACGAGCTCGTCCTCGAGGTCGCCGAGGGCGAGCGGGAGGCGTTGGAGGCGCTCGTCCGCCGCGAGATGGGCGGCGCCTACCCGCTGTCGGTGCCGCTCGACGTCAGCGTCGGCCTCGGCGTGACGTGGGACGAGGCGGGTCACTAGGTGCGCTGACCGGCCTCGTCTGCCTCACGCGGCGCGGCGCACCCGCGGCTCGCCGGCGACGGTCCGGAGGTCCCAGCCGTCGAGCCAGCCGGAGGCGTAGCGCAGGTAGTCCTCGTCGAGCCGCCAGTGGCCGGCCCACCGGCGGGCGAGCAGTGCCGGTGTCAGGCCGGTCAGCAGGCTGTAGGCGACGGCCCGCGGCCCCGAGAGCAGGCCCTGCTGCAGCAGCCGGTAGGGCAGGACGACGTTGTCCGTGCGCCGTCCGGACGAGAACTGCTGGCGCAGCATCCAGTGGCCGAGGGCGTGGCGGTCCAGCCGCTGGTCCAGCCCGCTGCGCTGGGCCAGGCCCTCCAGCGCCCGCTCCAGCGCGTCGAGCTCCTCGAGGGCGAGGTGCAGTCCGCGCTGCGACATGCCGCCGGCGTGCTCGACGTAGCCGACCAGCGGCAGGTCGACGACGGCGAGCGGGGCGGCGTGGGCCAGACGGGCCCACATGTCCCAGTCGGCGTACATCGACAGGTCCGTGTCGAAGCCGCCGAGCGCCTGCGCGAGCTCGCGGTCGGCCAGCACTCCGCTGCCGCCGCCGGTCACCGCGTTGAGGCGCAGGATGTCCTTCGCCACCGTCGCGGGGGAGGGGCACCGGCGCACCCGCGAGAGCCGCAGCTGGCTGTCGACGTACACCGACCCGCCGTTGCTCCACAGGGCGCCGGGCGCCGCGGCGAGCGCGTCGAGCTGCAGACGCAGCTTGGCGGGGGCCCACACGTCGTCGTCGTCGCACCAGGCCACCCACCGGCCGCGGGCGGCCCCGGTGCCGGTGTTGCGCGCGTGCGAGACGCCGCGGGCCTGCTCGTGGCGCAGCACGCGCAGCCGCGGATCGGTGCAGCGCGAGAGCACCTGCGCGGTGTGGTCGCGTGAGCCGTCGTCGACGACCAGGAGCTCGAGGTCGACGTCCTGCTGGCCGAGCACCGACCGCAGCAGCCGCGGGAGCAGGTCGGCCCGGTCGTGCGTCGGCACGACCACGCTGACCTCCGGGCCGCTCACGGCAGCGCTCCCGCGGCCGACGCCGAGGACGCGGTCACGGCCCAGCTGCCCTGGGCGGCGAGCAGGCGGTCGGGCCGGGCCTGGGAGCTGCCCTCGAGGCGCAGCCGCGCGGCCGAGTGCTCCCAGACGAGCGTCTCGTACGTCGTGCCGATCCAGACGTTGACGAGGTACTCGCCGGGCATGAGCAGCGGCGGCAGGGTGAGCGACACGCGGTGCCGGCCGGGCACGGTGATCGGGGTCGCCGCGCCGGAGGTCGTGTCGGTCAGCGCCTCGTCGAGCAGCCGGACGCCGTTGAGCGTCTCGACGCTGACGGCGAGGTCGAGCCCGGGGACGCGCTCGCGCACCACGAGGTCGGCCTCCACGACGACCGGCTCCTCCCGTCGCAGCCGTCCGGCCGACCCGCCGGCGGCCTCGCGCACGTCGAGGGCGAGCAGCGACACGGGCGAGTCGGGGTCCTCGACGAAGGTCCGGCGGCCCGCGTCGGGCGTCGCCTCCCGCAGGTAGTCGTCGACGACGTCGGCGGTGCGCCCGACGGCGCGGACCCGGCCGGCGTCGAGCCACAGCGCCGTGGAGCACAGCCGGGTGACCGCGTCGAGGTTGTGGCTGATGAACACGACGGTGCGACCGGAGCGGCCGAGGTCCTCCATGCGGCCCAGGCAGCGGCGCTGGAACTCCGCGTCGCCGACCGCGAGCACCTCGTCGACGAGCAGGACGTCGGCGTCCACGTGCGCGGCGACCGCGAAGGCCAGCCGCAGGTACATGCCGGAGGAGTAGCGCTTGACCGGGGTGTCGAGGAAGCGGCCGATGCCGGAGAAGTCGACGATGTCGTCGAGCCGCGCCGCCACCACCGACCGCGGCATGCCGAGCACCGCGCCGTTGAGGAAGACGTTCTCGCGCCCGGTGAGCTCGGGGTGGAAGCCGGTGCCGACCTCGAGCAGCGAGCCGACCGCGCCGCGGGTGCGGCTGACGCCGACCGTGGGCTCGGTGATGCGGGAGAGGACCTTGAGCAGGGTGCTCTTGCCGGCGCCGTTGCGGCCGACGATGCCCAGGCTCGCGCCCTGCGGCACCTGCAGGTCGACGTCGCGCAGCGCCCAGACGTCGGCCGGCGACTCTCTCTCGGCGCGACCGCGACGCAGCAGGCGGCCGACGGCGCCGCCCACGGCGTCGCGCACGGTCCCCGAGGCGAGACCCTCGCCCAGCCGGTAGCGCTTGCCGAGGCCCTCGACCTCGATCGCGTTCGTCATGGCACCGGTCCCCTCAGATGACGTCGGCGAACCGACGCTCCCCAGCGGCGAAGACGCGGACGCCGAGCACCAGCAGGCCGGCGGTCACCGCGAGGCTGACCAGGACCGGGAGGCCGGGAGGGCGGGTGCCGAGCAGCACCCAGCGCGCCGCGTCGAGCAGCCCGGCGACCGGGTTGAGCGCGTACGCCCACCGCCACTCGGCCGGCACGAGGCTGCTCGGGTAGGCCACCGGGCTGGCGTACAGCCACAGCTGCACGAGCAGGGTGAGGGCGTGGTGGGCGTCGCGGAAGCGCACCTGCACGGTGGCGAGCGCGAGCCCGACGCCGAAGGCGAGCGCGACCGCCCACAGCACGACCAGCGGCAGCAGCACGACCTGAGGCCCCGGCAGCGTGCCGGTCACGACGAGCAGCACCGCGAGCGGCACGAGCGTCACGGCGAGGTCGACCAGGCGCGGGAGCACGCTGGCCAGCGGCGCGGCCACCCGGGGGAAGTACACCTTGGTGACGAGCGCCGAGTTCGCGACCAGGCTGGCCGTCGCGGCGTTGAGGCCGCCGGAGAACAGCGTCCAGAAGGTCATCCCGACCAGGGCGAACAGCGGGTACGGCACGCCGTCGCTCGGCACGCCCGCGAGCCGGTCGAAGACGACGGTGAACACGAGCAGCCCGGCCAGCGGCTGCACGAGCGCCCAGAGCATGCCGAACGCCGCCTGCTTGTAGCGCACGCGCACGTCGCGCAGTGCGAGGAACGCGACCAGCTCGCGGTAGCGCCACAGCTCGCGCCAGTCGAGCGCGCGGCGTCCGGCGGTCGGCCGGTTCTCCACCCACGTCGCCGTGCTCATCTGCGTGCGCCACCTGTGTCCGGGACCGGTACGGACCTCCTGCATCGACCGG
>Ga0210040_10001054_pt1 | contig 43396 bp, 36 predicted proteins | sample CryGeyCG12114_NA_FD_185462 | JGI IMG/M metagenome (GOLD analysis project Ga0210040, IMG submission 185462) | Groundwater microbial communities from aquifer - Crystal Geyser CG19_WC_8/21/14_NA (SPAdes) (version 2) | ecosystem: Environmental > Aquatic > Deep subsurface > Groundwater | place: USA...
GCTGGCGTATTGTCGCGCTAGTACTTGTCCGATAGAGTTTCTCCAGCTTTTCCTGTTCTTCTTCTGTCAACTTCATTACTCGCAGCCTTTCAATACGAATGTTCGAGTATTTTTGTCTAAGTACTTATAAGCAGCAAGCAAGTATAGATCAGGAAAACAGGAAAGGTTTGGCGGAGATTCGTGCTCTTGCTTTATTATACAATTGCGTTGGAATTTCAGGATATAAAATATGCAGGATTATACCTTGATATATACTTTCCTTTTATCCAGCCAGTATCCAATCAGCCACAACAAAAGCATGTAGGATATAGCAAAGAGCAAAGACGCGTTTTTAGAAGCGAGCCAAGTCGTGTATCCATTTTCGTAAATCCAACCCGACAATCCTTGCCCACTAATTCGTATCATGCTCATCAACTTAATTATGATACCCGACAACGCGTATATAAATAAAGGATTCCGACCAAAAACTTCGAAGAAATAAGTCCAACTCTTAAAAGCCAAAACTTCTATTACCAGCATCAAGCCCGCCAGAATTATCAAATCTAAACCAACAGTATGTAAAACGTAGGAGCTGGTCCAGATGGGTTTATTAATGGGAAAGCTAAAATTCCAAAGCATTGCCACTATAACCAGAACGATTCCTGCTAAGCCTAATCTTAAAACAGCACGGCGGTTGTTGCCCGCTTTCTGAATAAAAAGCCCGGCCAGGTAACCAGCAATGACATTTACTACGGCGGGAAGGGTGCTCAGCAAACCTTCGGGATCGAAGGGAATACCATAGCCCTGGTACAAGTTTTTTATAGGTATAAGCCCCAGATCGAACTTTAAAGCGGCATTGTCGGCCAAACTGTAAGGATCCGGTTGATCGCCATAGAAATACAAAATGCCCCAGTAACCCAACAAAGCAACAACACTAAAAACGAAGGCTCCTTTGGTTTTAAAGTAATGAATTACCAAAGCGGCCAAACCATAACACAAGGCAATTCGCTGCAAAACTCCCATTATACGTAGCGCCCAAAAATCTTTCAGGTGCCAGGCACCCTCGGTAAACACGACGAAAGGAAAAGCATTTAAAAACAAGCCGATTAAAAATATAAGCACTGTTCTCCGGAAAACTTTCGCCAGAAAAGCGCCATTTTCCTGCGCTGCAAATTTGCGCATACTAAAACTCATGGCATTACCCACTACAAATAAAAAAGTCGGAAAAACTAAATCCGTAATAGTAAACCCGTGCCATTCGGCGTGCCGGAACGGTGCGTAGATATTTTCCCAGGAACCGGGCGTATTCACCACGATCATTAAGGCAATGGTTAAGCCTCGTAACACATCCAGGGATATATACCTGGAGGCACTTTTTAATCCGACTGGCTCCTGTTGGGCGATTGGTTGGGTAACAGATCTAGTATTCATATCAGGAATTGATTGGGGTTGCTAATAAAATTATAGCTTTTTTAGGCCGGATAAATACCAATCAGATTAGGATTCTGATGTATCATTATATCCTATCTTGGCACCTCAGTTTTTCTCTACTTTCTCTACCCGCTCGTAAAAATCACGCTGTAACTCCAGGGTTTTAGTATCGGCTTTTACGGATTTTAAAGCTTGTACCAAAGTTGCAATTTTATTTTCGGTAATTAATTGTCCTACTTCTTTGGTAGATTTGGCCGCTTCGCCGGCGTAATGGTTTGGATAACTGGCGTACCACCAAATACCCGTGTATAGATTAGGTAAGGAAAGTCGGTTTTGGTTAGCGCCTGATTCGCGCGTTGCCCGGTCCAATTGCACTAAATCGGGCCGCAAATAAAGTAAACTGGAAGTTTCTGTTTCGCCCCCGTGCTGATCGCCCGCCGGATCTGTTTTCCGGGCTTTCTTCAGCTTTTCGGCAAATGCTGGTTCAGTCACCGGATCGAAAAAGTACACGGCATAATCACGTTTGCGTTCCAGTTGCGATTGCACAAAATAGCGCAACAATTGCGGGTTGCCACCATGCCCGTTCACAATTACAATTTTAGTAAACCCGTTGCGGGCAATTTCTTCGCAGGTAGCATCCAATAAATCCCAAACCAATTTACTAGGCAAGGCAAAAGTGCCGGGCTGGTGTTTTGCTTCGTAAATCTGACCATAAAAATAATCTGGAAACACCACCGCGTACTCGGTTTTAGTTGCTCTGGCCGACCATTCGCGGACATGAATTAAGTCGGAGCCGAGGGGCGCGTGCGGACCGTGTTTCTCTAAAATGCCAATGGGTAAAATGCAGGTTTTCCCCGACTTTTCTAAAGCTTTGGGCCAATCGCTGGCGGTAAGTTCATCCCAGCGAGCCGGCAATTCCTGGGCTACAGCCCCGGTAGTTAGTAAGAACAGGAATAAGAGTAATTTCATAGCGAAATATTTTTTGGGTGGATGATGAATAAATAAGCAGATTTAATGATACAAATAATTACTGATTATAAAAGTGTAAAACAGAAGAATTAAGAAAACTGTAATCACTCCCTGGTTAGGCATCCTGAACTATAAAGTAAGTAGCAGAACATATTGAAGGATATTTTTATAAGTTAAAAGCTACCCGCTTGCTGTAGACGCGAATGGAATGGTGAAATAGATACCAGAAAAAATTTAGATAATTCTGTCTGGCAACTTAGCTGATATTGATTATTACCTAATTTAACCTACATTAAGATTAAAATAAAACCTAACTGAGCAAAACGGGGGTGAGTTGTGATAATTTATTTACTTGCAATATTTATATGAGCTAAACAGAAGTATCTTACAATCAAAAGCTAAGCTAAATTTAATTATAATTGTATCTTAATGTTAGTATTTAACTCGTGATTACGAGCCCTTATATCCCAATGATAATCACCAGCAGCCCTGCTTCTCGCCTTTTAAATTATTTTATATGAGATCAACCTTACTTTTACAAATTAATAAGTTTAAGCGTAAAGCTTTTTGCCTTTTACTTTTTGTGTTACCCTTCATTAGTGTAGGACAAACAAGTAAAAAAGCAGCCGTAACGGGCAAGGTACTGGATGCTAAAACCCAGGAACCGCTGGCATATGCAACCGTGCGCCTTTTCCTGAGCAACGATAATAGCTTGGTTTCGGGAAATATTACCAATGAGGCGGGACAGTTTACCTTAGATGCTCCCCTGGGCACCTATTATGCTCTGGTGGAGTTTATGGGTTACCAAGCCTTCAAATCACCGGTGTTTACGCTGAATTCGGGCAAAACAAATCATCAATTGGGTACTTTAAACTTGCAAACTGCCGCTGGCCAAACCCTGCAGGAAGTTGTGGTGCAAGCCGAAAAAAGCTCTATGGAGTTATCGCTGGATAAGAAGGTATTTAATGTAGGCCAGGATCTGGCAAATGCCGGCGGCTCGGCTACCGAGATATTGAGTAACATTCCGTCCGTTTCGGTGGATGCCGAAGGCAACGTAAAACTACGCGGCAGTGAAAATGTCCGGATTCTGATTGACGGTAAACCATCGGGTTTGGTCAGTTTTAAGGGCGGCAGCGGCTTGCAGCAATTACAAGGCAGTTTAATTGAGAAAGTTGAAATTATAACCAATCCGTCGGCCCGGTACGAAGCCGAAGGCATGTCGGGCATTATTAATATCGTGCTGAAAAAAGAGCGTAAGAACGGCTTCAACGGATCGTTTGAAGTAATTGGCGGCGAACCTACAAATTACGGCGGCTCGGCCAACGTAAATTACCGGCACAACAAAGTTAACTTCTTTATAAATTACGGACTTGCCTACCGTATCACGCCTAGCTTGGGCTCCCTCTACCAAGAACTGACTACCGACGATACTTTAGCTATATTAAGACAAAGTTACAACACCAAATTGCGGGGCTTTAATAATAATATCCGGGGCGGATTGGATTTCTTTTTTACCGAAACAAATATTCTGACCGCTTCTTACCTGTTTAGGCGCAGCGATGCAAACCGTATCCGAGACATCCGTTACGAAGATTACCTGGCGGACCAATCGCTTTTAAGTTATACCACCCGGCAGCAAGACGAGAACGAAGACGAAGTAAATGCCGAATATGCACTTAGTTATAAAAAGACTTTTACCAAACCCGGTCAGGAACTAACGGCCGATTTCCGGTTTCTAGATTATTGGGAAAGCTCCGACCAAGTATTTACCCAAAACACCTTCTCTCCTAACGGTGCCAAGGATGCAACACAATCTTTATTGCAACGATCACTAAACGACGAATACGAAAAGCAGTACCTCACCCAAATTGATTATGTGCAGCCTTTTGGCGAAGGCGGTAAACTGGAAGCGGGCCTGCGCAGCAGTTTCCGGGATATGGTAAACGACTATTTAGTTGGTAACCAAAATACCGCTGGGGAAATAACGCCTTTACCGGGCTTGGATAACTACTTTATTTACAACGAAAACATAAATGCCGCTTACGGGATACTGGGTAATAAAACCAAAAAATTATCGTACCAGGTGGGGCTGCGGGCCGAGCACACCGATGTAAAAACCACGCTGCGCGAAACAAACGAAGTAAATCCGCGGCGCTACACCAATTTGTTTCCGAGCGCGCATTTTACCTATAACTTACCCAAAGAATACGCCCTGCAAATTAGCTATAGCCGCCGGGTACGGCGGCCGGTTTATTTCGATTTGAGTCCTTATTTTACCCTTTCTGATAGCCGGAATTTCATGGGTGGCAATCCTAATTTAAACCCCGAATACACGAATGCTTTTGATATAGGCCATATAAAATACATGGATAAAGGCTCTTTATCGTCTTCGTTGTTTTACCGGCACACCATTGGCAAAATAACCACTATCCGGCGGGTGAATAACGAAGGCATTGCTACTTTGCTGCCGGAGAACCTGGCTGCCGAAGATTCCTATGGCCTGGAGTTAACGGGTTCGTTTACGCCCACGCCCTGGTGGAAATTAGACCAAAGTTTTAATTTTTTTCGGAGCCATATTGATGGTAGTAATTTCGAGGAAAATTTCAGTACCGAAACCCAAAGCTGGTTTACCCGTCATACTTCCCGGTTCTCGCTTCCTCATAATCTGGATTTCCAAATACGGGGAAATTACGAAGCGCCGCAAAAAACCGCCCAGGGAAGTCAACAAGCTATGTATTACCTCGATTTAGGTTTAAGCAAGGCTATTCTGCAAAAAAACGGCACCATCACGCTAAATGCTCTTGATTTGTTTAACTCCCGTATTGGCCGTTCCGTTTACCGGGGTCAGAACCAGGAAGGCGTTTCGTTCTACACGACCAGCCGGAATCAGGGCCGAAGAAGACAAGTGAACCTGACGTTCAGTTACCGGCTACACCAATCTGCTACCAGCAAACCAAAAATTTTGAGCACCGAATAAGACATAGTCTATGCTGCTCTTAATTACAGTTACTCAAGTAGAAAAATATTCTGAAAAAGAAACTTAACTTAACCGACAGGAAGTAAATAAACCTCCCGCTAAAGCGGAAGGCAATTCAAGATCCAAGCTCCGGAATAACTCAGTTTGGCGAAACACCAGTTAATTAAATTTTAAACAAAATAAAGTTTGGCAACAATTTTATACTTACTGCAGCCAACAATCAGAATTAAATAATTCGAACGACTCTAGCTAAACGAAAACCTAAATGAAAGTGCCCTTCTCGTTATAAAGTTATCCAAAAAAACTCCGGCCAAACTGTTTTTGGTTGGAGTTTTTTCTTTTAAAGGAATTAATTTGGAAAGCAGCGAGGCTTTAAATTCTTTATAAATTAATAAATGATACTATTATTTTATCCGGGCTGAGTAAGTATTTGAATTCATGAAACGTTGCAAAAACCAGATGCTGGCCAAATTTATTTAGCAAAGGCCTCCAGATTTTCTAAGGTCCAGTATTTTTGGCGACCGGTCGTTTCTTGCCGGATAGCCTTTACTTCTTCCGGTTTTACAATGGGCGCTTTGTTGTACATATCATTCCGGACATAACTCAGAACCGCGGCAATCCATTCGTCACTGTTGTGGCCCATGGCGGGCATTACATCCGGGTAGGTTTTTCCTTCTACCGGACCCGATAAGCCGTGCAATAAAATACGAATGGCCACTGCTTTTTCGCCCGTTATGCGTTTGGAGCGGGATAATGGCGGCGCTACCATGTCGTTGCTACCCAGCGCAATTCCTTTCCCGTCTTGCCCGTGACAAGAGGCACATACTTGCTGAAAAATGACGGCTCCTTTTACTAATAAATTACGGTCGTAGGCCGTTAACTTGCTATTTTCTTCTTTTCTTTTAGCAATGCCTTCTTCCGATTTCAACCGGCTTTTCTCCGCTTCATCCAGCATAGGTATGTTAGGATTGTTAGCGATAAGCTTATTCACGATGGTTTGGGCCTGCTCTGATTTTAAGCTCCGCATCGATAAAGCTAGCTGAATTTTTACTTCCGGACTCGGATCGTTCTGCAACAGTTCCAAACCCCGAATTATCTCGGCATCACGTTGCTTTAAATATTTTTCGCTCATCCAAACGGCCGTTTTTCTCACGTGCGCATCTTCGTCCTTAAACGCTTGCATTAACGTGGGCGTATCAATTGCATCCATACCCTCTAAAGTCCAGAGGGCATGTATTTTAGCTAGATTATTAGGCCTGGGCCGCCAAAAGAACAATTTATCCCAGATTGATCTTTCTTGAGTGGCGATTTCTTTTAAAGCCGGCACTACCGATTGATCATTTTTAATAATTAATAACTTTTGAGCGTTGTCGCGCCACCAGCCGTTCGGGTGACTCAAATAAGTGACCAAAGTAGCTGCCGATTCGTTCAGCATATTAGGTTTTTGGGCATCAGGTTTATAACTATCGTGCACCAGGCGGTAAATTCGTCCCATGCCTTTGTTTTTATCTAAACCTTTTTCCAAAACCTGTTTCCGGATATAACTGCCTTCTTTGGTCCATTCACTTTCCTGAATAATGCCGTGGTACATATCAACTATGTACATTAATCCATCCGGACCAGTAGCCATGTTAACCGGGCGAAAATTCATGTCGGCGGAAGCTAAAAACTCTTTTTGATTATAAGCATTCTCCAAGGAAATTTCGCCGTTTTGGTTTATTACTTTGGCTCGCCGGATTAACCGGCCTACCGGCTCGGGTGTAAAAAAATCGCCCTGCAATTCCGCGGGTAAGCGGTCGCCCCGGTAAATGGTTTGTCCGCCGCTAGAGGTAAAATGATTCAATGTATTATCTTCGGGCCGCATTCTTTTTCTGCCGCCTTGCGCATCTAGCGTACCAATAATGGGCCAAGTAGCTAAAAAAGCATCGTTGTACTGGTCTTTAAAATCGAGCCGGCCATAAGCCGGGTTTTGCTGAAAAGAAACCGCCGGACGTTCGGCACCGCCCGCAGAGAAAAATAACCGGCCGTAATTATCATTGGCCACACCCCATTGCCCACCCGGATCTTCCACCAGCGTATCAGCTACCATCAGGCCATTTTTATACCGGAACCGAACGGGATCGCGCGACACGTAAATGTAGTTATCGATATTCCAGATTAAACCACTTTTCTGATGTTCCAGGTTGCGGGTATCTACCTGATTATTTTCGTATACCTGCTTCTTTTCGTCGGCCACGCCATCGCCGTTGGTATCGCGGTAACTAAATAAATGATTGGTATTGGTTTCATTCACAATTAAACGGTCATCAAGCGGTAAAATCATGCGGGGCAAAACCATGTTGTCGATGTAAACCGTGGATTTATCCATTTTCCCGTCGCCGTTGGTATCTTCCAGCAACTTTACCCGGCTTACTGGTTTGTATTTATCCGTACCGTAAATATCTAACATGTAGGTATTCATTTCGGCCACAAACAACCGCCCGTTCCCATCCCAGGCAATAGCTACCGGCTCCTGTACCATGGGCTCACTGGCTACTAACTCCAGGTGATAACCGGGGGGCAACTGCACTTTTTTCATACTTTCCGCCGGCGACAAAGGCGTTACCGGCGGATCCTTATCAACTACTTGGCGCGGGGAAATATCTTTTTGCACTACTGGTTCTGAGGTTTTACAGGTAAAAACCAAAGACAACACCAATGCACTTAAAACCCAGGATGTTCTTTTCATATATAAATTAAGTAACCTTAAGCAGAAAGAATCTTTTTATTTTTAATAGCTTAACCGGATAAAATTAACCTTAAAGGTAAATATTTCAACGTGGTAAAAAAAGACAGTAGCTATTTTAATCGAAGCTGTTCTACTTCTTTAAAGGTAGGTTAATAGTTATAATCTAAAATTTACTCTTACTACTTTTTTTTGCCAGGTGTGAGAACGGAGTACTTAACTTTATACTGGATTAATTTCTTCTCGAAGAAATAATAAGAAACAGTTGCCAGGAAAATTGTTAAACAGAAAACTGCCGGATAAAGAATAATATCTCGCAGTAATCCTACTGCTTCTAAAATCCGGATGGTAAACACGATTACGATAGAATGTAACATATACAACCCATAAGAAGTTTTTCCTAATCTATTTAGCCATTTATTCTCTAGTTCTAAAACCCGGTTCTTATTTCCGGCAAAATTTACAATTAACACGCCAAACAAGCCGGCATAAAATTCCTGGTTAAAGTAAGTTAGCACAAAATTATTCCAGAGCAATAGTCCAGTTGCTAGTAATAAAAACCATTGACATTGTGGCTTAAATAGAATACGCTTCAGGAAATTAGCATATTTATTTTCCGTTAAAATTAGGAGAGCAAATAAACCGCCAATAGCCATACAACTGATGGGTGAGGCAAGTATTAAAGCTTTGGTTATAAAGAAATAAATAGTATCCGAGGTACTACATAAAACAAGAAATTTTATAATCAAATAAGTAAATAGCACTCCCAACATGAAAAGAAATTTATTTTTAACATATTTGAAGAGAATCGGCCAAACAAAATAAAATTGTTCCTCCGCCCCGATCGACCAGGTTTGGGAAGCATAAGGAATAAGACCGAACAAAGGATAAACCAGATTTGGTAATAAAAATAAGTAAAGTATAGCTTTGGTAGCCAGATTATTCCAGATCAACTCCTTTTCAAAACCGGGTATGCTAAATAAACTAATATGAGGAAATACAAATAGCGCTAAAAAAACAACTAGGAAATAAAGCGGACCTATTCTTAAAACTCTTCGGATATAAAAGTTTTTGATATTAATATTTTGGGTAAGTTCTTCTTCTTTAAAAAGCAAATAAGAAATAAGGAAACCACTCAGAACAAAAAACAAAATAACTCCCAGATCGCCAATCTTAAGAATTATAGGATTGTGCCAATAGTTTGGTTTTTGCAGCAAACTTTTAAATTGCTCTATGTGGTGAATAATCACGAGTGCCGCCGCTATAAACCGAATGGCATTTAGATTTTCGAAATATACCGGATTAGCTGAGGATGGAGCTGGTAATCTTTTAATCATAATAAGCTAAAGCGCACCCAAAATTATGTTACCAGCGCGACATAATTTATACATTAAAATTATATAGTAGTAAAAATATTGTTTAACCAACGCCCAATTAGAAGGGAAGTTTACTATTTAAGCCAAGGCTCTGCTCTAAACAAATTTTATTTCTAGAGCCTGGCAGTAATCACCTATAAATAGCAGGTAAGTTAAAATTCTAGTTAGATATTACCAGTTAGTTCGTATTTCATAATCTACCCAAAAATTTATTTAGTAAGCAACTGTTTTCAGGATGATTTAGGTAGTTTAGAATTATAATAGTAGCTTTCGTTGAACCTATGGTATCTATTGCAATTAAACATTAGTACTGTTACGGAGTTCTTAAGAGATATAAGCAAGACCCTATGAAAGCTATCTGGAACAACCAAGTTATTGCCGAAAGTAACGAAATTATTAGTTTGGAAAATAACCAGTATTTTCCCGCGGAAGCTGTAAAGCAAGAATTTTTAGTGCCGTCTGCAACCCATACCATTTGTCCCTGGAAAGGTGAGGCTTCTTATTATACCTTATCCGTAGACGGGAAACAAAACCCAGATGCTGCCTGGTATTATCCCGATCCGAAACCGGCCGCCGGCCAGATCAAAAATCACGTTGCTTTCTGGAAAGGTGTGCAGGTAAGTCAATAGTACATGAGAAAATATGATGCTATAATAATTGGTTCCGGCCAGGCGGGTACACCGCTGGCTAAAAAGCTGGCCAAAGCCGGATTAAAAACCGTGTTAATCGAGAAAAGATGGGTGGGCGGCACCTGCATTAACGATGGCTGTACTCCTACCAAAACCTTAATTGCCTCCGCCAAAGCAGCTTTTATGGCGGCGGGTAAAAGCAATGATCTGGGTATTAACATCGAAAAATATACTATTGACTTAAAAAAGATAATTCAGCGAAAAGATGAAATTGTGCAGTCTTTCCGGGAAGGATCGGAGAAAAGCCTGAAAGAAACCGAAAACCTGGAACTACTGTTTGGCGAAGCCGTTTTTACTGGACCTAAAATACTGTCCGTAACGCCATCAGTTGGCAGCGCAACCGAAATTACAGCGGATAAAATATTTATCGACACTGGCAGCCGGCTTAAAGTACCGGCCATTCCGGGTCTAGAGCAAGTTCCGTATTTAACTTCCACGACCATCTTGGATTTAAAAGCAGTTCCGGATAAATTATTAATTCTGGGAGGCGGCTACATTGGATTGGAGTATGGCCAAATGTTCCGGCGCTTCGACAGTGCCGTTACCATCTTGGATTCTTCTCCTCGCTTCCTGCGCAAAGAAGACGAAGATATTGCTACTGAAATAAGAAATTTTTTAGAAGCAGAAGGCCTGACGATCTATTCGCCCGCCGAAGCCCTGCGGTTCGAAAAAATAACAGATCAGGAATATAGTTTAATTTATAAGCAGGATAACCAGGAACACCGCACCAACTTTACGCATTTATTACTAGCCACCGGTCGGCAGTCGCAAAATGATATATTAAAACCCGAAATGGCCGGCATTGCCCTTACGGAGAAAAACTACATTCAAGTAAACGAAGGCTTGGAAACAAACATTGCGGGTATTTATGCCTTAGGCGAAGCAAACGGCGGGCCCGCTTTCACGCACATTTCCTATAACGATTACGTGATTGTAGCCGAAAACCTGTTGCACGAAGGAAATCTGTCTACAGTAGGCCGACCTTTGCCGTATTGTATGTTCACCGATCCGCAATTAGGCCGGATTGGTATAACCGAAAATCAGGCAAAAGAAAAAAAATTAAATGTTAAAATAGCCAAATTGCCGTTGGCAAAAGTAGCCCGGGCCATCGAAACCGGCGAAACGCAGGGTTTAATAAAAGCCGTGGTAGATGCTGATACGAAGCAAATTTTGGGCGCGGCCGTGCTGGGAGCCGAAGGGGGCGAAATTATGTCGGTTTTGCAGATGGCTATGCAAGCCGGCCTGACCTACGAACAACTACAAACGTATATTTTCGCGCACCCAACTTACGCCGAATCTCTGAATAATTTATTTATGACGCTGGAGGCCTAACTCATGATCGTTGTTGACCAGGTTAGTAAATATTTTGGTACCGCAAAAGCCGTTGATGAGGTCTCCTTCACCGTTGCCGAAGGCGAAACGTTAATTTTGCTGGGTACCAGCGGCTGCGGCAAAACCACTACCCTCCGGATGATAAACCGCTTGCTGGAACCATCGGCAGGCAAAATACTAGTGAAAGGTGAACCAATCACGAACTTACCGCCGGAACTATTGCGCCGAGGAATGGGATACGTTTTGCAGCATACCGGTTTGTTCCCGCATTATACCATTGCCGAAAACATGGCTACGGTACCTAAACTACTTAAATGGGATAAGGAACGCATTCGGCGGCGCATCCTGGAATTAATCGAAAAAATCCACTTAGCACCGGACTTGCTGCCATTATACCCGCACCAACTTAGTGGCGGCCAGCAGCAGCGGGTAGGACTGGCCCGCGCCTTAATGGCCGATCCGCCGATTCTGCTTTTGGACGAACCCTTCGGGGCCCTCGATCCTATTACCCGGACGGGAATCCGGCAGGAGTTTAAAAACCTGGATGAGTTGAAACGTAAAACTATAATTATGGTAACCCACGATGTAACCGAAGCGTTTGAACTCGGCGACCGCATTTGCCTGATGGATAAAGGCCGGATTGTACAAATAGGCACTCCCGCCGAATTATTGTTTAAGCCCCGAAATGAATTTGTCTCCTCGTTTTTAGAAGAACAACGTTTGCAACTCCAGTTAAAAGCTACTAAAATTTCGGATATGGTGGGTTTTAAAACGGAAAGTCTGCCGGATAATATGAGCTTATGGGAAGTTATGGCGCTGTTACTATCATCAAACGGAAGCAACATCTCTTTTTTGAAGGAAGATGAAAAATCCGGAGCTAACAGCCTGGCTACCTGGCCGAATTTATTAGCCGCCTTACCCTATCTGAAGCAAAATTAATGGCGGAAGCAACGCAATCTCTCCTATCCTTTGTGGGGGAACAATCAGATAAATTACTGGAACAAATACTGACGCACATCGGGCTCACTTTTACCTCGCTGTTGCTGGCCGTGTTAATCGGGTTACCCGTAGGCATCCTGATTGCGCACCAGAAACGGCTGGCCGGTACGGTGCTGGGCATTGCGGGTGTATTGCAAACTATTCCGAGCATTGCCTTGCTAGGCTTTATGATTCCGCTATTAGGTATTGGGGCCAAACCGGCTATTGTGGCGCTTTTTTTATATGCGCTGCTGCCCATTATCCGGAATACGTATACCGGCATTACCAACGTAGATGCCGCTGTACAGGATGCGGCCCGCGGCATGGGCCTGAGCAAAACGCAGTTATTAACTAAAGTAGAATTACCGTTGGCCATGCCGGTTATTCTGGCGGGGATCCGGACGGCTACCGTTATTACGGTAGGAGTGGCTACACTGGCAGCTTACATAGCAGCCGGTGGTTTAGGCGAGTTTATATTTGGCGGCATTGCCCTTAATAATGCCAACATGATCTTAGCGGGAGCCATACCAGCGGCTTTACTGGCTATAGTATTTGATTTCCTGCTGGCGCGCGTACAGCGGCTAAACTTACGGCAAGTACGCTTGGTTATCGGGGCTTTGCCAATTGTGCTCCTACTTCTATCCTCCTTTTATTTAGTACCTACTACTTTAAGCACTAAATTACTGGCCGGTTTTACGCCCGAGTTTATGGGCCGTCGCGACGGTAACTTAGGCTTACGAGAAGTGTATAAATTAAATATCCGCACCGTGGTTATTAATGATGCCGTTATGTACCAGGCTGCTTACGAAGAGGAACTTGATGTAATTAGTGGTTATTCTACCGACGGCCGACTAAAAGCGTTTGATTTAGTTATTCTGGAAGATGACCAACATATTTTCCCGCCTTATTATGCCGCGCCCATAATCCGGAACGATGCGTTACAAAAGTTTCCGGAACTCGAAAAAACCTTAAACTTACTGGCCGGTCTCATTAACGATTCAATTATGACGGAGCTTAATTACCAGGTAGATTATCTGAAACTAAGTCCGGAGAAAGTTGCCCGGAAATTTCTGGTACAACACAAATTGTTCCGGCAACCCCGTAACGGCCGTTCTGGTACCGTACGCTTAGGCTCTAAAATATTCGGAGAACAATACATTCTAACCGAAATGTATAGTATTTTAATTAAGGGCTATACCGATTATGCCGTCGAAACCAAAACCGGTCTTGGTGGCACCAAGATATGTTTTGATGCGCTTCGGAATAACCAAATTGATGTATATCCGGAATATACCGGTACGGGCTTGCTGGTATTATTACAACCCACCGAGAAAGAATTAGAACAGCTCGGAACCGACCAAAATAAAGTTTACGCCTTTGTGCAAAAAGAATTTAATCGCCACTTTGGTATTACCTGGCTCCGGCCCATTGGTTTTAATAATGCTTATGCTGTCATGATGCGCCGGATACAAACCGAGGAACTCCGAATTAAAACTATTTCGGATTTATCTACTTATTTAAAAAAGCCCTGATAGAATGAACCACTTAAGCTAATCATAAGGAAAGTTAATGGAAATTATAATAAAAGAACCTAAAGAAGAAAGAGGCCGGATCAGAGTTGATTTTGCTTATTAATAGCTTTACAATCTAATTATGATCAGAAAGATAACAACATTCATTATCTAAAACAATTAAAGCGCCTGTCGCAACATAGCCGCATATTCGTTGGGTAAAAAACTATCTTCAATGGCCTGGGCTGCCTTCTCCACCTTGTAATCAAAACGGATAAATTTTATGGTAACAGAATCTTTTGTTTGTAAAGATAAATCCTCGGGAATGGTGAGCAAGACATAGCAACCCCGGGGATCGCCGTCTTTGGGTTTGCCTACGGAGCCAATATTGATAGCGTGTTTGTACCGGTTGTTTTCTGTGGTAGTAGTGGGCAAAATGCGGTGGTAGGGTTTGTGCGTATGACCAAAACACAAAATATCCGCATCGGCCTGTTCCATTATCCGGACCAAGCTGTTCTCTTCCCGATCTTCGAATAAATACTCGTTTATTTTGCGGGGACTGCCGTGCACCAGCAGTAAATTTAGTTTAGCTTCATTAAATTGAAACTCTACTCGAATATGAGCCGGTAAGGTTCGCAAATACCGGCGCTCTGCTGGTTGTACCAAGTCATTGGTATACGCAATTGAAATAGCGCCAAGTTCTTTATCTAAATCGGTTTTATAAGCGCAGCCACAATCTGTACTGTTTAACCCAATACCTTCGTCGTAATTACCTTTAATCGTGGGAATGCCCCGGCGCCGGATTTCCTGTATTACTTCGTTCGGCCACACATTATAACCCACCAAATCACCCAAACAATAAACCGCATCAGCATTCTGCTCATCTATGTTTTGGAGGCAAGCTTCCAAAGCAGGTAAGTTAGCGTGGATATCCGAAAAAAGCGCAATTTTCATAAGTTTAAGATTTAGTTTTTGGAATCCAGGGAGGTAGATGGCGGAAACGAAGTATAATATTTTTTCCGGAACCAGAAAGCTACGTTTACTAAGGCAATCAGCGCGGGTACTTCGACCAAAGGTCCCACTACCCCGGCAAAAGCTTGTCCGCTATTTATGCCAAATACGCCAATAGCCACCGCAATAGCCAATTCGAAATTATTACCAGCAGCTGTAAAAGCAATAGAAGCGTTTTTAGAATAATCAACCGCCATAGCTTTGCCAATAAAAAAACTAACCAGGAACATAATAACAAAGTAAATCACCAGGGGTATGGCAATACGCACTACATCCAAGGGTATTCGAACCATTAAGTCACCTTTCAGGCTAAACATAACCACAATGGTAAATAGTAAGGCCAATAAGGTGAGAGGAGAAATAAATGGTATAAATTTTTCCTGGTACCACGTTGCCCCTTTTATTCTTTGCAACAGAATGCGGGTCAGTAGGCCGGCTACAAACGGAATACCCAAATAAATAGCAACACTTTTGGCAATTGCCCCCATGGTTATATTAATCACGTTGCCCATAATGCCAAACAATGGTGGTAATACCGTAATAAATATATAAGCGTACACACTATAAAGCAGTACCTGAAAAATACTGTTTAGGGCCACTAAACCGGCGGCATATTCCCGGTTCCCGGCGGCCAGTTCGTTCCAAACTATTACCATAGCAATACACCGGGCCAATCCAATTAAGATTAAACCCACCATGTATTCGGGGTAATTGTGCAGGAAAATAATAGCCAGCAGAAACATTAGCACCGGACCTATTACCCAATTGAGCAGAAGCGAGATGCCGAGTACTTTTAAATTAGAAAATACGTCGCCTAACTGCTCAAACCGAACTTTAGCAAAGGGCGGATACATCATTATTATGAGGCCAATCGCCAGCGGCACATTGGTGGTACCGCTGGAAAAAGAATTTATAAAATCAGCCGAAGAAGGAATAAAATAGCCGATGGCTACTCCCAAAATCATGGCCAGGAAGATCCAAAGAGTTAAGTAACGATCCAAAAAACTTAACTTTCTGCGTTCCTGAGAAGGTGCACAGTTGTTTGCAGACATTTTATTTTAGTTTATAATCGTCATCTTTAACTTTTATAATGAAGACAAATACAATAGCTTCATTATTTTTCCCTTCCTTTTTTAGCCAGTAATCAAGGCAATGCTATAATCTAAATAAGTTATCTACCTTAATAATAAGGCGAAATTAGCAGCAACCCGACTGTGGATCGCAGCTTGGTTTTTCGGCGTAAACCGTAATGCTGTAAATACCGGTTTCGGATTTTTTAAAGTTAGTTATTTGTTCTGGAGTGAGGTAATTACTTAAAATATCGTCCGGAATAATAATTTGCTTTTCTTTTTGCAAGGTGATTTTCTGAAAACCATTATTTTTTATAAGATCTAAATATTCCTGCTTTTGAATCGCGCCACTTACGCAACCAGCGTACATTTCTGCGGCATTCTGGATGACAGCGGGGAGTCCGCCCACCAAAACAATATCCGAAATACTAAAATGCCCACCAGCTTTTAGAACCCGGTATATTTCTTTAAAAACACCTTCTTTATTAGGTACCAGGTTTAACACACAATTACTCACAATTACATCGGCGGTTTGGGCAGTAACGGGCATGTTTTCAATATCGCCTTGCCGGAACTCCACGTTATTAAATCCTAGCTTCTCGGCATTAACTCTGGCCTTTTCAATCATAGCCGGCGTAAAATCAATCCCAATTACTTTTCCCGTTTCTCCCACTTCATGACGAGCCACAAAAGCGTCATTACCCGCTCCGGAGCCTAAATCAATAACGGTTTGGCCCGGTTGCAGGCGGGCAAACTGCGTGGGTAATCCGCAGCCCAATCCTAAATCGGCTTCCGCATTATAACCATCCAAATGGTTGTAGTCGTCGGTCATAATATTATATACTTCGGTGGAGCAACCACCCGCCCCGCAACACGAAGCCTTGTTGGTTTCCATATCTTGCAAAGCTATTTCGCTATACTTTTGCCGTACCAATTCTTTTAAGTGTTCTTGATTTTCCATATTATTTAAAATTTATAATCGTAATAAACCGATGAATTTAAACAAAAAAACATTTTTTAACAACACTTTTTGCTGCCTTTATAGGTATCGAAAAGCTGGTTTAGCCATTGTTGAGCTGCTTGCCATTCTTTCCTATCAATACAATAACAAACTTTTACCCCGTCAATTTCGCCTTTAATTAAACCAGCTTCTTTCAGCTCTTTTAAATGCTGCGAAACCGTTGATTGGCTCAGCGGCAGTTCCTCTACCAAATCGCCGCAAACACACGTTTGTTTTTGCGCCAATAGCTGGAGAATGGCTATGCGGGCGGGATGCGCCAATGCCTTGGCGTACCGGGCCAGTTTATTCTCCTTTTCACCAAATTCAAGCGTCTTCGTTGCCCCCATATTCCATCGCAATATTACGATTAATTTGCATATAAAAAAATTTTGAGAAACATTTTTAATTATTAAAGCAGGCTATATATCTGGAGAAGAGCAGGAACTACTTATACCTGCTTGAATAGTGCGATTAAATGAAAGTAGAAATGATGATATATTGGTTTAAATTTAATTTCTTTATAGCAGTGGGTAATTAGAATTTTTACAGTATCTAATTATCTAAGCAGCTATTGTTTAATCCCTGTTTACCGGAGCGCGGAACCACATTGCGCCTGATCAGATAACTTATTCAATTCGAACCAGAGAATCTTTTCCTGATTATAATCTACTTAAAATATAACTAATTAATGTAAAATAAAAGTTATAGTAGCAGCATTATTGGTTGAAGCTCTTCTTTTGGGAAGATAAACTTAGCAGTAAATTCGGTAGGACTATTTTCCTGGACTAAATAACACAAGAACTTATCCGAGTTATCAGCTACATCAAAATCTTTATTTTCGTCTACATTTAAAACAAAAAAGTTGTGGGTAGTTTTATGCTGCACCGGGAAATATTGATTAAAATCTAAATTGGAAAATAGAACTGGTTGAAACATAGTAATAATTTTTCAGAATATAGAAATATGCTAAACATGCTGGCTCAGGTACCTCTGGCTACTAGTTAATCTTAACTTGTTTTATAAAAATGTAATAAACTGCCTTGTGGTACAACTTAGCCTAGCACTTTAATATTTACATCAGCAAAATACTTGCCGTGTTTATTTTTATACAAGTGTTATCTCAAAAATCTAGCATTTAATATTATTAATTTATTAGGTTTTCCGATCCTGATTAAGACCACAAACCTTTCGGGTAAAATCTGTACTGAATGTAGAAATTCGTTTAATATCTTGTTCAAATCCAGGGTTGCTTTGCGTGTAAATTGCTTATTTTTAAGTATTTACTATTATTTAAGCTTACGCTTAAATATTAATAGGTATTTATAACGGCGCAGCAATTTTGGTTTGTTTTAATACGTGGTAAGGGAGAAATTCTAATTTTCGTAAACATAAAAGCACTTTTGGGGTATATATCTATAAGCACCAATATTTTATTTAACAAAACCCTTGTTCAACGTATAGTTGAATAAAGTTTAAGAAATTAGAAACTTTTGAAATTAAAACTATGAATATCAGTTATATAAATATTAAAAACTCGGTTTATATCCTAGCGTTCGTGTTGCCTACTCTGAGCGGCTGTTCCGTTTTTTCGGGTAGTTCTTCGAACGATCCGGCCGTAATAGCGCAACAACAACAGGTAGACATACTTGAAAATGAGGTTAGATCGCAAAAGCAACGCACAGAAGAATCGGAAGCCTTGTATAAAAGAGAAGACAACTTATTAGACGCCAAGAAAAGTGAATTAAAGGCGGCGAAGCAGCTTTTGAAGGTTTATAAAAAACAAGCAAACTCATAAAGTGCCCTTCACGAATTTAAACTAATTCCTACTTTCGTCATATAATAGATTTCATTTTGTCGGAGTTCTTTAAATCAGAAAGCCTAACAAAGAATTGTTAGGCTTTCTGATTTAAAGAACTTTTTCGTTAACTAATTAAATTATTCTTACTAAATATAGCTTCTCTTCTTTTGTTTAATCTTTCAAAGCTACAATTTAGAAATTTGCTGCTCCTTTATATAACTACTTTCTAAGGAATACATTAGCTGCTTTAATTTGGCATGAATATAGAAAATAGTATAGTAAGAATAACCATTTAAATAGTTAGTTCTGTTTATTTAAAAACATTTTTTCCTTATACTATGAGACTAACATCCAAGTTGAACAATGAAGGTCATCTGCAATTTAACCGGCATCAACAATTTGAAAATGAATCGTTTGCAGAGCCTTGGTTTAATATTTTAACTGCTCCTATATCAAAGCAGCAATATATTATGTGCTTTGCTTGCGGGTCGCGTAGCTTCAACCCAAAAGACATTGAACATAAATACTGTAGCACTTGCCGTATTTATCATGATTAAAGAAGCTGAATACTATTGCCGCTAAGTATCAAATTGTAGAAAAAATCCACACTTTGTAGGATAATTACCCAATTAATTTAAAAATACTTACTAGTGAAATCCTGGCAGGTACTTTTAAATACAATATTATTTAGCTGAAATTATAAGAAGTAGTAGCGTTAAACAAAATCTGTTTTAAAAATTGAGTTTAATTATCTTCTATTATTTTATAGATGGTTAAATCTCCTTCATCACTCCAGCAGTTTAGATTTAAGTTTCCGATCAGGCTATTATTTCTATTCTTAATTTCGTAAACTAGCTTTTCCTGCTTACTGCTCTTATCTTCCTAGCTAAAACTAGATTAAGGTTCATTATTCCAATATTGTTTGAATAAACATGCCTGCTTCCAGAGAGCGTTGCACCGGGCACCGGAACGATATTTCCATCAATCGTTTTCGTTGCTCCAAGGTGAGATCACCAATCAATTTTAATTTTTTTCTAATTTGGTAGTGCTTCTTGTTATCGGCCCCGGCACTTGAATCAGCTAAAAATTCACCTTTTATCTCTTCCAAATGTACTTCGGCTCTTTCTAAAGGCCAATTTTTCCGACTGGCATACAATTGCAGCGTGATTACGGTACAGGCACCTAAAGCACTCAAAATGTAATCGTAAGGGTTAGGCCCCGCCAGCTGATCATCTTCCTGGCTGGATTCATCAATCGTGAATTGTACCTCTCCTATTCTTACTTGAGCTACCTTTACCTGGGTGCTATCTGCACTTGTTATTACACCTTTCATATTAACGTCTTTTAATTTAACTAACTCTGAATTATACGTGGCTAGTAGCTGATTGATATATCTGCCGTAAAATTCTAAAAGCAAAACGACAAGTGTAAAACTTAAATGTTTGCAAAACCAATTCCGAGGTAAATGCAGTTAAATGAGCTACATGCTTCTACTAGAAAATTTTTCTAATATTGAATACTTAGGATTATATCCCCTAAATACTTCTTTATTTATACTTATTATTCCGCCATAGTTTACTATTCTCCCTACAAAGCGTTTAAGTATTGTTAACGAACCTGTTCATGTTAAAAGACTTTCTTCAGCGGGCCATTCCCAGCACTAATCTGATTACACTAGCTGGACCTTTTATACTGATTTATGTGGTACTGGTGGCAATATTAGTCTGCTATCTTAAAAAACACCACCAAGTACGCACGCCTTATACCCGTAAAATATTTCATTTTCTTATTTTTTCCACGGCGGGCATTTTTCAATACCGGTTTGGTTTGCCGTTGGTAGTGTTGTTTGGCAGCATTGTCAGCGTTTTTGTGTTAGCCACGGTTATGGCCGGCGAAGGCTTTGTTATGTACGAAGTGTTGGCTCGCGAAAGCGACCGGCCGCACCGAACCTTATTTGTTCTGGTGCCTTTGCTCACAACCGCCTTAGGTGGAGTTTTAATTAATATATTTTTTATGAAATTTGCTTTTATTGGTTATTTAGTAGGTGGCTGGGGCGATGCCGTGGGCGAACCAGTGGGTACGCGCTGGGGCAAACACCGGTACGCCGTTCCCTCGCTCATGGGGGTTCCGGCTCAACGCAGTTTAGAAGGCTCAACTGCCGTAATATTCGTAAGTACCTTAGTGGCTTTTCTGGCGCTCCATTATACAGGGTATTCCCTACTTACGGCTCTTGGAACAGCTATCTTGTGCGGATTAGGCAGTGCAGCAGTGGAGGCCGTGAGCAACCATGGTTTAGATAATTTAACCATTCAAGTTGCTGCCGCTGGTATTGCTTTTATGCTTTTAAGCTGATGCTTAGTAATAGACAATAAACCTTAAAACTGCCGTATTTTATTTAATACTAATTATCAGATTCACTTTAAAATTATCTTGCTGAACAAATGAGCATGCTTATTATTTTATTTATTAAAGCGTATAAATGCTAAAAGTATTAAGCATATATTTTTAGGTTTAGTTAAAATTAAATAAGTAATACTATTTAAAGTTTGGGCTGCTTAAGGCTTTTTTCCTACATTTAAATAAAATTTCACTTACCTTAAAACAATCTATGAAGCAGTTTTTCTTTGCGTTATTTCTTCCGATATTAATTATTTCCGGGTGTAAAACTACCTCTCAATCAACTTCCACTTCTACCAATGCTCCCGATACCCGGTTTTACGAAATGCGGGTTTATTATGCCGCTCCGGGTAAATTAGCCGATTTAAACAGCCGGTTCCGGAATTATACCACCCGTATTTTTGAAAAACACGGCATGACCAACATTGGGTATTGGGAACCATTGGAAAATCCGGAAAACAAACTTATTTATATTTTAGCCTACCCAAGCAAAGAAGCCCGGGATGCATCCTGGAAAGCTTTTGGCGCTGATCCGGAGTGGCAAACAGCCGCTAAAGCTTCGGAAGTAAACGGCAAACTAGTAAATAAAGTCGATTCCTGGTATTTAGTAGCTACCGATTATTCGCCGGTTATCCAGCCATCCAGCAAACAACCTCGCGTTTTTGAACTACGCACCTATACCGCTTCGCCCAACAATATTGAAAACCTGCACGCCCGTTTTCGCAACCATACCGTTCAGCTTTTTCAAAAACACGGTATGACTAATATCGGGTACTGGCGTCCGGCAGATAAAGAATCAGACAAAAAAGATATGTTAGTATATGTATTGGCCCATCCCTCTAAAGATGCAGGCGAAGCCGCGTTTCAATCTTTTAGGCAAGATCCGGAATGGGTGAAAGTACTAAAGGCTTCTGAAGTGAAAGGCGGCGGCTCCCTCACTACCAAAGTAGAATCGGTTTACATGCGAGCTACTGATTACTCCCCCATCAAATAAAATTAAATAACATGGATGTTAAAAACCTCCCTAATCAATCCTCGTTTCCTACCCGCTTTTTCCCTAAACTAGCTTTAGGTTTGGGAGCTTTGGCTTTGCTTTCGACGGTACTTACTTATTTAGATTTTAATAAGGAGGAATTACCAATTATAGATCCGGAAGCAATTAAGAATAAACAGGATAGTCCCCAAACATAAAGTTAGATTGAACTCTAAAAGCTCGGCTATAATAAATTCAGAGCAATCATATCAGCGAAATATATGATAGATATTTTTTATTATAGTTTAATAATGCTTTTCGTTTAACTTTCTTTGTCGATTGGATCTTCTGCCAAAACTTACTTCATTTTATATAGCGGCTTCCTTCAGGAGGCCGCTATATTTTTAATGAGATACTTTATCCTTTCAGTATTTTTACGCGTATTTTCTAAAATTTAAAGATGGATACTAAACTATATTCAGAATATTTAAGTAACGTGTTGTCTACCCGTCTTCCGGCACGTGGTCTGGAATGGCTGCAAAAGCAAACAACAAACTTAGAATCGGAAAAAGATTTTTACCTGGCTTATAGCATGGCGCCGCGGTTTACGGGCAAACAGCCAATTACTTTAACAGAAGAAGAAATACAGGCAGCACAAAGCCTCCGAAAAGGATTTAATCCAGCAGCCTGGACTTTGGATCAGGCCAGCCGCACTTTATTATTATTAAATGTGCCGCACCAGTCGCCGGAAGAATATACCCGTATTTTAAACAAAATTTTTAGTACGGCTGATTTAAGTGAATTAGCTGCGCTTTACGCGGCACTTCCTGTATTACCTTATCCCGAAACTCACGTTAAAAGAGCCGCTGAAGGCGTACGCACTACCATGACGCAGGTATTTGATGCCATTGCCTTGCGTAACCCGTATCCCCACGATTACTTACCCGAGGAAGCCTGGAACCAACTGGTTTTAAAATCCGTGTTCAACGTGCGGCCTTTATACCAGATTTATGGGTTAGATGACCGGCGTAACGAAAATCTTGCCCACATGTTAGTAGATTATGCCCACGAACGCTGGGCGGCCGGCCGCACCTTAACACCGGAGCTTTGGCGCTTAGTGGGGCCTTTTTTACAGCCGGAAAATATTATGGATATGACAAAGTTATTAGATACTTCGGATACATTACAGCAACAGGCGGCGGCTTTAGCCATTCAGGCAAGTCATTTACCGGCGGCAAAAGACTTATTAAACCAATATCCAGAATTGAAAGCCGGACTTAACACCCAGAAATTTACTTGGGAAACCATCGGGGAAAAAGCCTATTCATAAAAAAAAAGCTTAAAAGGAGCCGTTCAGAACCACTCCTTTTAAGCTTTTTTACATTTAATTTGGTGAATTTTAAAACGTAAACCCAATTCCGGCTTTAATAAAAAATGGGGTACCAGGTGTAAAGTGTATTTCGGAAACCGGATTAGCTTCGTTGAACAACCGGGATTCCGTGTCAAATTGCGCTTCTTTCCAATTACTGTTCAGCAGGTTTTCGCCGGTTATTTTAAATTCTAAGCTTTTAAAGGTGTAGCTAGCTACCGCATCCAATAGAAAATAACCACTGGCGGTTAAACTATAATCTTCATTTGCTGCCCGACTACCGAGATAGCGATAGCGCATACTGGTTTTTAAATTTTTAGCTGTTTGGAAACTTAGTCCGCCAGTACTGGTAATGGTAGGCGCCAAAGGCACGTAGTTATTATCCTTTTCTTCGTCCCGGAAACGGGGCCGCGCCAAATTTATATCCGAATCTAAAAACAGGTAATCCGTTAATTGGGTACGCACCGATACATCCAGGCCGTAGCGGCGTGACCGGCCGGAAGGCTCCACTACCCCTTCATCGCCTACATACACTAATTCCTGATCTAAATCCAAGTACCAAAGGGCCGCATTCAGGAATAGCCGGTTGGCCGGCTTGTAGGTAATGCCAACATCTGCCCCGCGAGCAGCCGGTAAAGCATCCCGGTTCGTAACACCCGAGGAAACCCGAGTATCGTTGGAGTGGTAGCCCATGCCGGAATTTATATATACTTGTAGAGACGAGGACAAAGCATACGATAAGTTTAATTTAGGGCTTAATCGTTGTTGCACACTTTTTTGAGATGCTAATCCAGCATCAGCCTCTAAAATGCTATGGTAATTAAAAGTCAATCGGTCGGCCCGTAGGGCGGCATTTACACTGAACCGGGGGGTGAGTTCCCAGGTTGAATTTAAATAAGCAAACGCATTCAGTTCTCCAATGTCTCCTTTCTGAATTTCGGTTAGCGTAAGTCTCCGGTTGCGGGTACGCGACAATTCTGATCCATCAATATCATCGTAACGGAAACCAACGCCTACTTCCTGACGAAAAGGTAAATTCAACAACGACAGGTCTTTTTCGTAACTGCTCCGGTAACCGTAAATCTGCCGGTCTTCTTTCTGCCGGATCTGATCACCGTTTACCGGATCATTCAGGAAAAAAGTAAAGTTGGAGTAAAGTTCGAAATCGTACTTAACAGCATAAGCCTGGTTTTTAAGAATACCGCCGTTCGGTAGCGTTTTATCTAACGTAATATTCGCATTATACCGGGACGTATTGCCGCCTTCGGTGTTGTCGATAGCCCCAAAACGTCCAATTGTTCCGGCTTCGATGGCGCGTACTGGTACCTGGCCGGAAGCGTTCCAATTGCTGCGGAAAGCCGATAAGCTCGCATTTAAAATGGTGTTTTCTCGAAAAGTACCCTGGTAGCGGCTCATGATATTAAACCGGTCGAGATCTTGCGGCGCATCAAAATAACCATTGCTGAATAAGTACTCCGTAGCTAAGTAAGCATTCTGGTGATTTTGCCGGGCCCGCTCACTTAATAAATTAAACATACCTACGGCCCGATACGTATCGAAACGACCAGCTTCCAGCTTAATCAAATTTTTATCGAGGGCACTGCGGGTCTGGAAATCGGCATAACCTGCCGTAGCAAAATTACCTTTACTGGCCTGGTACGGTCCCTTACCAAAATCCACTTTTTCAATAGTTTCGGGAATTAGAAAATGTAAATCGGAATATCCCTGGCCGTGCGCGTGCGACACCATATTCACCGGCATGCCATCGGCGGTTAAATTTATATCCGTTCCGTGATCAATATCAAAACCCCGAAGAAAAATTTGTTCGGCTTTTCCGCCACCGGCGTGCTGGGCAATAAACAACCCCGGAATAGAACGTAAAATTTCCTGGGTGTTTTGAATAGGACGAACTTGCAAGTCAACGGCACTAATTAAATTTAAAGGATTATCGCGGCTGGCTAATACGGAAATTTCGTTTAGTTCCAAACTACCAGCTTCCAGATGCGAGGTTACCAAGGCAGTTGTTTCGTCCGTTACCGCTACCAGTTTACTTTCCTGCAAAAATCCCAGATAAGAAATTTTCAGCTCGTACGATCCGGCGGCTAAGCCATAAAATTTGTATTCGCCAAAGCGATTGGTAATGGATATTTTATCGATGCTGGGGATAACCACAGTGGCACCTTCTAAAGGTATATTGGTTCCCTTGTTGTAAACCACGCCTTTAATAGAAACCTGATGGGCATAAATACGCGGTACCGCGCACATTACTAATAATGCGAGTAAATAAAACCTTTTCATCTAATCCGGTAATTATAGCTTAGTAACGGTGGAGCTTAAAAGATTTTTACCTTCTTTGCTCATGGGGGTATTCTGATAAGGATTGAGCACCAAAGATTGTTTAATCAGATTTTCTCCGGCCGCCATTTTACCTAATCGGTAATTAATTAAACCATTCAAACACATTAAATCGGCATCCTGGCTTTTGGTGCGGGTTGCCTTTTGCAAGTGCACGGCGGCCTGCGGATAATCCTCTAATAAATAATATGCTTTCGCTAAAGTCTTATTTACATCAATATTTTCGGGTCTTCTTTTATATTCTTTCAGGGCGTATTGCAACCCTTGCTTATAGTCTTTTTGTAAATCGAGGTAAATATTAGCTAGTTCCAAATCTACTACGTGGCCGGCTTCCTGGTCTTCTTCCATGCCGGCTATTAACTCCTCCATTAATTCCTGAGCTTTCTCTGTATTGCCTTGTCCTTGGTAAAGCCGGATAAGTTCTTCTTGAAAAGTAAACTCCGGCAGGGTATTAGCCGCATCCGTAAACAATTGCAGGGCTTGTTTTGGTCTATTATTCTTAACGGCAATTCGGCCTAAACCACCTTTGGCAAAGGCATAGCGGTCGTATTCCAGTAATGATTGTTTATAATAAATTTCGGCTTTGGCCAGATTACCGGATTTTTCGTATAAATTACCTAAAGTAACTTTTGTCCAGGCAGTTTGCTCTAGGCCAGGATATCCAGCTTTAGCCGCTAATTCCATTGCTTCAATGGCACCCGGCATATCGCCGTAAATTTCCCGCAAATACGAAACGCGGGAATAAGACTTCAGATCCGGACGCAAGGCTGTCATTTGATCGGCCATTTTAATCGCTTCTTCGTAGTTGCCTAACTCTACGTTAGCATCGCATAGCACTCCGTAGACAGCCGCTCCCCGGCTGTTTATCGCCACCGCTTTTTTACCGGTTTCCAGCGCTTCTTTAAATTGGTGTAATGATAATTGAACGGATGCTTTGGCCACGGTAGCTTCGTACATCATTACCGGATTTTCGGGCTCCTGATCCAGAATATCGTCAATTAATTTAAGGGCAGCCGGATAATAATACGGGTGTTCGCCGGTAACCCGGGCCTCCTGCATATAAGCCAGCGCTAAAAACAACTTACTTTGCAAATCGTTCGGTTTTTCGCGGAGTTTCTTTTGCAAACCCTGAATGGCCGCTTTGGTATTAATCCATTCGCTGGTAGTAGATATTGGCCCGTGTCTTTCTTTTAAAGGAGGAATGGGATCTTGCCGGTCTTTGTATTTAAAGAACAACGCAACAGCAGAGATTAAAATAGTAGCTAAAAGAATATTAAAAAAGTAGTTTTTTTTCATAATAAAGGCAATAGGGCGTTCATAAGATAAAGAAAAAGACCGGCACTTAAAGCGCCGGTCTTTCCAGATTATTTTGCTATAATAAATTTAATAGTTTGTACTGAATTGTCGCCGGTTTGAATGCGGGCGTAATACATACCACTTTTCAATTTGCTTACATCTACCGTGGCATCGTGAGTACCCACCGCTATTTTCTGATTTTTAAGCGGAGTAGCTACTACCACACCAGCTGCATCTAAAATTTGCAGACTTACTTCGGCCGGTTGACCTATTTTATACCGGAAAGTAGTTACATCTTTCGCGGGGTTCGGGAAATTCTCAATTTTTTGCAACATCATTTCCGGGGCAGCTAAATTCATGCTGCCGGAGTTTTGCATGCTGGTTGGAGTAGAAATTGGATTACCGTTTGCATCGCAGTTAATGGCTATGTGACCATCGGTAAAGCCGTTCCAAGGTTTAGCTTGGAATGGAAAAGCCATTTGGAAAGGTGCATCGTTTTTCTCAACACCGGTTGTAAAGCTTAAAACATCAACTAAATCCTGGGTAACCGGGCTGGCAGTCATGCCGGGGGTATAATCATCGTACCATAAACCAATGGCCGCTAATACCACCCCACCTACGGCTTGTAATTCAATGCGGGTAACATCATCTTCTAAACGACGTCCATTCGGGAACCCATCCATGTTCGGGATAAACTCTACTTTAGTATTGGTGTTAAAACGTGGATCCGTTAAACCCAATACAGCCGCTTGCACTAAACCTAAAGAGCTAAAATCAGCAGAGTTACGCGGAGTAGCCGGAACAGCCATATTTACGCGCAGCATATCACCAAAAGTAGGCAGGAAGTTGTTAATGAAAGGTTTTCCTTTAGCCAATGGGTTACCACCTTTGCCGGTAGCTAATTGGTAAGGAGCTAAGTTAGGAACACCGGTCATGAAGATAGGTAATAAATCTACCGAGCGGGGTGCATTAGGACGCAGTAAGTAATTACCAAACAATTTAGTATCCAAAGCGGTACCTTTGGTAGCGGCAGTACCTAACAACGGGTATAAACCAGGAGCGCCGTTTCTAAAGTCAAAGGCGCCTAATGATTTGGTTTGAATCCGGAGCGGCGCAAAACCAGGAACGGCTCCCCCAAATTTAGAATCATCCATATACAAGGCTAACTCCGGGTTAACAAAATATTCTTCGAATTTTTTGCTATCCTTAGAAGAAGGAATAGCATTCCACTCATCTTTCTTGCCAATCGGAATAATCACTTCGTTCGTAAGCGGCATACCTAAGCGCGATACCTGCACGTAAGGTCCTTCGCTCCGCATGGTACCATCGGTTTCTCTTACTGTAATGCGTTTGCGGCTGGCCGAAGCCCAAACCCCAATAATAAAGCGGTTATCAAGAACATTGCTAGCCCGCATTACACTGGCTTTAGATTGAGATAACCGGTAAGAAGGAATTTCCATGGCAATGGTATGCACATTCAATTTACTCAGGCCATCTACCGCATTTTGCGGCCGTACATTGCCTAAATCAAATATACCGCCTGTGTCCACAAAGAAAGGATCATCCACGGGTCCGCAGAATACTTTAGAATCATCGCCCATCTTCATTATGGCCGATTTCATTAAGGCATCGTAGTTAGAACTTAAACCTACAGCACCTTCTATGGAACGAGGCCCAACATTATTAGGTGCTACTACACCATTATTCAGAATAGTGGTCCAAGTATTGCCACCATCCATACTTTTCTTACAAGTGTAAGTAGCTTTTTGGTTTTGCTTGCCTAAGCGAATATTGAAGAAAGTAGTTTCGTCTTCGTTTATTTTTTTGAATTCAAAGCGATAAATAATATCGTCGTAAGCGGTATTGGCATTGTTTTTAATGTGAATATCATAAGCGATGTCTTCCCCAAAATTATAATAATTTGGTCCGCCGTGGGGTTGTTCAAAAGGAACATAATTGGCGATAATAATCATATTCTCCGGATTGGTGGGGCTCCGGAAAGCATACACATCGGTGTTGTCGGCCAAGGGATCGTTGGCAATAATTGGGGCTTCCCGGTGACTGGAAGATTCCAAGTAGTTACTTGACACACCGGCAGCAACAAGCCCGGCTACCGCCATACCTGTTACCCATAGTTTCGGCTTTAATCCTGTAAAAATTCTCATAAAGTGAAAGGTTTTAAATGGTTTGATTGATTGAACTGATAAGAAGATGCTTTCGCTATATTCAATATCAACCATACGTACGGGGAGATTTAGGTAAATGGATTTACTAGGATTTAATAAATCCAAATCAACCTTAATAAATTTCAAAAAAAAATATGCTTAATAGACCAATATTTACATTTAATATAACTATTTATATATAATCAGATTATTATTGTGCAATTAAAACTATTATACTTTTTTTAATATTTAAATAAATTTTTTAAGTTGCTGTTTATAAATCCTCATGATTACTATAATAATTCTTAATAATTTGATCCCTATTTAAAAAAGTATGAATTAATGTTTCTTATTAATATTAATTATTAAAGATTTTTATATTTTTTAGAATGAAGCTAATTTAAAGAATAATTAATATTTATAAATGCAGCAATAGATATAGATGTTAGCTTTTCGCTAAGGATCTCTCTTTTAAGACAAGATGCTTTTTATATTGATTTAAAGAAGTTTAGGTTACTTGGAGATTTGAATCAGGTGTATCTGTTATTTAATAGTAAACTTATCTATTATAATTTTTGCTACTTCACTCCCATTAGCTAATGCAGCTTCTACGGTGCCCATAGCCGGTCCTTGGTAATACGCTTCGCCCGCAAAATAAATGGTATTTTCTACTGGTTGGTGTAATTCCTGTAGCGCGGCTCCAGAAGAAACTGTGGCGTACGAATAAGCGCCCCGGGCAAACGGATCGGCGGGCCAGTTAATTACCCGGCTTGTTTCTAGCTGTTCTTGTAAATAGTCCGGGTTGAGGTTAAAAATTACTTCCAATGCATTTAAAGCCTCATTTAAAATAGAAGCATTACTTTTAGTTTTGTATTCATCGGCTGCTGGCCCACCTAGCCATCCCGTTAACATTGGCGTTGTTTCGGGCAGACGCGTCCACCAGGCTGTAAACGACGAGGTATCGGTAAAGAGAAAACTAAGTTCCGGCGTTATCCGGTTTTCAGAGGTTAAATTCTGGTTATTTTCCCAAAAAGCACTTTTAAATATTAGTACCACTTTTATGACAGCTCCGTAACCCAACTGGGCCAAAGCATTCTTTTTAGTATTAATTTCCGGACTAAAATGAATATAACCTGGTTCGCCGGATTTTGCCCGCAGTACCCCAACTGGTACCGTAATAATTACCTGACTGCCGGAATAGCGCTGACCATCGCGGCAAACAATTTCTACGTGATTAATCTGCCATATTATTTCCTGCACCACAACCGATAACTGAATTGTAGCACCTTTGGCTTTACTTTTAGCCGCCAGGAAATCTGTTAACCGGCTATATCCGCCCGCTATCAAGTAAGCATCCGTAGCACCATCGGTTTGCCATTCTTCCCGCAGCGCAAACGTACTAACCTTTTGGATATCAGCGGCATCGTATCCCTCCGCGAACCGGATAACAGCTTCCCGCAACTCGTCGTGCTCCTCAGCCTGTAAATACTGGTGAATAAATTGGGCAAAAGGCAAATCTTCTTTTAAGTTATTCAACTGTTCGAGCAGAAAGGCAAAGTCCGGAATAAATGCTTCATCTGCCATCAATTCTCCTTTTCTTAACTGATACGTTTTTCCTTCCAAGTCCAATAAAGGAATACCGGCTTCCTCCAGAATAGCTTTTGTGAGGGGTAAATTTCCGTGCACGAACTCAGCACCAGCTTCCAATAGGCCGTTAGAGTTGGGTAAATGCTGGGTAAATATGCGGCCACCAATGCGATCCCGCGCTTCTAAAACTAAAACTTTTATTCCGGAACCAGCCAATTCTTGTGCTGCCATGAGGCCGGCAGCTCCTGCTCCTATTATAATTACGTCAAACTCTTTACTCTTCATTAATTTTAACTTTTATTGAATAATGTAGCTGCTTAACTATAGGTAAAGTTAAGAGCTGGTTGTAATTAATAGAAACATAGCTTATTTTATTAGCTGATCTTCATTAATAGCTATTTAATTATACAGCTATTATATATTTTAAAGGCGATTTCTGAATCAGATTGCTGATTTGGAAGAAGATTTCTAGGATAGGAAAATAAGAAATAATAAGATTTCTAACCAAAAAAATTTAGTTAGATAACTTGCTCTTAACTAATAAATAAAACAAAAAGGAGCCAATGGCTCCTTTTCTACTATTAGAAAGTTTAATGTAAAATTAAATTCTGTTTGTGGTTTGTGCTTCGCCTACTGGTTGAAAATGGGTAGCTTGTTGAATCGTTTTTTCTTTGCCTTCCGCGTCTTCGTAAGTCCGCTCGCCTACTTCCACTGATACCATTTTGTTTTTTAGTTCTTTCGTGTCCACTTCATTTCCTTCCAGGCCACATGCTTTTAGAAAAGCGGCTAAAATGGGCTGCCCAGGTTCACTTAAATAAAAACGCTGATTAATAAAACCTTCTTCGTTTTCTAAACGGAGATTTATAAAAGGAATATTTTTGTTTTCGCTTTTACCTTCTTCCACTTCCGTTATGGTTACCACGTGTCTGCCTTCAGACAAGAATGGCTTTTCATTTATTTTTATTTTCATGATCTTCTAAAGTTATACTACTATTATTAGCTATTTATATACGCACTCATTAACAAAGTGTTACTATATTTTAGGTAAGATTCTTGTAAATACTAATCAATTTAGTTTAAAAACTAATTACAAAGAAATTACAGTTAAAAAAATTAGCAATAAATTTTTGAAGTTACAAAATCTACAAAGCAAAATATTATGATTGAATCGAAACTTCACCCGGTGCCTGCTGATAGAGTTGATAATATTCATCGGCCATCCGATCTGCGCCAAAGGCTGGTACCACATCTTGCATACTTTGTTTCATTATTTGTAACCACTGGGTTTTATCTTTATAGTAAGTGGGTATAATTTCTTCTTCCAGAATCTGCATCATGTTTAGGTAATCAGTATTGTCTTGTTCCGGATAAGACAAATGAAGGTCGGCAATGGGAAACAAAAAACTATTTTCTCCGTGCCGGCGAAACTCCGGAATCCAACCGTCCTGTACCGTGAAGTTTATAGCTCCGTTCATGGCCGCCGTCATGCCACTAGTGCCGGATGCTTCGCGGGGCCGCCGGGGGGTATTTAACCAAATATCGGCTCCCTGCTTTAATTTAAGCGAAAGGTCTAATTCGTAGCCCGTTAATACGGCAACGTTCACTTCCTGGTGCACTACTTTTATTAAGCGATTAAAAGTATCAATGGCTCCCTGATCGAAGGGATACGGTTTTCCGGCCCATATAATTTGCACGGGATGTTCTATATTTTGAATTAAGGCGAAAAAGCGGCGAATATCGGCTAAGAGCAAATCCGGTCGTTTGTAGCCGGCAAACCGGCGCGCCCAAACCACGGTGAGCACATCGGTTTTAAAGAGCTTGCCCGTCTGATCCGCTACTATCTCGAAAAGCGGCTTTTTCATTTCGGACTTGCGTTGTGCGAGAGCAGCATTATCGTTGTTTTCTAAGGCCTCGTGTAAAATGGGATCACGCCAAAAAGGAACATTTTGGGCGTTGGTTATGGCTTTAATCTCGCAAATACCCGGAAAATCATTCCACATAAGGCGGGCTACCTCGCCGTGCAATTGCGAAACACCGTTGGCTATTTTCGCAAAACGTAAAGCTGCTAACGTGTAATTAAATATTGCCCCGTCCATACCGGTAATCTCCCGCGCTTTCTCCACTGACAACGGACCAAAAAACGTCATTTTTTCTAGCAAACTGAATTCATGCTCTTCGTTGCCGGCTTTTTCGGGCGTGTGGGTCGTAAATACGAGCCGCTTTTTTACTTCGTCTACGTTCTGGTAAGTATCATACAACTGAAACGCCACGGGCAATGCGTGGGCTTCGTTAATGTGGTAAATATCGGCTCCTCCCAATGCTTCCACCACTTTAGCTCCGCCAATTCCTAATACCAAACTTTGCGCAATCCGGGCAGGAGCTTCCTTATCGTATAATTTGTGCGTAATGGTCTGGCTGAGGTAATCGTTTTCCGGAATATCGGTAGTAAGCAAATACATAGGCACTGTACCAAATACATCCGGTTCCAGAACCAAGGCCTGCACCCAAACCGGGTTGCCGTGAATAGTTACCTCTACTTTTATGCCGGTATCTTTCAGGTAAGAATATTTTTTTTGCTGAAACTGCACCCGCATCGTCTGGTCATCGTTCCGGACCTGATCGTAATAGCCGTACGTCCAGAGAATTCCTATTCCAATTAAGTTCTGTTGTAAATCAAAAGCACTTCGCATGTGCGAACCTGCTAAATAACCAAGTCCGCCGGAATAAATTTTCAGGGCCTGGTGAATTCCAAATTCCATACTGAAATAAGCAACACGCTGGCTATACTTTTCATTTATATTATAGGGATGATACCACTTATTATAAAGAGTCATGCGGATGAAGATAAGGATTACAGAAATTTTGAGGATGTTTTAGCAGGAGCAACTTACGAATAAGCTTTAATATATTAAGTTTGAATACTGGTAAGTTTAGCTTTATTTTAAAGTTGATAAGCTTAATTTATATAGCTGAATTAACTCCTAGTTGACCAATATGTTTAAAGTAATTTTTAAAGAATAATATAAAATATCATACGAAATCAACCACAGTATCAAATTAAATTTTCATCTTTCCGAATTAGTCGTATTTAACAATTAATATTCGGGCTGATTTACTAACCTTTAGACAAACACACCTGAATATGCGTGATGACTTAAAAGCAACCTTCGGCAATATTGATATTTACTTGTTCGATCAACTATCAAAAGGCCGGTTCGATGCGTGTAAAACGGTGCTGGATGCGGGCTGCGGCAATGGCCGTAACCTGATTTACTTTCTTCAGCAACATGTTAATGTATTTGGCCTTGATCAGGACCTGGCTGTTATTCAGGAAGTACGGCAAATGGCCCAACTACTGGCGCCGCATTTGCCACCGGGTAACTTCCAGGTTGGGTTAGTAGAGGATTTGCCTTTTCCGGAAAGTTATTTTGATCTGGTTATTTGTAGTGCGGTGCTGCACTTTGCCCGCGACCAGCAGCATTTCGATCAGATGATCCGGTCGGTCTGGCGCGTATTAAAACCAGGCGGCTCTTTGTTTGTCCGGCTGGCTTCTTCCATTGGATTGGAGCACCTGGTTCAGGATTTAGGAAATGGACGGTATCATCTGCCGGACGGCTCTAATCGTTTTCTGGTGAATGAAGAACTCTTGCTTCGGTATACTGCTGCTTTAAACGGAGAATTATGCGAATACCTAAAAACGACGAATGTGCAGAACCTCCGGTGCATGACTACCTGGTGCTTACGAAAAATCTAACTTAAACTCATCGTTCATTCTATTTTGTGTTTTGCTTTGCTGATGGCCACGTACTCCATTAAGCCAATAGCCACAATAACCCAAACCAAGCCTAATAAATAACCGGCGGTTACATCGGTTAAAAAATGAACGCCTAAATAAATACGGCTTAAGCCAATTAACAAAATATAACTTACTCCCAACAAAAAGAGCCAGAGGCGTAATTTCTTGTTTTCAATTCTAATTAAAACAAAATAGCACAATATACCCGCCAACGCCATGGCACTGGTAGCGTGTCCGCTCGGAAAAGAAAAAGAATTTTCGGGCGTAAAATAAGCCATATTTAAGGGCCGCTCCCGGTGAAAATATATTTTGGAATAATACATCGACAAACTACTCCCTAAAACAGAAATTAAAAGGGCTAGCAATAAATACCATTGTTTTTTTAGAAGCAAAAATAAACCCGCTACGGTGGTGCCAATGGTAACCCCGTAAAAAGTACCTAACTGCGTAAAATAATAAAACGCTTTGCTCATAAAAGGCGTGCGCATATTAAAAAACCAGCCGGAAACATTTATATCGAAATATTTAACTTCGTCGGAGTTAACCGCGTGTTCGGCTATTTCCGATAGCATGAACAAATTAATAGAAAGTAATATAGCCAGTACTGTAAACGGTAATCCAAAGAAAACACCTGGTTTAAACCTATTTCGGATAAAAGTAAATACCCGCGGATAGTTGCGCGCTAATTGCCGCATAAAAGGCCGCTGAAAAAAGGCCGCAATTAATTCAGAAACATAAAGTAGGTGAGCTTTAAACATGACGTATTTTTACATTCAAATCAGCTAGACGAAATCTTATTGCTTACATATATAAACCTAATATAGATTATATAAACGTACGAATACCTAAAATTTTGAATTGACCGGAGAATGACCGCAGTATCTTTCCGTTCAATGAAAATCAGATAGTGTGATACAGCATTAATTCTTGTTTTTGCTGGGGCTTATATGTTGGTTTTTGTCTTAATATTGCCTGGTATAGGTCTAGGGAAAGGCTAAAAGCCGGTGAACCGTACAAGTACGAGGGACTTACTGAAATGAAAGGTTTTTTCCCCCAGCGGTTTCGATGACTAAGATAAGCCAGATGCGAAGAAAGAATACCGATTCCGGCACCGGCAAACACATCAGATTGCCAATGTTTATTATTTAACATGCGCAAGGCGCCGACACTGGTAGCAATGGTATAAGCCCCAATTCCGTACCACTGGCTGCGGTGCCGCAGTTCAGAATGGATAATAGACGCGGCCAGAAAAGCATGCGCCGTATGGCCGGATGGTAGCGAAAACGAATTTTCACCGTTGGGCCGGACTTGTTTTGTCATACTTTTTAGCCCGAAAACAGCAATGGCATTAATGGTTTCGGCTTTTAGAATCAGAATACCGGTATTCAGGAAATCATGATTGCCTTTTACCTGCAAGCCGTAAGCTAAAGCTAATTCTACAAAAGGAGCAAAAATTAAATAATCATCCAGGTTCGTTTGGAAGTTAGGGAAATTTTGCCGCAGATCCCGCTGAGCAGCGTAACTGCTGTAAATACCATTATCTTTTATGGTGGATAAACCATAACCAATTAAAACTGCTGGTACAATGGTTGCCCGAAAACCTTTTGATTGCAAAAAAGGCTTTTTCCGGATAATTTCCGGAGGTGTTTCAAACTTTTTTAGAGTATCGGCCGGCGTATTTGGAATAGTATCGGTTACTTGCGCCTGAATTTTGGCGGGCAATAACCCAAAAGATAAGCTGAGGCAGAGCCACAAAGAATATATTTTATACATATAATTAGTTGGTGAGAGAAAACTAATATTTCCTGTTAAATCGAAGTTTGGGGAGAATAAGTTACCGCAGCAATAATATTTTATTTAAGCTTACGGTTAGCCCAGGAGCGAAACCTCCTTGGGAGAGCTTAAATAAGAAGAAAAAATGTAAAAAAAGAGAAACATTTATTAAGATTTATGTTGGCCTATTTAGTAAGATTTATTTTGAATATTCTGCTAATCAATATAAAAACATTATTTAATACTTCCTTAAGGCTTTTTTAAATAAAAAATGATTGTGCTGCATCGGAGCTTGATTTTTAAACAAGGCACCGATGCAGCACAACCATTTTAAAGGTTTAAAACCGATAAGCCAAACTTATTAACTAAACCGAAGTAAAAATCTCCAGTTCTTGCATATCCTCTTCGGAAAGGGAAATAGTAAGCGCCTCGAAATTTTCTTCCAGGTGTTTTACCTGAGAGGTACCCGGAATCAATAAAATATTTTCAGCATAATGGAGCAGCCAGCTCAAAGCAATTTGTTGCACCGAAGCTTCGTATTTCTGAGCAATCCGGTTTAATTTAGTCATAGCTTCGGTATTGCCACCGCTCAACGGATACCACGGAATAAACGCCATATTCTGCTGTAAACAGTATTGCAGTTCCTCTTCCCATTTCCGATTATCGACACTGTACATATTCTGGACCGATACTATTTTTACATATTCCTGGGCCTTTTGTATTTGCTCAATGGTCACCTCCGATAAGCCAATGTGTTTGACTAATCCTTCTTCCTGTACTTTTTGTAAAAACGCCAAGGTATCTTCAAAAGGAACTTCCGGATCGACGCGGTGCAACTGGTATAAATCTATTTTTTCTAGCTTCAGCCGCTTTAAGCTACCTTCTAATGCTTCCCGCAAATGATTTGGATGCGCGTTTATGGGCCAAACGTTAGGACCTGTGCGCAGCAAACCACCTTTGGTAGCAATAACCAAATCTGGCGGGTACGGATATAAAGCTTCAGCAATCAATTCTTCTGAAATATGAGGACCATAACTATCAGCGGTATCAATAAAATTAATACCCAATGTTATCGCTCTTTGCAAAACCTGAATAGCGGCTTCTTTATCTTTCGGAGGTCCCCAAATGCCTTCTCCGGTTATTCGCATGGCACCGTAGCCCAGGCGGTTCACAGTTAAATCCTCCCCAATAGTATACGTTTTAGGAAATGTTCCTTTTTTCTCTGCTGTCATTTCTATTTAAATCTGCGTTGATAAATTATTATGTGTAAAGACTTACAAAATATGTACGCTGGTTTAGCTTGTAAGCTGGTATTTTATTAAAAAATATTAAACAAACTTGCCAAAGCCTTGCTTATACCGCCAATAATTTAGACTTTAACTTTTTCGGAGAATAAAATAATAACGGCCGAAAATTGTTGCTAAAATCAGCTAAAGAACCCGGATGCACGTATCAGGATACTATAAGAATAATTTACAAAAGCAGAAAAATACGAATAAGCTATGGAAAACAAAGATAAACCAACTTCCACTAACCCCTTTACCCAACCTATTACGCAAGAGAATGCTACCCCCAACCAGCAGGAAGAAGAAAATATTTTTGATGATGATTTATCCGAAGGAAAAAATTCTTTAGGCCAAAATCCGGAGCAGATTTTATACAATGAACCCAACCAGGTAGAAGATGTCAGCCAAATACTTTCGGATGGGAATGATTAATAATTTAATATTTACGAGTTTGTATTAAAAATTAAGGAGAAATTTATTTATAAATACGCTTAATTTAGCTTAATCCGGAATTTCCAGATAGTCTACGTAGGGCTCCAGTATGGCCATAGGTTTAACTGACCTATGAAAAGAACCTATAATTTCTAGATTTGGCTTTACCCAAAGTTCCACAAAATAATTATCAAGAGAGAACAAAGATATTGTCCAGTCTTTGTATTGTCGTTGCGCAACCGCGTTTCCTTTCTTCTTTAAAACTTCTACCTGGCTCCAGGCTGGCAACTGATTAAATAAGGAATATTCTAACACTATTCGTTTAATTTAATTACGGGTAAGCTACTATTTTGTAAACCAGAACGGTTTTAAATGAGTTCTCCGGATGATGAAAATTAAATCATTTGCAGGTAGAAATCTGTTCTTTTTTCCTCCTCCTAATTTTAAATCAACAAGGATAGTTATATCTAAACTTTGCTGCTATCTAAATCTAATTTGTAAGTAGTACTGCTTTGAACTAAAAGAAAAGAGCGGAATGGTTTGGAAAATGACCGGAAAATTTCTGTACTTTTAAAGCCATTATTCAAACCTAGTAGAAATACTGAATTTTAAATTTACATGCCTTTAAGAGAAGAATTTGAACAGAACGGTAACTGGTTATTTAAAAGAAGAAGCTGGTTGCCCTTGGTTTTATATCCTTTTGCCGTAGCTGTTATTTATTTCTATCCCGCTGTTACCCATGCCCATATCACGAGTACCAGTTGGGGGCTTTTCTGCTTTGCTATTTCTTTTTTAGGCTTGATTGTCCGCGCCATGACGGTTGGTTTTACGCCTAAAGGTACTTCGGGCCGGAATACTGATGCCGGACAAGTAGCGGAAACTTTAAATCAAACGGGTATATATTCGGTGGTGCGCCATCCTTTGTATTTAGGTAATTTCCTGATGTGGCTAGGCTTATTTATGTTTATTGGGGTTTGGTGGTTTGTGCTTATCTGTGCTCTAGCTTATTGGATATATTACGAGCGCATTATGTACGCGGAAGAAGAATTTCTTCGGCGCAGTTATTCGGCTAACTACGAAGCCTGGGCCAGCCGTACACCCGCCTTTTTGCCCCGTCTGTCCGGTTGGGTTCCTTCTAAACTAGACTTTTCGTTTCGTAATGTTTTAAAAAGAGAGTACAATGGCTTATTTGCTACCGTAATTTCCTTTGTTTTAATTGATATTATTAGTCATTTCTTTGTGAGAGACCGGTTTGCCCTAGATGAACTCTGGCAAGTAATATTGATAATTGGTGCCATTACGTTTATTACCTTACGCACCTTGAAAAAGAATACCAAAATGCTGGAAGTGCAAGGCCGGTAAGTTGTATTTTAGCTTCTGAAGTTATTTTTAATATACTATTTTGAATAGCTAAGATAATATTAATCATGATTAATTTGGATTTGAAATTAACTTCCAAATAAACTTCCCTGAATTACCTGATTGATTTGCGTTGGCTTTTTCAAATTAAATCCGCCAGCAAGATTTAGTTTATGGATCAGGTAATTTATTAATATAGGTGTATCCAAATTATTTTCCTGATGAACGAAAAAATACAATTTCTCTAAGCCTAAATTAAACCACTCCGCTAAACGTTGCACCCAAACATCTATCCGGGCATAATCCGATGGTATTAGTCCGTAACCATTAAACCGGATAAAAGCAGTGTTAGTGGTCAGGCGCTGGTGAAGCACATCTCGCCGGCCGGCTACATCGGTTATAACGGAGGTAATCCCCAACGCTTCTAAAACCTCGAATAATACTTCCAACTTTTTTGGTTGAGAGAACCAGCTTTCCTGGCGCAGTTCCAAAGCTAAAGCCCAATCCTTTGGTAAGCATTCCAGGTATTTAATAAGTTCATCTATTTTCGAGGGACTAAATGTTGTTGGCAATTGCAAAAAACTTGTTCCCAGGTGTTCTTGAAAACCTTGCAGATTACGGTAAAATTCTAAGCTAAGGGCGGTTGCCTGGGGCAATTGCCAATTTTGGGTTATAAGTTGCGGCAGTTTGGGGCAAAACATAAAATCAGCACCTACCTGATCGTGCCACTTACTTATTAAAGCGGGCGGCGGAATTTGATAAAAAGTGGTGTTTAATTCGATGGTATTGAATTGTTGGTTATACCAGTGCAGGTACTCTTTATCCGGAACACCGGCCGGATAATATTTTCCTTTCCAAATTTTATTTGCCCAAGTAGGACAACCAATATAAACGCGTGGTTGTAAGTAAGCCGGACGTCCCTGCCGGGCTAAAAACCGGGTAGTTGCCGGATGGGTAGGAGGCATCAAAAAGTCAACCTTTTCGGGAAAAGAAACAGATCCAAATTCCATAATTATAATAGTACAACAAGATAGTCCTAAAACTATTTTCTTTTAAATTTCCGATAGAATCTTTCTTTTAGCTTATTATATTACTAAAAATTTCAATAAGGTTTAAAAAATATTATTTTCTATATTTTTTAAAGTATATATTAATCAAAAACGGCCCATACAGTTCAGAAAACAATTCTTTTTCAATTAGAACGTTTATAGACACGTATTGCAAATGTGCCGTGTACCCCACGTTATAATCGGCATTTAATGCTGTAGCGCTTCTAAATTAGTTTTTTAAAAAATTAGGTTGTAGTTTTGCCCAACACCAACTGATGAACGCATGCGTACAAGCAAATTACTCTATGTTTTCAGCTTTATTCTCGTCTTATTTCTTCACCTGAATCTATCGGGATTTGCCCAAGAAAAAGGTCTTGTTCTTAAAGGATCTGCCACTTGGTACGGCGACCAATACCACGGACAAAAAACCAGTAGTGGGGAGGTTTATAATAAAAATCATCTAACAGCTGCCCACCCTTCGCTGCCCTTTGGCACCAAAGTTAAAGTTACCAACGTCCTTACCCATCACTCGGTCATTGTCCGGATAAACGACCGGGGACCATTCGGCAAAAAAGGTTATATCATTGATTTATCCGAAGCCGCCGCCCACAAAATAAAACTTCAGCAAAGTGGCTTCGGCAAAGTTACCCTCCAAATATTACCGGCGTCTTATGCTTCTGCTCCCGATGATCTGGAAAATTTAGCGCCCATGTTACCCGCCACCGGCGATTCGCTCCTGTTGGCTAATAAACAATACTTCGTCATCCAGGCGGGTTCTTTCTCCGATTTGTATTTTGCCAAACTGCAATCAGACAGGTTAAAAGCCATCGACCAAAACCTGTAGATTTTTTTAAACGAAGAAACCGTTAAAGGTATAAAAACGCACCGGGTAATGGCCGGGCAGTATAACAACCGGGAAGAAGCCGAAAAAATGAAAGCGGAATTATCAAGAAAAGGAATTCTCGTCCTGATTAAACAAGTTCCTACTGCATCATAACTATTTAAAATAAACTAACTTCAATCCTCAATAAATAAAAGCCATTAAAGCAAAAGAGCCTAAGCTAAGTTGTTAGTTTAGGCTCTTTTGTTTTAACTCCTTCGGCTTTAAAGAAAACCCGAAAGGTACTACCCTGCCCAACTACACTTTCTATTTCGATATGGCCACCGTAATTTTCTACAATTCTTTTAACAATATACAAGCCAATGCCGCTTCCTTCTACGTGCGTGTGTATTCGTTTAAACATGCCAAATAATTTATGGTGCTGATCTTGCCGGATTCCTAAACCATTATCCGCAATGGTTAAGACGGTATAATCACCGGCGGCTTCGGACGTAATCTTAATGAGCGGTTTACGGTCGGGCGACCGGTATTTAATGGCATTGGATAACAGGTTATACAAGATACTCCGCAAATTTTTTCGGGAATATTGTAGTAACGGCACCTCCAGTTCTAGCACAAACTTAGCCTTTGCTTCCTGTATTTGCTTCTGTATATCGGTTTGTACTTCCTGTAAAAGCTCGGCAATTGGCAACAGCTCCACCAGATCGTCTCCTTGCTTCTGTACTTTGGTTATATCAGAGAGATCCGTTATGGTACGCTTTAGTTTATTTATCGAAATTCCCAGCAGTTCTAGCAGGTATTGCTCATCCGATTCAATCCGGCCTGCTAAACTATATTTTAAATCGTTTGTAATGCCTTCTAGATTAGCAATAGGCGCTTTTAAATCGTGAGATGCCGTATAGACAAAGTTATCCAAATCGGTGTTCGTCCGGCGCAGTTCCTCGTTGGTCTGGTTTAGTTCCTCATTTGTTTCCTGCAATTGCTTACGGCTAATTACTAATTCCGTAACCTCAATGGAAAATAGCAGGACCGCCACCAACTGGTTTTTATTATTGTACAAAGGCTGAAACACTAGGTTAAAATAGCCATTATAAGGTTCACCCGCCTTATCTAAGGTTATAGGCACTTCTTGTTTAAAAAAAGTTTTACCGGTGGCAATTACTCTTTCGATCTGGATAAAAAAACCTTGCTTTTCTAATTCCGGATTTGCTTCCTGAATGGTACGGCCTATTAATGGTCGGTTGCCGTGTAAACTCCGAAACATGGGGTTTGCTAGTATATAAACCAAATCGGAAGCCCTGACAATAGAAACAATAGCGGGCACTTGCAGAAAAATTTCGTGGAGGAAATCGGCGTTATCTTTTAACCGCTTTTCGGCTTCTTTTCTTTCAGATATATCAATGATAGAACCAATGTAACCCCGGAACTCGCCTTTGGCATCGAAACGGGGAGTGGCCGTGGCGGCCATCCACCGGTATTCTCCATCGAAACGGCGTAAGCGATAATCCATGGTAAAGCCCACCTTTTGCTCTAAACTTTCCTGGTAAATGGCAAGTACATTATTCAGATCATCCGGGTAAAAACTTTTCTGCCAACTCATATTTAAACTATCGGCCTCGGTAAGGTGGGTAAATTCGTACCATTGCCGGTTTAAGTAAGTGGTTAAGCCTTGTTCATTATTTAGCCAGATAATAACGGGTGCACTATCCGCCATATTCCGAAAACGAGCTTCACTTTCCTGTAACCCAAACTGGGCTTTCTGTTCTTCGGTTATATCCCGTACCTCTACCACGCTGGCCACCGGAATGCCATTTTCATAGATTGGACTAACGGCACAACTTACATCAAAAAAAGTCCCATTTTTCCGGATAA
>Ga0210040_10001055_pt1 | contig 43313 bp, 14 predicted proteins | sample CryGeyCG12114_NA_FD_185462 | JGI IMG/M metagenome (GOLD analysis project Ga0210040, IMG submission 185462) | Groundwater microbial communities from aquifer - Crystal Geyser CG19_WC_8/21/14_NA (SPAdes) (version 2) | ecosystem: Environmental > Aquatic > Deep subsurface > Groundwater | place: USA...
CATCTTCGGCACCAGCTCTGCACCAATGAGTGTGTCTTCGGAACTTTTCTGCACAGCTGCTATACCCAAAGTCACAGACATTGCTATGCATATTTTGTATGCTTCTCGTAGAACATGTACTACGACGTATTCCCTGATTTTGCATTTTGAGCGGGGGCAAAATATTCGTTTGAATAACGGTAATGAAGTTCGGTACTACACTTTGTTTTAATTTAATTGATAGCAAATATGAATAAGTTAAGTGCTCAAGCTCAAGTTTTCTACTTTTGTTAAAGCCATACTACAACCACAGCGACTGATTGACAGCCAAAAAAAAGAAAGTTCATTAATTTAGCCACAATTATTCACGTACTATATTAACTTGCTCATTTCATTTGATTTCCAGGTGTGGTTTCAAAATCGAAGAGCCAAGTTTCGCAAGCAGGAGAGACTAGCACAACAAAAACAAAACTCCAATTCCAACTCAAACGGTTCCAACGGATCCCAAGGAAGTGCCAGCAATAACAATAATAACAACAATGGCAATGGCATTGAGAATTCGGTGAACAATGCCAATAGCATCAAATCATTGGTAGGATCTGAGATGAATGGCAAAGCTTCCAAGGAGAATTCAAAACAGTCTGAATCCACAGGTAGGTAAATAATGTCTCGTCGTCTTTTTTACTCCTTTTCATATTTTTCAAATTCGGTACCATCTTTTCAATGCCAAACAACACTTGCGAAATCCAGGATGTTTACTAGCCGTGTCACTAAATAAAGTAAATATCTACCCATTAATTCATCGTCATTTGCCGTATGTGATGCTCGATTTATTTTGCGCGTAGACAGATTCGTCAACCCTCAGTTTAAATCGGTGGGCATAATAACCCTATCATACTGGTAGCCCAAAATCAACTTCGTGTTTGAACTGACAGAATTATTAAACTCAACTTAGTAATAGTACCGCACAATTGTAATCTCCGACTTAATTATCAATTGCTGTAATCTACCTATTGATTTCCCGTCTTTATCATGATTACATAGCTCATGTCAGGGGTTTTTGTAGAAATGTGGCATGGCAGAATATTAAAGGGATTAATAAATACGGAGACCACAATAGAGTTTTTCCTGTTTTAGTATTTTCGTTATCGTATCGTAGGGGCTTCACAAAATTTTCAAACTCATCTCTGGTTTTTGTGTGTGGCCTCCTTATGTGCGTAAAGCAGAGTTGTACAGACTTGGGTATCATGTGGCACGAAGCGGTTACTTGACATTAAGTGAAACAAATGTTGGAAGCACTAGGAGCCGCAATTTCCTAGATTAAACCGTCACAACGACGTTCCCAGCTCCGCGTCCTCCTCCTCATTCCAAAAAACATGTAGCTCCCACACTATCTCTCCATCTAACTAACGAACTATTGCAAGACACACCAGCTCCTGGACTTCACTGGAGCAGGAGAAAGGTCTTTTCTCTCTCCTGTACACTCACTGTATGTGTAACTAATGTACATACATATGATCAACTAACTAACTAACTAAGCAGCTTTCCCCAACTTTTCTTTTCTTGCATGCACGACCCTACTATGGTTGATATGTATGTTGCTTACTAACTAAATTACTACATTTCGATTACGGTCGGTTCCTATGGAGTGGAATTCTCTCGTGAACTTGGACTCTTTTCTCTTCATGTGGCACTTATCCCCGATTAAAATATCTCTTGCATAATATCTTTCGTGCTATTTGTACCCCTGGTAGGCTGTACGTGAATTCAACATGGCTTGTGTTCTTGGCATTTGATTGATGAATTTAGTCTTTGTTTTCTTCGTAGATTACTTGTACTGTTTGTTGCTACCGGTGTGTTTTAGATAGATTAGGTAGGTTTTTTGAAGGTATGAAAGGATGATAATTTGGTATTGTGTTCAAAATTTCTGAGAATACATGTATATCGGTTTTGGTGGCATACAGTTAGTTGCTTTAAGACTTGGAGCGGATGTGCGTTTTCCGATGTAAATCCAATGCAGCCATGTTAGAATACAAGCACTAAAAGTTTAGTCTATCTATTGACTTGGCTATACTGCTGAGTTGAGCTCATTAGCACCCCTTTCGCATGCACTCCCAAATCAAATTACGTGAGCTCCCATGTGTGTGCAGCTTTCGTATGGAAATTAAGATTGCTCAGCCAGTCAGTCTGTTTCCGTGCAATTTTTTGCCGAATCCGTTCAGTTCTCTATAGTGTAGTTATGTGAATGTACACAATGCGTTAATTAACTCTGTTCGGACCTTAATGCGTAATTATGAATTCAGGGGAGAGTACGCAAATGTTGTATGGTGGCTAGCTTTAGTCAGTTTATGAATTGTCTTAATTTTTTTGAGAAAATTAAAAAATTAAAAAATTCTCGGGAGACATTCTTCTCATATCTAAAGCTACTCCTGTCCCAATAGATTGAATACAAAAATTTGTTTCTGTAGTATCGCTAGTAGTGACTTTCCATCGAATAAATTGCATTTGTAATCTGTCGGTTTTGAATCAAAATGTGTGGATAAAAGCTGATTTTTTGTTGATTTTTTTTCGCAGTAGGGAAGTTGAATCATTGCAGTGGTTCCACCGTATCTTCTCCTAGAGGGAACCACTCCCCTTCCAAATCGCCCGTGATTCCATCCAGTCATGCGTTCACGCCATTGATGTTAACCCCGAACCAATCGCCTATCTCATCTTATGGATTAAATGCAAAATCTCTATTCTGAGGTCATCCCGTGTGTGAGCTCTTTTGAACCGCGTAATCATAGCTACTAAAAAAGGAACCACAAGTCAATAGGAATTGACCTAAGAATAAAACCTTGTGCAGTCATTTTCTCAATCCATCTTTAGTAGCCAACTAGTCCGTACTACTACTACTACTACTACTACTACTTCATAAAATATAAGGTATTCTTAAAAAACCACTACATAATTCATTATTATTTTGAAAGAATACAAAATACGAGATACTATAACTTAAACAAAGATGCGTGTGTGTATACTAATAATAATGCTCTAATGAGTGTCATACTTGTAAAACTAGAGTATAAGCAAAAAAAAATGTTTTAACATGATCTCAAGTTTCCGTATGTAAGAAAACTCCAGTATAGCTGATCCAGCTATTGTCAGATCCTATGCGTGTATTATTATAAGTTTTTTGGGTACTTGTGATTGATTTATTATGTGTGTCAATATATTGCAATGAGATGACGATTTTTCTGAGTTGGTAAATACAATGCTTGTATATAAAGAAGATAATAAACATGTTTTCTAGTCCATGTTTGTATTCCTTTTTTGTTTTGGTTACATTAAGTGTGTTCATATGTCCGTAAGGTGTATAGCTAGTTTGAGAGTACGGTGCGATTTTTTTACTTTTCTATAAGTAAACTAAAATTATGTATGCCGTATGCATTTGATTTTCTCTCCAATTTCAATTTTTTTCTACATGGCATGGAATTCGGAAACAAAGATGGGGCCAAAATACAGAGACCTCTATAAATATTAAGAGCCAACACAACGAAAAACCACAGTACTATTTCTATTTCTAGCTTATTGTCCAGTTCAGTTAGTTAGTCTCCTGTTACTTGTGCGATGCCGTTGCGTATCGCGACGTCGTTCTCTTTAGGTCGTCTTACTCTACGTCGCCGAATCTTTAGGTCGCCGACTCTTTAGGTCGCGGTTCTTTGCGTCGTCCAGGAGGAAATAAGCATGCTAGAGTAAAGTAAATAAACAGATTAAGAATAATTATAAATAAATGTTTAAGCTTTAATTACAATTAAGAATTATTAAAAAATCATAAAAATTATCATGCACAAAAATTATAAAAAAAAACTAAGATGGCAGCCGAAAGGCTCCTTACTGTGGTTGACGACTTGAAAATCGTGAAATCCTGTACTACATCAAAGCAATTATTGTAGTCCACACTGATTTTGAAGCATACAGTTTTATCCTCAATCACTCAATTATAAATATTTTATATTAATTCTTTGTAGTTCCATGACAAATGGCCCTTTTAATGGCCACCAAACTTTCCAAAGAACAAAGTCATTTAATTTTTGTGCATGATAATTTTTATGATTTTTTTGTAATTCTTAATCGTAATTAAAGCATAAACATTTCTTTATCATTATTTTTAATCTATTGATTTACTTTACTCTAGCATGCTTATTTCCTCCTGGGCGACGTAAAGAACCGCGACCTACAGAGTCGGCGACCTAAAAACGGCGACGTAGAGTAAGACGACCTAAAGAGAACGACGTCGCGATAGGCAGCCGTGTGATGCTATGTTACGTTGGTACGTGAACGTATTTACATTTATGAAATGAATGTAACTGACTGAATATAGATATCAGCCATCTCGCTGGATTTTGCAGGAAGCTGTACTGTTCCCGTTTGCTCCACTAGAGGGAAACTTCAGACAGAAAACCGTGTTCTTGACTGAAGCAAAAATGAACTTGCATCCTTTGTTTAATAAATCAGATGATGGGCTATTTTCATTTTACAACCAAACTTTTTATGCCATCGCAAGCAGTCAAATTTAAAAAATTTGGGTTGAATAAAAAGAATAAAAAACTTAAGGAGAGACCCATTACGCATTCATGTTCAATTATGTACATAACTAATTGAAAACTTAGGTCCTCCTTAAAATCATCCTAAGTTTCATGTTCTCATTATAGAATTTTGACTCTTTATCTCAATTATTTTTTTTAACTCAAAGCAATTCGGTATTTGGACTCAACGCCGGCATTTGAATGAATGAAATAGTCAAACCTAAAGTTAAGTTACTTATACTCCAGGAAATCACTAACCAAATTAAATTGAGTTTAACTCGTGATTGGTTTCTGATGATATCGTTAATGCACTTGTTTTAGTTGATTTAAAAAAAATTGTTTGAGTATCGAAATTATTGTTTTTAAATCACGTCAGTGTTTTCATATATTCTTTGACACAAATAAGAAAATACTTTTTTTACAATTTTTCTATGCTTTTGAGAACTTTGGAGATCTTCAACCTTAAGCCTTCAAAAGTACTGACAGCTCATAGTTTCATGCTACCTTTGTATTGTAATATAAATCGCAGTGGAACTTTAGTCACAGCATTTTGCTTTTGTCAATCTATCTATGTCTGTTTATGAAGATTACTGCCGATTTTTTGTTACTTCCTCATTTTACTGAATCATTAAAAAAATGAATAACTTTGAATCCCGTCTTGTCCAATTGAAACTTTTCCTTCATATATACGGCAGAGATGCAAAACGTGCAATTGAAGCCACAGAAAAAATCCTTGCGCTCAAATAATAACCCATCTTAGCACACGTCTCACGAGCCGCATCATTTTGCAAAGATGTGTGTCATTAGATCAAACAACTGTTCCAACCCATCTGCCATTTCCAGAACAAAGACAGCAATCAACTGAAGCAAAAAAAAACGATTTCTTAACGCACAAAAGTCCAGAAAAAACATTGATCCTGCGTGCCTCATTTTCTGGATAAACTAATTGAGCCTGATCTATTGCGCAAACCACGGACCAAAGCTGATGATAAAGTTATAGTAAAAGTAATTTATTCAACCATCTTTTGGGCTAACCAACCATCTGCTCACAAAGTAAAAGGAGTCGTTTTAAAAACTTGAACCATATAATACTGGAAACATACACACGAACCAACAAAAAAATGTCTGGACAACCTTTTGTTCAGGTCAATAATACAAGAGCAAAAAATTCTTGAATATAAAACCAAACCACCGTAGCAGACCACTAACTATAAATCTAAGGATCCCATGTGGACCCAGTAGCACGGTAAATTAGCAAAAGAGTTAGTTATAACAATGATGATATAATTTCTCCACAACCATTATCGTATTCATGCATCATCAAGTCTACAGCATCTTGGGACCATTTCCACAGATCATTATTACTATGCATATGCATGCAATGGTGGTGGTTGTGCAGCAAGCCAGCTGTTATATGTATACTATATCATCATCTCCTCCAGCATATGAGCTACGCTTAAACATTCTCAAGTCCAATCCCAATGTTAAGGCCAAGGTGAGTGAAGTGTACGGTTTTCCATGTGCTACCACTTTTTTCAAAAAAATTTCCTCCACTCTTTGTCTTCATTTTCGTGCCAGTTGAATGTCCAATGATAAACGAAACATAATCATGCAATAAATTGTCTACACTTATCGTTAATTTTTAGTCATAGAGTATACTATTTAAATACAAAGGCAATAAATGTACAGTCCCAGTGTCATTAAAATTCATAATTCGATAAACTAGTGCTATAAGTGTACGAATCTATTTTTTAGTATTATTAATGGTTAGTACGACAAACTTCCATCATATAAGGATTTTTCAGTTGAGGAAAAATAATAAACATTATAATAAATTCTCACTAAAACATGCAACTACAAATGCGATCTTTTAGTCAGTGATATTTATTTGCATGAATCCAAATGAAATTAAATATACTTTATCCATTTGATGTCAATGGTTTTTTACCACCACATGACTAGAAAAAAATTATTCAATCCGGTTGGTCAAACAGTAAGGCAATGTTTCTGCAGGTAATCATTTGCACACGTGACATGTACTAGTAAACAGTTTGTAACGTAAAAATGGGCGGGCCTTACCGGCAAAAATATTGCCTTACTCTTATGACCGGACTATAACTCAACTGGACAATTAAGCTAACATCTGCACACGCACCGGAGCTCCAGTTGTCCTTTCTCTCTTCTTTTTTAGCCAGTCAGAAAACTAATCAAGCAATAATCATGAGAAGCAAAAAATTAAAACAAGAATCCATGAAAAGTAGCAATGCAAACCACACAAGACCACTACTGACACACATCTGCCTGGCTCCTTCATTAGAACAAAGAAATCGATGATTGCCTCAAGGGAAGCAAAAAATACTTGAAGCTCATATATAAAAAATATTTTTATCTATTCCACTTGTACTATTTTTTTTCCTTTTCTTGTAAAGTGTGTGCATTGTTGTTCTTTTAAAACATGAATTGAAAACAGCCGGTGAACTGGCATCCCTGAACTTTCCTCCGTACATCCTATGCACTTTAAATGGCAATAACTTTTAGTTAGCCTGGAATACTAATCATGCAATTTGAATGGAACCTATATTAATGACTTGGCTTTGTTTTCCCCTTTCTTCCATCATAATCAAATACTAACTACCTATTAATAATGTAAACATAGGAGGCACAAAAAAGTGCATATGAAAGTCTTCGAACATCTTCTGTGTCTCTTTCTTCAACAGATGGCCTTTGAATCCTGCCCAGGTAAAGAGTTAGAGTTCACTTATGCATGTACATAAATATAAAGTGGGAACAAAACTCTAATATTATCACCATGATGCAATGAATGTAACAGACACAAACAACGTATCAGATTATATATGCTAATGTGCACAACATCTTTCAACATTCAATATAATGGTAAAAAGGATGGAAATTCTCTCAGCCAAAGATTCAGTCCTGCCTTCCCATCGTCTATAAACAGAGGCTGCATCATTTTTTGACATGCAAGTGGAGGGCACATAAATATTAAGTTTGGATGCTTGGGAAAAAAAGTGGAGCAGGTGTTATTTTATTCATGCATGCATTTTGAAGGGAGCAAGGTTGACTTTTTAAGACCTTGGCATTGGGAGTCCCTTCAACTGGGAATAAGGAAGCACACGGAGCGCTTTTTTATATACTCTCGTGAAGTTCAACGACTATAAGGGATGATGATCAAGTAAGTGGTTGTGTAAAAAAAAACAGGCTTACTTAACGTACTTTACATATGCTCGTATGCATAGATTATTACCACGAGAGTAGAAAGCAGTAGGTAAGCAGTCAAGTTGGGAAATGGTATAAGGCAGCTTGTTCCTTCTGAAGGGTCCCGCAGAAAAAATACATCGATTAAAATCTGGCTCCCTCGAAAAATGAATAACAACTATCAAATGTTGCCGACTTGTGGGCTCATCAACATGTTGAACTCTTTTTTTAATTTCCAGTGTATATAATGTGACGTGAACTTGAACCTGAGAATTTCAAGGCACTCCAGTTGGTCTTTTTAGTGTGTAATCAGGAAAATATAGATTCTCAGTAGAGACTCATACGACGCTCATCTCTATATATATATTTAGTTAGTTGGTGTAGTTGTCATTATGCAATGATAACAGGTGAGGCCTTAAGTCATCCCTTATAGTATAATATTTGCCGTCATTGGACTCCTTCGTCCAGATGGTGTCTTTTTCCATAGTTTTTTACTATTATTCAACGATTCTTTAAGTGAACACTTTACGAATGCATTTGGACTGAGCTCTGCCAAATAAATAGCCATGGTGTTTTATATGTAAAACTAAAAAGGCATATTTATATTAAAACTGTCAACTCAATTTCCAGACTTTTTCATTTAATACGAAATGCTAATCACCAGAAGGGAATGTATGCATTACGTTTTTTAAACATGCAGTATTTCCATGCTCTATCTCATTATGAAATTCACTCGATACTTCATGTTCTTATTATTGCTATGAATACATTTGTACAGGAGGATTGACTGACTGACTGAATGAGTCAACCAGAATGCCTGTCATCAAAATTGGGTGCCACAGATTTATCATCGTAGAATAATGACACCGGCGTAATATGAAAGGGATGCAAAAAAAGTTATCAAACCTATACCATTGTATGAAGCATATGGACAAAATACGTAACGAAATAATGCGTAATAATGAAATACTGTATTTCGTTTTCAACCAACTTTACTTAAGTCATTCATAAGTTACACACCATTTATTGGTTACCAGCTACACACACACTAACTACAGTACATTTGCTGTGAATCTCAAATCGTGAATAATTTTAGCGACATGAAATTACCATATAGTACGGAAAAAAACTAAAAAACTACTACCACTGGACAAATTCATGCAATAACAGCTTGTAGTTAACAATATAACGTTTCTCTCTACTCGACCATGTCTACAATCATATATATAGTAACAACAACATAGTAACAACAACAACATTAACACATAATACTTAAAAGTTAGTCATATATAGTTCATTCATGTTTACAACATGATATAATAAGAGCACCTGAGCTAAAAATTAAGATTGAGCTGTAAAGTTGCTGGAATGATCGCATAATGATTGATACCTTTGCTGTTGATTGAAACATGTTAAAAAAACATCGTTGTTCTAAATATTAAAGACAACGACAATAACTTTTTTAGATTTTTTTGAAGCCAATCAAATATAATATAGAGTATAATTAAATGTATTATAACAATAACCACAGTCAAGTGTTTTAAGGCATGTATAATCTAATCTCACAAAAATCAGAGTGGAATTTAGTATCACAGTTGTCATCAGTATATCTTTGTAGTAGTAGTAGTTATTGTTCTCTGGGGAATTCAAAGGAAAAATAATAAATGTATTACTCTACAGGCCAATCTTTTTCGCTCAATTTGGGGATGAGATTCCAATAAGAGTTTTATTTCTCGAACAAAAAGAGGAGAAATTACACCAAACACAAACAAGTACGTTTTTTTTGGGAACCCACTTGACAAATTAAAAGTGAAGGAATATCATCTAGTATAAAATATTACATTCATACGTCATCGCATTCCATATAAATATAGAGCAACTAAAATTATTAGTAGTGAGTGTGTTTCCGTGAAATCTGTGTTTACTACCGCTACTTTACATTTTCAATCAGTCCTTTTTTGTGATACATACTAGCCCCACGCATTCTCCGGTTAATCCAAAATGCTTGCTCATCAACACAGTAAAATAACGTTCATCTTTTCCGCACACCAGACAACATTACAACAGGCATAAAGGAATTCATTTCATGCACTACAATTCCTTTTGTTTCAGCTGTACACACACATTAGCAACTCTCCTATTCGGTTGAGATTGTCGTATAAAAATCATTTCCTTGACACACAGTCAATACACCGCACACTCTTTTTCCCGAAGAAAAAAAATTCCATACATTTAATTCATTGTCACACAATTATTGTCTCGTGTAATTCAATCTCATCAAGTTTTCATTATCAAAAAAGCAATCAGCTACATATATAGATATATAATGTATAATCTCTCTCTTTCTTTTCTGGACTACATACACGCATATAAAAACTACAATCACCATTTCTGGAAGACAAATTGGTATTTTTGTATATGTATGGATATACATTAGATAAATATCCTATTTGTTGGTAGAAAAGGTATGGAGGAATTCAAAATCTACATCTATTGTTGTCACTCACTATCATATTTCATTCATGACCTGATCCAAGAAGAAAGGCAGAGCGTATCAAGTTTCCATTTTTTTTCACCACTCATTATCATATACACCTCACGTTCACTCTTCTGTATACAGTATACACCTATTATGTAATAATGCTAGAGTCCGATTTGTAACACACACACTCACACTCGTACAGTAGTAGTTGTACACAAATAAAATTATACCTCTCATTACCATGTAAAAAAAAAGATCCCTTCCTTCCTTGCGACAATCTTTGAAATGTTCTCTGCATGTATGTATGCGATGATTGAGGATGAAGATGATGCACATGTGTAGAAGCTATAAGCATTTTTTTTCGTTCCTATATTTTTGTCTCTTCAGTTGAACTATGAACTGACCCTCCTCAATAGTTTGTTTTCATCACTAGAATTCACAAATAATAAGTAATGTACACTTGGGGGATTAATACTTACATTTTTTTGTATGTTCTGTTGTTGTATCAAGTGGACGAAGATAAGATCAGGCTAGAATTTATTCTAGGATAAATAATACAGGGGATAGGAACCTTTTTTTATCATCATAAAATTATCATTTACTCACTGAATGCATGTGCATTATATAATGGGAACCTTATGTCTAATATTTGTGTACTTATGTACCCACACAATATTTTCTCCATTCATTCTCACACATGGCTATCTCAGCTATCTCTCATTCATAATCGTTATCGTTGTATAGATTCTAAAAATATTACAAAAAATTAAACAACCAAGTTAATTGTTGTGATAGCTAAACAAATTGCGATCCGAAACATGTTTGTGTGATTTGAGTTGACCTACACTTTTAAGTCGGCGGGAGATCGCACGAAGTGAGATAGGTCAAAAGAAAACATTATATGCAGTGTATGATGAACCAATGCATAAAAAACTCTGACCGGAGACACTTTAATGCTCATATGGTCATACAAGATTTTTTCCCTTTCCCGCACAACTGCAATAATTGCAATTGCAATTGCAATCCTATGATCGAAATGTCTAAAAGATGATTTCGAAAACTAGTTGACTCTATATAGCTTCTTTCCTTTCATAATAATAATTGCTATTACATAAGGTTCAAAACAAAAAACTTCAACAAAAAGTCGTAAGATCGATGAAATGAATTTCAAACTTGACAGAGTAACCTGACATTTCACGTCGCCAGCAGTTCATCATAGTTATGATCTATTGGAAACACTACTTACTTCATGAAGGCATTTGATGCATTTAAATATATCCTTGAACGGATCCAATGGTTATTAAAGGTCGCACCTATTGTACAATATGCAAACTAATACGACACCTGTTCCGTTCAAAACCATGAATACAATTATATAGGGGAAAACGTTACAACGATGAGCATCACTCTCATTATGCAACAATAGTAAATAAGTATTTGTTAGCTCGATCTATTGTTCTATCTATATAGGATGATACAAACTAAACAAATATTCATACCGACTTGACTTAACATTAACAATGTAGACCTAGGAGAAGGCGAATACCGAATCAAAAGCCTACCTACTGCTTGTATGAAAAACTTTTGTCTCACAATAAAACAATAGGGGATCGATAATACAAACAGAAAATTCGAGAACAACAACAGCTATAACTTTATATTTGGGATTCGATCCCTTGGGATGATTGGATGATACTAGTAACTAATTGTATCACTCCGAATGTGTGGCTCAAGTTCTCACCTGTAGTAACATATTTGCAAAGGAGGAGTTAGTGAACTTGAAATGCCGTTTGTCATAAAATTTCAGTAGGGCTGGGCTATAAGGATGGTTTTCTTTGAGATGAATGTAATGAACTTCGGGCTCTCCAGTGGTATGACCACACTCCTCACAAACATACACCTTCGTCCTGCGCTCTTTGTAAGCGTAACTATGTTGCACTCCATGCACTTTCAAACAATGAGATTCCAGGCTGCATCTTTGGGTGAACGATTTCTCGCACATGTTGCACTTGTAGGGTCTTACACCTGGACAAAAGACACATAAAAAATGCACGTTTTATTACCGTCTGCTTTCTTTTTTTTTATTAAACTGAGGGTTTTGGAGCACGATTTATTTCTACACCATGAGGCAATATATTATTGTGTCGTAGTGGTCAGTTTAAAATTATTGGGAGCAAATATAAAGGTTTAATATTTTTTGGAAAGTAAAAATACTTTGATAAAATAAATAAAGTCATTTTATGACAAGGCCACCAAAAAACTGGGTGAGGGAGAAACCATACCTTTTCCTTTCAACAGAAGAGAAATGGAAACGTAATAAAAAGGGCCAACCAATTTTTTTTACTGCTTTTCAACTATTTAGACTGGAATGATTTTTAGTTTGCCCTCAATTCGTCTTGAATACACCAATTATATTGTATACGGGCTACGGGCTAACAAAACAAGAGAGTAAAAAAACTGTCTAAAACTAAGACTGTGATTTTTTTCAATTGAACAGGAAACTGACCATACATCATACAAACATAAATACCGATATTTTTGGGTCTCGTGCTACCGAAGTTATAAAATCTCTTTCTTTGTTGCTCCAAGCAACTAACTAAAACATAAGTAAATAGTTTCACAAAACGAACCTGTATGTGTCCTCGTGTGTCTTTTCAGGTCAAATGTATCATTGAATCCTTTTCCACAGAAAGTGCACAAGTAGCGTTTCACATCTGAGTGACACTTGAGATGACGATTCAAAAGTCTCTGCAAATTGAAAGCTTTCCCACAAATCTTGCAAGCCAACTTCCCTTTTCCTTTGCCAGAGCAGGTGGAAGTAGAGTTGTCATCCGAGGAATTCTCTCCATTTTGACTGCACATCGACTTCTCTGTGTCCAGAAGGCGCCGATCTGGAGAATGAGAGGCCAACGGGTTCTTGATCCCATGTCCGCCATTAACGAATTCGACAGGAGCATCATTTGGAATTCCCAACTATTGAAATATATCACCGTATTCTCAAACCTCAGCATCTTTCCAAAATCAACAACCAACTGTCTAAAACAGATGTCTACAATAACCATATTGATCATGTTAGTAAACACAAACTACTACTGACTACTACATCTACAAAAATTAAACTATGAATTCGAAGCGGTTCTAAAAGCATTTGAAAAAATGAGAAGCTTTATTTGAGAGAGCAGTTCAAGTGAAACACTTGGGATTAGTTGTGAAAGGTAATAGAGTGAGAGCTCAGATACTAACCCTTTGCTGAACGACGGGGAGTCTCACTTGAAGTGAAGGAATGCTCGTGATGTCATTCACAGATGAGCCAGAGGAGTGTCTTCTGGGTCTGGACTGGTGACTTGTACTCGGACTATGGTCCATAGATGGAGAAGGACCCGGAGTTCCATAGTCTGTCAATGGGGTCAACGGTGTGCCAGGAGGAGATCCACCTGACCCATTGGTGCACGAGTGGGGGGAGGGCAGAGATAACTGGGCTGGGGATGAGGTAGGTGGTGAAGGAAGACCTGCAATCGAGTTCACTATCTGTTGGGCTGAAGGGACATGGTGACCCAGACTGTTGTTATTCGAGGACGAGTTGGAGGTAACTGGTGTGTTCAGCACGGATGCATTCAGGTTCAACTGGTGGTCCAGGGCGGCATTGAACTCATCACTGAAATTGAATCCTCCAAAGTTGAAAAAATCATTGTTCCCCTGATGCTGTTGTTGTTGATGATGTTGCTGCTGTTGCTGATGATGATGGAGTTGGGCTGTTGTGAATTGCTGGCGACCTTTACAATAATAAAATGCATGTGATGATTCAGTCAGCGATGCTAGTAAGCTATGATAAACTATATGAATATACTGTGTCTTATCAAATAAACGAAACATGCAAAATTATGGTTCGTACAAAAAGAACAAGACTTACCATTATTTCTTCCATGAAGACCATTATCGACCGAGGAAGCATTCGATGTACGTGGAATGAAGTGACTGTTATTATTATTCGAGAAATTGCGATGACCGTCAGAGCCCCTGTTGCTGGAAATACAGTGCTCCGGGTTTTGAGGATCCATTGGAGTCAATGGTGCTAATAATGGTGGAGGATCTGGTTGTGGAGGTTCGACGTCGTGAGCCGGTGGATCATCCCGGTACAGCTCTGCGAGCTCAAGCAAAGATTCTGGACTGGGTAGGGGTAGTAATAACGGATCGTTGCCTAAATGCCCTCCACCTGGTCCACCAATACAGACGTCAAGTAAGGCTTCTGTGTGACGAGGATCGTATCGTGATAAGAATGCTCCACCAACGCCATTTCCATTCCCGCTGCTGGATCCAAAATGACCACCAAGTCCTAGACTATGGACCGGCGGTAAAGGGTCTGTTGCCAAACGGTAAACGCTACCTGATCCGCCACTACTGCCACTACCATGCCCACCGTTCATACCACTTGATCCACTCCCGTTATGACAAGGTGGAGGATCTTTTCCACTTCCATTAAGGCCACCAGGAGGAATACCATTCATGTTACTCCCTTTTCCATTTTGACCTCCGGATGGCATTCCACCACCCATACGTCCACCTCGCGGAGGTCCGTTCCCCTCATAATCTTCTGGTTGTAAGCTGGAGCTTCTATTGAATCACAATAGGGAGAAGCATTGTAGGCAATGTTAGATTAGACGTTTGTGCAAACTAAATCAACTTTTCAATTGAAATGGAAGTCACTATCAAGCGACTAAATATTAATTCAAATCAAACGGTCAATGTCGAAAAAGCTAACCTGTCTCCGCTTTGACTAAAATCCAAAGGTGCGTCTTGCTCTGGAGGATAAGTCGGATTGATCAAAGGTGACTTTGGAGCCGGTACTCTTTGAATTACTGATGGCCGAGATGGGTGTAATTCTGATTTCAACTTATTTTTCGGATCTGTAAAAGACATAATTAAAACAAAATAAAACAACGGAAATCAAAATCACCGTGCTCTATTTTCGCGAAAACAAACATGAATTCTTAACCAACTTTCTAACTAACTAAATTCTTCTGCAATCGGCGTTTAAAAGTAGCACAGCAAAGCCACCTAATCCTGCTAAACAATTCACTTTTCTTTCACAACGGCATGGAAACCAAGCAACAGTTTGCCCAATTAATCCCCAGGTAATTTGTCTTTCCTTAATCAATTAACCCAGAAATTATTCAGTAAACAAAGCATACAGCCCAGACTTGCGACCAAATAGCGTTAGATGGCGAATAATACAACAAGAGAGCAAATTCTTTCTCTTTCTAGCAAACGAGTAGCGAAAACCAGTTCGTTAACCCCTTTCTCCTATCCTCCACTTCATAAGACTGGGTTTCTTGAAGCTGGTTACAATTCCATTGCCTCAACATGTGAAGCCAACAGCCCAACGTAGCATATAGAATCCACCATGGCTCCTCAGATTCGCCACAGCTTCCCCCTTGACAATGCCCATCCATACTACGTACTGTGCGAAAGGGAACTAACTATAGCTTCAACTTTTACAGGTTTACTCACTCAATAGCATGCATAAGAGAAAAAAACAACAAGTGGATGAAAGGAACAAACAGGGATTTAGTTAGTTAGCTATCCCCGATCTATTCTGTGTATAAAACTCCCTCGTAAGTCTGCAACGCAATTTAAATTCTCTGGCTGAAACGGGATTTCATTTCCTTTCATTGAACTCACTCACTAGAAGAGAAAGATGCAAACCAAACCAGTATTGGTATCCATGCATATGGATGAATGCAACTACCAACAAACTAGCTAGAGGGGAAAATTATTCCAACCCTGTGGGTAAGTTGGAGAATGAGATGGAAAGGATGACACGTCCACTTGGATTTGGCACATCCCTCTCCATGTTGAACTACCAACCATTTGTGTTGTTCAATCTTGTATGCCTTCTTTTTTTGGATAGCGGATTTCATACCCCCACAAATCTTGCGCAAGAAAATTAGCATTACATGGAGCGACAAGTGGGCCTGTTACGTGTTCTCGCCCCGTAATCCACGTATGTATGGCAGTGAGCAGTATTACTGCATTTCTAATGCGTTGCATTCTTACAGTACGCTTTATGCTAATAATGTGCACACATATGATATGAGATGCGGACCACAGTTGGTTAATGGTTCTTGTATAATCTTTATATCATGTATATGGTCATCTCATCAGTCATCATTAATGTTTTTTATCACTGTCCGAATTCACCTTTGTGTACACAGTTTAGATATTTGGAGAATGCTACCTAGTCCATCGATATATACATAAGTAAAACTCTATCTGACGTTGTGCATCACCAGAGCTTTATAATCTTTTAGGATTTTCCATACCCAGCTAGCATAATTTGCACCTGAGGACCATGTGTGAAAATAGGAATGTAATAACACGCTCAAGTGATTCAATATTGGTCGTAAAAATTATGGGCAGCATGAATCATTCCTTCTTTCGTTTGAGTTTTCAATATTGGAGAGATAGAATGCAAATTTTCATCTAGCCATGTTTGTAGACAACTGTGCGACGAATTATATGAATAGTTTTCCTCTTACAAATAAAAGTATTTAAGCTACAGGAATGAACTGAATGAGTGCAACCAACTGTAGCACCCGATGGAATACGTTTAAAAACCCTGTTCATTATCTATTTGTCACTGACTACATTCATTTCACTTTAAAATCACCGTTGTAATGTTGATTGTTGTTGTTGTCAATACAGAGCACCAGATACGTAGTACGTTTCAGTACCGGTTTAAAGAAACTCAAAGTTGAAACTCATCACTATACAAACACGCATGGATTTGCATAATGAAAAAAGTTCACTATAATTTTCATGCAATGAAAACGTAAGCGGGTCTATTAATCCTCGCAAAGTATAAAACATGCATTCACTTGCTACATCATTTCCCACTTGCATCCCTAGACTGAATTAATTTGAAGCCCCAAATATGAACAACATAATAAATTTAATAAATATCCCTTATAGTTTAAAAAAAACTGTCTGAAGGTGACCGAGTAATCGTCCCATAATGGAAACATGGAAGAAAAAACAACCTGATGGGCCATTCTTCGTGCCATTCAAATCAAAAGAACTAACTAACTAAGGTGAATGAACTTGGCTAGTGAAGTTAGCGTGCGAAAAATCCTTAAGGTAATCTATAGAAATAACAGAGAGATGTACACCATACAATTTGCAAGCTTTATTATTAAGCCCCTGAGATCGCATATGAAGCTTTTTGCCAATCCTACCCATACATGTGTATGTATTCACTTTAAGATTTATATACTTGTGGTGGTGCAATTTTTTTTTCGGACATCTTTTCTTCTACCCAACTGCTTAGAATCTACCTTCCCCATATAACTAACTAACTATGCGGGTACATCCACTATAGTTAGTTAGTTAGTTAGTCTCTTATCCAATCCTATTATTGCATGAGCAAAAAATTCAACAGGTAACTACGTAAGAATGACGCAGTTAAGAAACAAGCCGAAGATAATACATCCTCACAACTATACTACTACCCTCCAATCCCATGTGTGTGTGGTACACATGAAACATTACTGCATCCATACAGCTACATGTATTTGGGTAAGTAGTTACACTCACAGGTAACTATGTGAAAAATGAGTTTGACAAAGAACTTGAAAAAGAGTCTAGTCTCGCCTCTCCAACATTAAAGAACAAGATAGTGGAGGAGAAGTGCAGTACAACGGGTTTTTGACTCTCCTGCATATTTCTACACAGCATTATGTTCTATACTATAGCTACCACTCGTCCGTGGTGAATTCCTACCCTCACTCACTCCTATTAGCTTATACAGCTTATTGTATCCATCTCGCTCCATACTTTGCTCACTACTGCTGCCATCATCCCTTTCCCATTTGTTATCCTGTAGGATTCCATTGCTTCGCATCCCCATTCCATCCACTTTCTCACTCATCAAGTGTGGGACTGCCTAACCCTTTCTTCAAGCGCTTTATACACAGTTACAATACATAGGGAGGCTTAAAACCCAGCCAGTATGCACAGGCTGATTCTATCAGCTCTGTTTTTTTCTCGGGTATGAAACACCTACTGATTGTTGTTTCGCCATCCTGTGCTCGTCTCCATGCAAGACGTAGATTGTACAGAATATATCTGTGCACATATGAAAACAACATGGCCGGAATTATCTCTATTGTATTGGGAGCGCCAATAATCTTAAGCTACACATTCCCAAACCAGCATGACAGAAATGGGGAGCAAAAAATTGCCAACTTCCATAGAAACAAATATCACGTCTTGAGCATGAATCCTGTACGGAGTATAATTGATCTCCTTTGTGAATGCAAAAAAAAGTCATGCAATCATAGCAATAATCGTCTTTGGAAACTTGATTTCTATTGCGAGTAATACATAAAATACGTCCGTTTTTTAAACTCTTTGACTATGAAAATTACTTTTTTCAGTTATTGCCCATTCTAAATAGTTTTTCACTGATTGTATGACCGTATATAGTAGGTGAGTACTGAAGTTCACTGTTTATTTCATCAACGACTAAAGAGTCTAAAACATTTTTTGTACCAACCTGAGTGAGTGAGTTTTATCATTTGAAATTAAATCAATGTCAATAGGATAGAGCAGTAATTTGAACAAGTTGAAAATTATCCATAGATGCACATTCATACATTGAAACAAGTGGGCGTGGACATTTAAGAGAGTCGTGGTGGGTATTAGTAAATTCCATATAGTCTGTCACTAGCAAATGACGAAGCCAAAAACTAAAAGCCACTAATTACGCAATGCTCATTATGTTTATTGCAGTTTGTTACTTCATTACAGGCTGCAATTTTTTAAACATTTCATTTGCAGTCTATGCGAGCAAGTCTACATAGCCAGCGTACAATTTTAACTGCTACATGTTTTATACCCAATTCATGGATATCCTTGGATGGTGAAAAAAATGTACTCGTGTCATTGAAATCCTAAAGAATGGAACTTGAACATACTACAACACCAACCCCGTATCATCATGTTGCATTTAGTATTAAAAAAACCTTATGTTCTGTCTATGTGACAGCAAACTGTGTAGCAACTATAACTAACTAACTCCAAGTTTTAATTTTGCGTGCTCCACTCATCTGTCTCGCCCTTTCATTGTTTTTGTAATGTCGTAGTGCATATGCTGGGACTGATGACAGGGCTTTTGCACAGCAAATAAGTTACACAAACTCCCATGCATATACCACTATATTTTGCACATGCAGTCGCCTAATGATTTGGAGACCATTTTTATGACACTTTTCCGCTATTACTTATCACAAGAATGCCGTAAGCAAACATACATATAGGCACACTAACTAACTAAAACCCACTCTACCTTTTTTTGATTATCACAAACAAATATCCATGGTTGTCAAAAATTCCATGCATACACATCTTCTTACAAACACAATGGGCCAGGTAGACAGACCATACAATTTTCATAAAATTGCAACTTCCGTAAAAACTCAGGTCTGCCCATGGAGCGTACATCCCATCTTACATCCAGGGAAAGAAAAAAAATAATGGCAACAACCAGTCAAAACTTCAACCTGTCTACACATCATGAGAATTTTATTGAATCCCATGCAAAAATGGCTTCACTTAAAAAATACAGACTTTGAACGGGAAACACGGAATAATTTCCTCATAAACCAATGGAACGAATACCTAGCTTTATTATCCATACTAACAAACCTACTAACTAACTAAGGAGAGAAAAATACCAGAGCATTCAATTCTATATTCCCTATATACTATAACTAACTAACTAACTAACTAACTGCATGATAATATTTATGCTCTCATGCAATGCATTGGGTGCTGTACACAGTTCCTTCTCCCCGCACCAACCCCTGATTTTTACAGCCAACCAACTCATCCTCGACTTTTTTTCGCAATGTATATCAAACTTAAAAGGATATAAGTTTATTCACCCTTTCCTCATGATCATTACGCTCTCACCACTACTACCACCTTTCGTCCCATCGGTTCCTCAGGTAAAACAAATTCTCGTATATAGATAATATTTAACCAGTACCAGTTGGTCGGCTGGTTGTTAGTTAATAACATTGGCTACTTACTGCTACTCCTAGACTGTACAGCTAACTAACTGACTGATGAATGATGATGATAGGTGGTTGCAATTTTGCTAAAACAACTAGACAGGGCAACCTATAACTAAATAACAAGTCCAGTCCCTATCCCAACATGGAAATTGGCAATCCAAGTGAGTGGTACCTCTACACCATGTTACATATTATTTCATGACACACAATGGGAGCATAATATAAATTATATTGACTACAAAGGCTGGATATTGTTTTAAACTTCATTTTATGAGCCTTGTTATTTTTCCATGCCATGGAAGAATCATAAAAAACGCAAGTAACGATAGTAAAATGTCTACACTGTGATGATCAATTTTACTTCGTGGAACTGATTGGTTGGATTAACTTCATATAGGCTGCGCACATAAAAACATGACCAAATGGCTTTCTAGGCATGTAATGTGGTGCAATTTTCAAGTCCCGTTTTTAGTATATTTAAGCTTCCTTCCGTTGTACGAAAAAAAGTCTTCAGTAGTTCTGCCTGCAGAATACGGTTACGAGAACTTTTAGTGCTGTGTATATAACGACGAGATGGAAATAAGATCAACAATAGACTTGTTTGAATTCATGCACCGTGCACTTTTTTCTTACCCATAAAGGGGTAACAATGGATTTTTGTTCGGAAAGCTAGGATCAATGATTTCATGTCCCTGTACAGCATCCTCACAGCAGCTAGAGCATTATAATACCATCTAGAATCTTTCTATGGAAATTTATCAATTATTATGAACTCACAATCACTTCCTCTACATGAAATGAAAGATTATGAAAGATTCCGAAAGATTAAGATCGCGTGCAGTCCTTTTTATTAACACATTTATTAACAAATCCCTGACTGACTATAGCTCCAGGTTCAGAAAAGATGGAAAACAAAAACCGTTAGCTTTTGCTGCTGCTGCTTGTGCAGCCTCTAAAGTTGTAGGTGTAGCTTGCTGTCTATTAATAAACACCAGCACCTCCTACATGCCTATCATTATCAATAATAATAGGTATATGCAGTGTACATACGGGAACGTTAAACATGGAACTTCTACGTGGAGTTCAATGCCCAAATAAGAAAAGAACAAAAATGAAGGCTAAAGTGATAATGGTGCATGATAAATCCATCTGGCCCAATGGAGCCTGTCTTAAGAAAATGAGTAGTCTCACAAATTCAATATTCATCATCATATTTCTCAAATTTTCCTCCCAAATAGTCACACACAAGGCAGCATTGTGATGTGGACACTAGAGTTAGTTAGTTAGCATATGCAGTATATTATGTATATCTACTTCCACGATTATAGCCCTTTACAATGCACATATAGACACAGATTTTTCAAGGAAAAAGTCACAAATTCCCCACAGAGCTTTACTTACTCACTCATTGTTGACAGCTCAAAGGTCATTTCTATTCTTATTGGTACCACCTTCCTGGCAAAGTAAACGAGACGCAGGTTCCAACTTTGTACATTGGGAAGGGTTGAGTGAAACCTTTTTATACCTAGTCACTCACTCAGCCCTTAAAATAACTGGGAAAAGTGTAACCAAAGGCTTGTTAAGCAGTACACTATAATGTTTGCTAAATGTACACACAAATCATCGGTTGTATATAATTCCCAGGAAGTAGTCAAGTAAAACAAATTTTTAAGCAATGACCTTTTCTAGCAACTTTAGTTGGTTTAGTTAGTTAGTTAGTTATTCGTACACTCATAAAGGTTTACTTTTTTTTGAACTTACTTGACTAACTTGTACACAGTGTATACGGGGACTTTGGCGGGACAGCCTATGAACATACAGACCCTATTATTAGAGGATTGTTTTATTGAGTTTAAAACTATTGAACCGGTGACATTTTTTTCCGTTAAAAAAATAGACAGTTTCTTTCAAGTCCAATAATATTGCGGGCAAGTTCTAAGGGGTAAAAGCATAAACAATACATTGTCAGTCATTGTGACTGGAATTGTCAACGACTTGTTTCATCATATATCACTTGCAAATAGCAATTCTAAAAGAGGGAGGAAATGAACCTTTGGAAAAGCGCTAAAAAATTTACGAGAGGATCACAAAAAGAAACAAAAGGATTATAATACTTCAAACTACTATTATATAAAGTGTAGTAAAATTAATCTATTCCATTTGCTCATGTGTTTTTTTTCAAGAGCTAAAAACTCGTATACCCTGCTCAATAGAATTTTGCTCCATGCACAATGACAAATAAATATTTCATCACCGTCATTCAGTACATATCATTCGAAGCCATAATTTTATATACAATAAGACATAAAACATTTTTTTCCATCCTACTATGTTATACAAGAGTGCGAGTGAGGACTTCAGACTTCTTTAATTTTCCAGACAAAAGATTTTGCACAACATTTTTTTTAATTCCCAAAGTTTGCAAACATAAAGACCTTAATTAACACCAGTACATATGTAACTGCTGATATGCATCGGATGTGTATGTAACATATCATGTTGAAACGTTTTTAAAGTCCTCCTTACACATTCCAGTCAGCATAACATTAAAGGATAAAAAACGCCGTATTAATATGATATAACATGAACAGCTAAAAATCTTCATAACGTTCTATTTCTGCAGCGTTATGCCCATTGTAATACCTGCCAACCTGACTGCAATACAAAATGACTTACAACTTATATGTGATACATATCTACTACATGGAATGGCGTCCAGGCGTAGCGTTTTTTGCTTGCCTTGCCACCAAAGTGAGAAAAAACATAATTTGAAGGTCGAGGAGTGGTTTTTTCTTTCACCAATGACATCATCTCCAATTCACAAGCATAGCACAACTCACTTGAACTAATCTTAAATTTAAGAACGTACTTGCCACACAGTAAAACTTATCCCATATACTTTCATGTGAGTTCTAGCGCGCCTTTCATTACATACGGTCGCAAAAAAAGAAGAATGCATTAATTGCTTCAACGCCGTATAAGAAATGGCCGGCACAAACATTTTACGGTTACAGGTTTGCATAATTGATCATTAAATGAGCGCCTTAAATTTCCTCCAAGATTCGTGACTCTGCTGCATAGAGCCTGCTGACCATAAAATTCCAAGACCCACTGTATGCTCGTAATACCGAATTATAGATTGTAACTCCACCCACGTACACGGCGTACAGGTTCTATTTTCATGGAGATTTGTGCATTGCAGACATTGCACAAGGTTTCTAAAAAATGTCTCCCCCATTTTCCTATCTTGCAGTCAAGTGTAATTTTTAACCCTTCAGTCCCCTTGTATTTATTTACCTTCCGCATGAATACAGTTATAGAGCCTGGCAACATTTTCACCGCTACTATATAACTACAGGGTACCTACTCCTACCTGCCCCAATAAACTGATCTTTTTAACTCACATTTTTTACTTTGACTGAGCCAACTAACTAACATCCCTCAGCGGTTTGTACAAGTTTTAAACAATTTTATGAGTCCTTTTATGCATTGTGTAAGTCATTATCATCAGCATGACTTCAGAATACAAAACGAAGGTAGCAGGCAAAACAAGTGCATCTTTTTCTGTTCACATTGATCTCGTAAAAAAGTTCTTTCCCAATAATATCGACCGTGAAAGAATGAACCCAGGCAAGTTTTTTTCCCTCTCCTTCCCTGATTCTCTATAACCTTCTATAAAACAAGATGTGATATAAATGGTCCACATTATGGTGCACTAAACAGCAATTATGATGAAGCTTCTCACAGCTACTATACTGCTGGCTCTCAAGATAATCTTTTTGAAGGGTGTGGATGAAGAAAGGATAGGCCAGGGTTTCCAATGAAACTGCACAAAAAATGAGTACAGGCCAGATGGTCGCCTCTTAACCGGAGTCAAAGATTTACTTCAATTAATAGATACACATATATACACGGCTAGTTACGGTGCTGGGATTTAGGACCCTTGAAGGGTTAAAAAAGAGAGAAGAATGCCAGAGGACCGTATCATCATTATTTAGATAGAATCATCGAACCCATCCTGCAAGCTTGGTTGGTTCACTTATATAACTCGTCTTATGAACTGGACACGCATAGGTTTTGTGCACACAACTTGCTATAGGACAATTGAAGGTGTGTGCATATGTGCGTGTACATCAAATAAGTAGCGGTCGAAACGGGCATTGTGGCCTTGGCCGCTACCTTTTGAGGCTAAAAAAATCACTCCTTTGCATAAATGTATTAACCAAGAGTTGAAGGTAACAATGAAAGATTATTAAATCCTCAGGTGTGTTGCCACTGGCTACAATGAAATAATAATAGTATTTGTAACCAACATGTTTTATGGGATGGGAGAAAATAATCAGATAGTGGCAAAAAGTGTTTTTTTTAACTAAAATTAAGATAAAATCATATCCAGAATATGAAGGTCTGTTTAAAAACTCTAAATCCTTGGATTTTTAGAAACCCGGCTTGGAATTCTTGCTCTCCTTCACTACTAATAGATAATGGAGAAGAAAACACGAATGAATTCAATCATGCCTGGTCACGGAAGGTCAAAATTCCAGTATGGACTTCAATTGCATTTTTTATACCTCAAATCAACTCCATTGTGCCAACTCAAACTAACTAATGAATACAATAAGATTCGAAGGATAAATGTTTCTCAAGTTCAATGCCAATTTCTACATGATCTTGAAATTCATGGAAAAGAAAAGCATTATTACATAATGGTTTATTTACCGATCATTTTTTCACACTGGGCAATGCACTTCCAAACTTCACATCATGCTATAATTTCATGATCTAATGAATCTAAAACCTTGAAAGTCTGATATGAAATCAAAAGAAAAAACTGGGCAATTACTTCGCTCCAGAACTTAACCTTGTTTACATCCAATTCTATCAAGGATCCTAAAATCAACCTTCTACACTCCTCGTACTATTCTCCCAATAAAATATCATGAAGAATACTTTAAAAAAATATGGAACGCAACCTATATTTTCTCACACAAAAAAATAGGTAAACTCATAAAACTTTTACAATCCACAGCTAAATTTTTATCCCAAAGCCTCATACAATAAATGGTCCAAAACGATACTAACAATCTTAGCCAACAATCCCAATAGAATCTATCGTAAAGAAGAGCTTGAGAAAGCCTACAAAACGAGCCTGTAGTGAAATCAAAGGTCTTTGAGCATAACAAGGCCCTTCAAGGGCCTTCAATAGGGAAAGTGAAATGAAATGAATAAGAACGAGCTGAGGGCAAGACATTGAGATGGAAAAAATTGAAAGTCAGTCACTCACAACGTACTTTACATTTCATTTTCTCTCCCCGTTAAGTTTGCATTTTTTTCACCACTGGGTCGGGTAACAGTGTAAAGGAATGAAAAACTTGAATGATGATGATACTCACAGAAAATACATTACTGGATCATGTTGGTGTGCTCATACCTTTACAAGATTAGATAAAGGTAATTTTTTTCACTCTTTTCCAACTCCTTCCATCCATATTATGTGTGTAACATGAAAGGTATAAACTTTGCCTGCAGTCATCATATAAAAGGATGAGATTTTTACTTACTACACTCCAAGTATGTACAGCTGTTCCCACTATCTATTAACCTATGGATACATAGCTGCTCAAGTATGCATTTAGCCTGAGGGTCTCGTTGAACCGGGTACCCGTGACCGTTAGGGCGAATATAGGAGACTCTACATATGTAGTTAGTTAGTTACGTACAGGATTAAACGTAGATTCACATAGAGAATGGAAAATAATCTCGCAAAATCCTAACCTGTTCACATGATGGAGAACAGGTGAACATAGCATGTTAGTTAGTTAGTTAGTCTACCAACAAAATACACGTGAATTTCCAGCCAACTAAAAACTAACTAACTAACTCATTCCTCTATCTTCTTTTTACTGGCCTTGGCAATGTGAGAATTTTTTTGTATTCTTTCATCATCAGTTCATACATAATAGAAATTACGACTATGGCGCACTATATATATGCAAGGCATGTATAATCTGTATTTTTCGTACCACTGGCTTTTGTGTATGCATAATGCATGCTATACATGGTCTCTTTGCTCATATTGCTATACCTGTCTTTCGGTGTGTGTCAAACGCTATGGAGCTGTTTAGCTTAGTTAGTTAGTTAGTTGTACACAGCAAAACTTACTGCTGCTTTTAAAGCCTCCTGATGCTGAAGGTATGAGCAGACATCCAGACTCTGCATATAGCAAACGTGGCATTTTTTATTGCATTTTTCTTCTCCCATCATTGTATGCACAATGACTGACTGAATCACAGTGTGACGAGGCTCAAGAAAATAGAACCACAGTCATGACTATAGACTTTGACGAAAGGAAAAAAAACCTTCTCATATAGTCTGTATCATTAAGTTTGCATTGTGCCTGAGGTAGTGGTTTCCACCCACGGGTATTTTTATCCCTCTTTCAAGACTGTTATTGCTTCCATGTATTCGAATTACACAGGTTATTTGACTGGGCTACTCCAACCCTGTGGTCTCAAATTTCCATCTAATGTTTCAATTGAGCTTCCATTGTTCCTTGGCCGACTAAACTCAAAGTATGGAAATGGAAAACCAACTCAGCAGTTTCGAGAATCTTAGATTGAGATTTTTACCCCAAAAAAGGAACAAACACTCTTTCTCCCCAAAACCCAATCAAACTCACACTCATTATTATTATTTCTCTTTTCATTTACAATAAGAACAGCTACTTTGGTCCTTGGGAGTTCTGGGCAGGTGAAGGAAATTTAGTCCCTGGGAATCTAGTCCTACTCAAATAACAAGTACTCTCTGTACACGTTTTGTGTTGTACGGCTAACCATATTGTCTTGTATACAATCGCTTTCAGTTCGCATAAGTAAAAGTGGTCCAGAAAACTTGTACACACATCTCAGAAAGGGTCTTCTGTAGGGCACGACTTGCACTCTCGTTTCAATTCTTTATATGCACAAACTATAGTATAAGTGGATGTGTTTACTCTGTACAGACAAATAAATGGCCCTTCTCCAGTTCCCATCCCGTCTTATTCATTCAAAAAACATTTTCAAATATAGATGTTCAAGTAAGTAGTAAGCATTTATGAATCTCAGAAATCTGATGAGCTCTTGTCATCTCCAGTTTCATATCTATGTACTCTCTTAATGTACACTACACATCTGACTAACTAAGGACTCAAACAAACAGCTTTCCTGCTTCCTTTGTTATTGCCAATAATAGTATACCTAGTTCCCTAAACGGAAACCTTTTCTTATCATCATTTGTATAAATCTAAGATACTCTCTGATCAGGATTCAAGCATGTATGCATCCACAAGTTTAACATGGCTCACATTTCTTTCCTGCCTCCCACCTTTCTATCGCAACTAACTACTAGTATACGCCAAATCACTAGCTATACTATATGGTGTAATATAATGTGGCTAGCTATTAAACCAACCAACTGATAAACTCTCAATTTTTTCTCTCATTACGGTCACACGTATAATTTGGCTGGTTTAAAAAATCCATAAAATTTTCACACACGTCTACTCCATGCACAGAAAACGGCTTGAACAGAGACTTCCGCTGGCCAAGAAATGAGCAAACCCGTTACAGTGTGCTAGTCAACAACGTACGCATTAAAATTAATGTACACAGCACAAACATGCTCACCAGCGCTGCGCTATGAAACTGTTTCATACACCACGAAATGCCATTTTTCATGATCGCTATCACCACTATGTTTTTATTCTAGTCTATGTAACCTGGGATTTTGTTAGTTAGTTATAGTTACTTACAAAGGATGATCATCCCCATTATCATTATTATTGAAGTATATTGTGGTTTGGTTCGGGAACTTTTTTTCGTAATCATATCGTCTTCTCTACTTGAAAACCCTTTACAGTATTCAGTCTGTAGAATGTTGGTGTGTATATGCATGCATGCAAGAGCTATCTGCAAAATCTCTTCACATTCCGTATGAGAGTATTGACTGTGAACTTCCTGTGTAAAACCAGATTTGTTGGCTTACAGCAGTTCTCACCTCCACTGGACGTGAGTTGCTCAGCTATTACAGAAAGTAGACAGACAACTTGAGACACCACTATACCTTATTATTATTATTTAGTACTAACTAGAATGGAACATCAAGTTAAAAAACATTACAGATTTACTTACTCACGACACAGTGTGCATATGAAAATCCACATGATGTGCATAGCATACTGTAAATTTTTTTGCCTAACGAAAGTGGAATACAACGAAAAGTGACCAAACTTGTCCAGCCATGTATACCATATAAGAAGCAAGTAAACCCACTGTTTTGGAATGTTTTAATGAATAGGATTGTAAAAATTGTTCCCACTTTCGAATAAATTTCATTCGTTTGGTATTCACAAATGGAAAGGAGCACCAGAGCACCTATTTTTTTACTCCTCCTACTCTCAAGTTTAAGTAAATATCCATTTTTTTGCGTCTTTTATTATGCAACTAACTAACAAACAGCTAACCTTTTATATTATCTAACATCTCCTATACAACTGCATGCATGCATCCCATCCATAATGTATACGACACAAATTGTTATCCACAAATTTATCATCCTCATGGAGCAAAGAGAATACCCGTTGTGTCCATTGAATATTCATAATGCTTGCCAAGTATTTTGGCTACAGGTTTTCACAACATTATGCCATTTCAACTCATCACCCCATAACCCATACTCACTGCAGGGGTAATGAAAACAACCATTTGTTTAGGTTTAGCATGTAAAAAAAAACTTTTCCCATTCATGCTCATTATAAGGTGACTTGGTGACCGACCATACATTTCCCTTGTACAATAATTACCCACTGTATAGCGACGAACTAACCTTCCCATCCAATAGCCTTAGATAGCATGTGAGTCAGTAGTTCCAGTTTATCACATTCACCTATATTTACTCATTTACTTGAAAATTTATCAATAATGGATTTTTAAAGCAAGTCTTACATTCTTAAGTCTCAATAGTACATCTATGTACTTATGTCGTTTGTAGAGCTGGACAAATATCCGTACTAAACTAACAAACTATTTTAAGACAAAATGTGATGACGTCTCACACTCATACTGTTGGTTACAATATATACATATATGACAATAATTTGGCCTTTTCAATATCTTGTGCTGATAACAAAGTTTGCGTTAGTGTTACTATTAGTAACACCATAATATAACGACATTCCTATGGCTGCAAACAGAAATCTAAATATTTCTGTATAATCCAACTTATTATCAGTAGCCAGGAATCTTGAAAGCCACAAATGGAATAAAGCGCTATATAGAGTGGCCAAATGTCTTTGCTCTTCTCCAATCACATATACATTCCATGCATGCTTGCAACTACTACTTTAGTGAGTTAGATAGTTAGCTAGTATATCATTCATCTATCAATGTTTTATTTATGAGCCAAAAAAACTAACGCTGAAATGAACTCGGACGTTAGCACAAAGTGGAAACAATAATAACCATAACATAATACTTTTTTAGTCAGTGTGTTAGTTAGCTAGGCTAGCATCCGCATATAGTACTTTTAGATTGATATATCAGCTGCCGAGGTGATTTCATTAGCCTGGCTAATGAGCAATATTTTTATTAGCAAGGGGATGAGACCATTTGCCCTCACATTTTTTTAATGTCTTTTTAATGCAAGCAACAAGACTCGGTGTTTAATAAACTATAATGGCCAGAAAGTTGGACCATATCCAGGATGATTCCAATCACGTTCAAGTCATCATATTTCGACAAGTTGATGCAAATGAGTTCATCGCTTTCCGCTTCTAAGTAGCACAAATGCAAATGGGCTTTTTTCCTCCCTCTCATGTTTTCGTCACAAGTCCAGCAGTTCGTCCCATGTTGCTCAAATATGACAAAAGCTACTTTGAATGACTGTGTGACTACAGTCTCGCAGTATATTCCATTCCAATAGTGGCTCATTGTTTGTTTCCACTGTATCAATAAATCTTACGGTATTCCTTTCAAGTAATTTGAATACTGCATATTTTTTATGTCCCTACTACATGCAATGAAATCTAAAGAGCCTATCCCCGTCATGATAAACATATTCTCTTTCAGGGGCAATAATCGAAACTGAATTTTTAGTAGCAGTGCCAAAAACGCATTAATTTCGTGACGAAAAAAGAGACGAACCTTATACTACGTTTCCACTCCAAATTTGAACTAGAACAAATCCAGAACTCAATAAAGATGCATTCTAAGCTCCTATTATATGCATTATACATCATATGTCTGGACTATGCACTTTTTTTTCGTATTCATGCCTACACCTCATTTGTAATTCTGATCCATCATCAGACATTAGACCTTTAAGGCATTCCATAATCGTTAGAGTGTAAAAGGATTTTGCAACAGTATAAAAAATTTACTAAAAAAGTTAGTTATCCTATTTGACAGCAGTTTTCAAAGCAGCTTGCATTCTCCTGTCTACAACTCATTCCTTACTTACTTACTACAGCCGCTGTGTACATGATTTTTTCACACACCGGTATTTCAAATCATTAATACGCATCATGCATTACATTTTTCACGAACTCCAACTAACTCTGACTAACTAACTAACTACCAACTACGACAAGCTTTAGTTACCATATCTGTATCCACCGAAGCCAAAAATTGAATGCAAAGAAACGGAGAATAATAATCTCACCTTTCTTGACCACAAGTGAAAGAGGCTCATCTGAGTCAGGCAAGGAATTGCGGATACTGTCCACAAACGACGGGTGGGAATACGATGATCCATGGTCAGCTTCCGCGTCATCCGAAGTCAAATCCTTTGAAGTTTCTAGCAATCGTTGCTGTTGCTGGAGCAACCGATTCTTGATCAAAAAGATTTTGGGCATGTTGAACCCTTACCCAGAAAGCAGTTGCTTTCTGCGCACAAAGTTAAGAACAACACTGTACACCAGTGCTGTCACCCCTTTGGAAGTCCCAATGTGGTAAATAGGGAAACCCTCTTGTCACTTTACTTACTAACTAACTAAACTAACCAACTGTTGTACAGAGCACACACACTTGTGTATGTACAATGTAAACTAAATACGGTACGTCTGACAAAGTTGCAAAAAAACTGTCCGTTTTACCCCGCACTGATTTTTATCTTGTGTATAGATCAACAACTAACTGTCGTCACACGAGTTCACTTTGTTTTCATGCTAATCCCATCTATCCAGAGTGAATTATGTTGCCAAAAACACTGGAAAAAATTATTGTTGAATTAATAATTAGTTGTCCGAAAAATGGAAAAACACAGCACTAACTAACTAACTAATCAACTTTTTTGTATCCATACACTTAAGAACTGATACTAACTAAAGGCGCATGAGCTTGATTGTCACGTTGGTTGTTGTACACAAGGATTGGATTGTTGATTGCCTGTAAGCAGTTGTAGAAACTTGGTTTTGGACTTGTTGCCCGTACAAGTTGTAGCACTGCACTGGACGCGGCTAAGAAAATCAGATGTGCATGCCTGTCCACTGCCAAGGATGAACTGAACAGGTAGAGGGATTCATGGCCAAGGCTAACAGTTAAAGTTACTCTCAAAACTGCAACCCCCGTATGTAGTTGTAGTATGTGCGTGTGTGTTGTACAACAGCTAGTATGCATATGGGGCCTGTACCAGTCAAACAGATAATACCTGTGTGTTGTGAAAAGCTGTAGCTCTAGCTAGCTCCCAGGGATGATATGATGATGGAGCAGCAATGGTTTTTTTTCACTACAAGAACGAACTGAACCTAACTAACTGGTGCATTGGAAACTAGTTAACTATAGTTAGTTAGCTATAGTTAGCTGTAGCAGGCATGCTCTTATGAATCCATCAAGATATGGTGAAGATGAGAAATCCAGCAATAAGTACGTAGCTTTTACAGCACAAGTAGTGTGTCCATACTACTACTACAGCTAAGAAAAAGGACAAACTTAAGAAGCATTAGGATGGGTACATTTATATGTATACTTTATATACTTGTTTCGTTCTAGGATTTTTTCCCGTGCCAGTATACATTTAGCGAAACTGATTTACTACCCCCGCTATTATATTTGGTAGGTAGTTTTTCTCTTTAGATACCCCAACCAGTGTTTTTATTGTGGTGGCAGTTATGATGCTGGTCCACTCACTCACTGAGGAGAGTGTACGGCTTGTTCTTTTTTACGTCCAAGTAGCGCTATGTCCGGAGGAGGATACAGAAACCAGAAATTTTTACTCTTTCACTCAATTACAGCTACGGCTCTCACTCTCATTGCATGTTGTTTCCATAGGTGCGAGTTTAGCATGTTGTATGAAGGGAGCAAGCATGCAAAAGGTATACAGTATGGGACTATGGTCCACTATTAACTACATCAGCGATCACGTTATTATTGTGGGTAGGTGGTTGTTATTTTAGTTAGTTTTCTTCCCATGGTAGCTACTAACTAACTCTATACATTTTCAATCCGTTTGACTATGGACTGATGAAAATAATTTCAAGAAAAACCCTTTCCTTCGTTTTACTCTCAGGGGTAGGTAACCCGTGCGCACACGTATCTTATACATACACGGTTTGTGCGTTTTACGTTCTTCGAATGGAACACTGACTGACTGATAATACATCTTTGTGCTTCCCTGCTACTTCCTTAAGGATGATAAACTACAAGCAAACCAAACTCGTAAACAGAATCTAGAGTTCTTCAAGTGTGAAGGTAAATGGTCAGGAGCAGCCTATGTGATTTCTGATGAGGAAGTCTGTTGAGGCACCGGAGATGAATTTCTTACAACTTTATATCAAAGCTTTATACGCGCTATATGGTGCACGAAACAACTGTGTTGTTGCACCCACGCTAGGGAAATCATGTTGGTTCCTCATATATCTATCTACTAACTGTGAGATCAGGGCACACTAAATATTTATAATGACACAAAAATGGTAAAAATTTATCTTCTTTGTCAATAAAACTTGTATTTGTTTGCATGCCCAACTGGAATCAAAAGATATGCAAACGGACCATAACTTTTGACAAAGAGGGAAAATAATGAAGGTGACATTGAGAGTCTTACAAAGTGTGTCGTTTTTAAATAATGTCAAATACATGCAATTAGCTGTGATGGTAACTAAATATTCTCCCAATCTCATTTGATTGCGTGGACCAAATTTAAATGCAAAGTGACCGAACCCTCACATGAAAACAAACAATTAAAGTACCGTGCTGGATACGTATGACTGGACTATTATCATTCAATGGACTGGGGCATCAAGAGTGGCTAAATTTGAGATTTTGAGTACAGAACGCTTACATGTTATCAAGTTTTAGTGACATTTTACATACTCCATGCTTGTTGCATTGATTACCGTCGATCGTCCTTAACGGCATCAGTAGTATACAATGTACAGTACGAAAACTATTTGGTTATGGCAAAAACATGCAACTAACTCATCCGGCTCACAACCTAGGCTGGTTAGCCAGCTAGCTAGCTAGTCAGTTAACTAGTACGGCCCATTATGAATTGCATAATCTCTGCTAGTATGCATAATATGGTCCTCATATTTATAATCTCCATAGGCAGGCAGGGAAAATATAAGGGAACTAGAGAGGACCAACTGTTGTAATACTTAATGTTGACATTTCAGGTGTGCACAATCTAAATGCACGCATACCATTCCCTGTAGTAATGAGTGTGCACATGCAGATTTGTAAAAGCTATCTCTAAATTGCTTTCGTTAGGGCTTGCATGCATAAAGTGATGATATTAGTTAGTTATAGTTGGTTAGTTAGTACAGACTGAAGGAATATAATGTGCATGCAAAATAGGAAAAAGATAATGATGACAATAATTTTGTGAAATGAATAAGTTTCAAAGTATACTATAATTCAGTAAGTTTCTCACGAAACTTGAAACAATTATTATGGAGGAAAATGTACAGCATAGAGGAAGATATGGGAAGAAAAACAGAGAAATGTAGCAACAATTAACTGGTATGCATTCCTAATTAGACGGTTGATGCTATGATGGAATTAAAACGTAATTCTTGCCATCCCTTGCTATTATGAGTATTTTCATTTCGTTTTCCACGGAAGGTCAACGGCATGGCTGCATGAGAATGAGCGGATGCGTGACGTAAGGATTCCGTTATTGGTGAGTAGAATGATTCTCTTTTTTCAGATTGCTTGGAGCATGCAGTGCATAAATATAGTACTGACTGACTGCCTATGGATCCTGTAATGCAAACCTAGTTGTATCATTTACTGTGTGTGATAGTGTTTCCATTCCCATTTGTCTTAATTTCATTGTGCACAGGTAGGTAGGACTGAAAAAAGTTATTCTTTCTCTACTCATGTTCATTTCATTTGATGGGTTTGCACACCGTTAAAAGCGACAATGAGAAAATACTCGAACAAGAATTATAAAACAGCCCAATGCCCGGACAAGAAAGCATCCTAACCGAGTCGAAAGACACCTTAATCCACACTGGATTACAATCTAATCAGAACTGCCTTGTTACATGTTTTAAAATAATACATAACTTCTGTTATTGTTCACTGGTTTTAACTGTAAGTCATCAAAATTAGATTATGTAGGTATCGTCAAACAAAAGGAGGATATTCGGTTCTTTAAGGGTTGGTTGAGGTCAACCAGACAACCGAGGTCTTTTCACTGCACCATTGTGTATGTGACAACAACTGCTACAGCTCAACTTCTCCTCTTAATTATTTTTTTTAGTGAAATGTGATCCTATATTGAAAATAACGTGTACCTTTTGATGTAGAAGTCACTTGAATAAATCAAATTATTATTATTATTTGCTAATTGTAATGCACTTGGAAATATGTAAAATAGTATTTTTAAGAATACACTAGGGGTTACTGCTCTGATTGGCTGAGAGATTTACGCACGTAGAAATGTACGACTTTACACGGCATCGGGTGTACCCTTACTGTCTGCTCGTTCGGGGCTCTTCTCATTCGAGTATTAGGCTGTCTTCTGATTTGGGATCGGGTGTCTTCTCGATGCCGTTAAAAGCAGGAAAGTAAACTATACTTTCGCAGCTACAGTAGTAGAACAAATAAGTCAGATTCAACCAGCCGGAGCATCTTTTTGTTGTCTGTTCTAGTGTGGCGCAGAGAAATTCTCGGGCAACAATGTCGAATATATTCTCTGGCTCCAATGACTGATTCACGATTAGTGAATCTTTTGGCTGCACCGCGGAGAGCTCTTTTTTTATATAATTCCCTCAGAAAAAAGATGAAACCACTAATGAACTTCCTTAACTTATGCTCCGTGAAGTAATTTTAAGCTTGTTGTTATTGTTTCGTGTGTGAAATGAGAAGCATGAGAGCTCTGTGTGCTTTTTAGCCAACAGAATTGTTCCTAAACAACCACCAGAATGAATATGAGAATTGTCTTTGAGCAAATTTGTGCATGTCAGAATCTACATAGTCTTACTAACAAATAAGGAAGTAGCAAGCAACTTTTAGTTAATAGCTACTTAATTTAATCTTTCTGCGGATTCTGTATTCTCATTCTCGGTACACAAAAGCGTGTGCGTTCCATGGTGGTCATCCCCACTTCTAATTACACAAGTGGAAGTTACATCTAATTATAATTTATGACATGCATAAAAGACAATGAGCGTGACAAAAAAAATAATCCTTTAATATAGTTTTCCCACTGTTAAGAAAATTCGCAAAGTTGGAATGTCTAGTTGATTCATTCATTGATACTCGAAAAAAAGAGTTAGCCACAAATAAAGTTTAATTCCTCTTCTAATGACATAATATGGACATGAAAAATTACACAAAACTAAATGAACTCATTAACGGCTGAAACGTGATATAATAATGTCTGTAAAATTTTGCCTCTTTGCCAAATCCCATGTGCCGATACGTCAGTAACAAAAAATTAGTCCGTTCATCAACACTAATGGGATGCAAATAATATAGTACGCCTTTCTTGGCTTACAACGTCACGACCACTTAATGACAAGTTCAAACACTGTATTTTGATAATTAGCAAAGCATTAATTTGTTGTTCCCAAGTTATTATCATCTCGTCAATTACAATTGCTGCCAAATATTCTAAATCACAGACACATTCCATTCAGTCTCAAACCAAAACGTTTTCATCTAATAATTATCATAAAACGGATGTATGGTCAATGTCCACCATTCAGCTCAAATGACCAAAGTCACGGATATGGAAATGCTACCGAATTCTAACTAACTAATTCTAAGCAACCCTTGTTTACTAACTATACGACTAACTAACTAACTAATTCTCATGAAGCAAATCAAACCTGATGTTTTCTAGTTAGTTAAGTGGTTAGTTGGCAATGCCCAGAATAAACTTAACACCAACCACTGTAAGCCTACAAGACGCCTTATTAATAGTACATGCTAATGAGTATGAAAAAGAAGAATCTACGCATACAACTGTGCTCGTTCACGCACTGAAACAACAGGTAGTATATAATGTGAAAAGCATTTTTAGCAGGTTGGGCATTTAGATCCCATTATGAGGACTTGCATTTTTTACAGCCTTTTAACTCTAACACTACTTTACATATTTACCAAGTACATGTACGACTGGCTAGTTAGTTAGTAACAAACTAACGAAGGAAAATTGAGCTATAGCAGTCGTTGTCACACATACTATAATGGTGTAGTGAAAAGACCTCGGTTGACCTCAACCCTTAAAGAACTAAATATAACTTCTCACACTTTTGGACAATGGTTCAGGTCATGTGAGAAAGACCATAATATGTCATGTGCAACTGATTTGACCGAAATTGTAGAAGCGACCAGAACTATAGCATTTATCATGTATGTACATAGTATAAGTAAGTAGAATGCAGTTTAACTTTTAAGCGGAGCAAACTGGATTTCTCAAACGTTTAGATGTAATCTAAAAAGATTTTTAAAAGCATTTATGAGTAGCTGAGAATACTGTTAATTGTTATTGCAAGCAGTAGTAAATGCTTTCTATGTTAGTTACGTTATGTTGTTATATTATTATTCATTTTAAAACCATTTTCATCATTCACGGGAAAGTATATAATATGTATGTTTTTTAGTCATTTTAATCCCGCCTTAATACTCTTCGAGAGTAATAAATATAAGATCTCATTTCATCCTTGTGGATGGATGTAGATCTATTTTTCACAAATTAAAGTTAGATGACCTATGTTTCCACATTTTTTGTCAAAGTTAAGGCCGGTCAAAAAGAAACTTTCTATTAGGCGATGCTAACTAAATGACGATTATAAATATTTCAACAAAGGTCTAGTAAGTGTCAAAAAATGGAAGCAATTGCAATAAAATTGACAGTCGTCGTCAGCCTTACTTATCTGTGAAAAAAGGCCTACACACTTTACCGTCAGGAGAGAGGCACTCCTAGGAAATATTCCCAAATATGAATAAAACGGTTGTTTCCCTTTTTAACAACAAAAAGTCCCAAACTTCCTTTAACTATCAATCAGTCAGCATATCTATCCTTAGAGAAACTTATTAGTATAAAATGCAAGTCTCCATTTCTTTCATAGATTTAAAGGCAGTGTACAAGCTCTACCACAGTACCTTCTGTGCATATAGTGAAAAAAGAGGAAGACAAAGTAGCCAACGTGCTATTAGGGTACCCGTGTGTACACTTTGGGGTAAAAGACAATATGTGCAACTCACTCACTGCCCTGCTGCTGTATAAATTTAACCCAATTGGGCTGTCATAAATGATTTTATTTTGGAAACTCTATTGACGAGGTCCAAGGTCAAAGAACCAAGGTTTATGACTGCTCCTATCCTCCACAAGAGTAGATTCTCATGTTTTTCATTCTCCCTTTCTTTGGAACCAGTCTATAGGTTGGAACAAGAGGTCTCATCAAGTATGAAAGATGAAAGCCATATGCATGAACGATGTGCCATTATTATGATTTCTACTGTCTCTTTCTATTAGTTTAAGTGAAACTGTAGTATACTCAAAGGTTCATCTAATAGCTAAATGTGCTCTCAAAATCCTCAGAACCACTCATGGAACAATATAAGGTGCGCATATTAGTTTTAGTTCCCTTACGTTATTATTATTTACCTGTGAGTATCGGTTACAGAAACTCTCGTATAGTCTAATAAAATATGGATCGTATGATTTTTTTTCGCTTCATCCTGATGGACAGTAGGCTAGTGAACTAACTAGCACATGAAAAGAATAAGAAACTTTTGGTTCATCTCACTTGACGCCAGTAAACAAATATTTTGTATTTGGATACCAAGATTTCACTGAAACACACAAACGATTTATGAATGCTCACTGAATTTGATTTCAAGGTGGAAACCTTGTGGAGCACTTTCCATTTTATTGGTAGTGGTAGTCTTTGAAGCAGTAGGTTAGTTATCTTTCACTTAATGCGAGATGTAAATACTAAACCCAAACCTGAAGGCGACCTCCCTTTGAACCCAATTCGAACACGGTGAGCAAAGATTCCGGAAGAACTTATAGGGAAGCAACAGTATGAGTAACTGGAACAAACTCCCATTGTTTTCACTCAATTTTAGGCTACATTATTAAGCAAACTAGCTAACTAAATGTAAATATGCCATTATCAATTTGTGTTTTATGCATGCAACGTGATAACTAACCTACTGTAGGCAGTTTGAAAGCCCTATCCGATTTGGTATACATATGTTACATTGTATTCACCCTTGGAAAAAGATTTTGTTCTGTGTACTACGAACAAGGCATCATAATTTAGCACATAATGTGTAGCATATACGCAGAAATACGTTGTTGACTGACTAAGAATTAACCCTACTTGTCTATTGAGACAATAAAAAAAAACCATTTTTTTTCCTAGCACAATTGATACGGGATTGATTCTTCGTACTGTGCAAGTGCGTATAGTACAGTATATCACTTGGAGTCTGTTACGCAAGCAGACTATTATCCTCTATGTATTCATTCTTTGGTACACAATGGTTCTTGTTCAGTTATTAGCTTCGATATTAATTGCATGCACACATAAAGGTCTAAATCATATTTCCAATCGCTTCATTGTGAACCACTATTTTTAATCTGAATAGCCCATTTGTTTTTTTGTCGCATTAGTATGTTGTGTGTGGATTGGATCACGATTATGACATGAAACAATAGCTAGAGCTTTTTTACATACGCAGTAGCTAGAATCCTTTTAATCCGAATTGGGCACTATAATGAGATTCTCTCATTACGTCAAACATAGGCAAACATAATATTGGTTACATATTATTGACAATAATACAAGATCCTTGAGATTCCCTTAGTCCTATATTAATTACGGGGTGAAATTCAATCATCATGGAGTCAATAATATGCGCATCATTTCATTCGTAGCCATAAATAAAAAGAAATCGATCGTGTAGACAATTGAGCCGAGGCTATTTCATTTCTTCAAATTACCAGGGAATAAAAAAATTGTAATAAAAGTAAATGAATGAGCAGTTCAAATTCAATAGTCAGATTAGTTAGCTAGCATCCAAACTACATATGAATGAAAGCAAAACTACTGAACAAATAAAACTTATTACACAGCATATGTATATTCATCGGGATAGCATAGTCCAGTCTGTTTATTATACACACGAGCCGTAAAAGATGCGAGGTCAGGGAAACCCTCAAAGTTAGTTGGTGTAAACAAGTAAAAGTCACTGATCATTGTGTCTCCAAACTCATGTAACAAAAGCCTGAAATGAATTATTCAACATCAACAGTATTGTACACTTGCTAACTAACAAACAACGGAACGGGATTTGACGCATTCCCTACATTTGCATTTGATCTTGCTGCACACAGTAGGTCACATTATAGAACCATAGGTTCAGGTGTAGAATAGAAATAGCAGGAAATTTTTCCATACATGAACTGTCCATGGCTACTAAATTGAAAAGAATTTCTCCCCTTACATAATTACTATTATTCCAATGTAGTTAGTTAGTGGATTCATTAGTATTGTTTTCGTTCAAGATACAAACCATGTGGGAAATTTTACAAACAGTTTCATTTGGCATTCCATTTCGTGTAGTAAAATCATGCAATCAGCTTTTGAAGCATTATGTAAAATCCTGGCTTTTGAAACGTTACTTTTTCATTGTTATCCCTTTTTGTGCGTGTGAACTCGTCCGTCCATATCGTCATCCTTATCGTTAAGCATTGCTGGTCCATTGTAATTTATTTGTGATCATGCGATTCACTGCAGCTAACTAACTAGCCAACAAACTGCAACTGTACAGACTGGAGGAAATTGAAAACATTAGTGAATTTTCTCTTCAGTCACTTATTGGTAAGCAGCCAAAAAGTTCGTTTTCATTGTGAACCCACAATTTCCATCGTCTCCCCTCTTCATGATACTATTATAGACGTAATAACCAACCAAAATGTTCAGAATGTTTAGCTCTGTCTAACTAAAGCCATGCATCACATACAAAAGTGACGAAAATTCCTACCCCATTAAATTATCTATCACATCAGAGGAATTGAAATCTATGAGAAAACTCATCATAGGGCCTATGGCCACGTAAATACTTCAAGCACCCCTCTTAACAATGGTAATGACTGGGGAGACCTGAGATACAGAGAATTCATCTTCACCAGTCTCATCATCATCATTATTACCAACACACACGCACACATACTATGGCACATCTACAGAGAAGAATCAACTTGAAGCCACAAAAGCGTAGCCGGTCATCGACCTGCATTTCCATGCATTACATGGTTAGGGATGGAGGAATGGCTTCATAACAACTAACTAACTACTAGTCACACAACAAAAACTGGTAATGGTGGTGGGTAGCTTCTTCATCACATAAGCTGGTTCGTTAGCGAATTCCACTCACTTCCTGGTTTCAGCCTGATACGGCTTCAATGCGGAAACAGGTACCGTTCGTTTTTGCCAAAACATCATGCACAAAACACCAGCCATTCAATCAAAAGGCTGCAAAAAGAGAGGGAGCAGCGACAAGCGTATGCTTTTTTCAGGGGCCTCCTCGTCTCTTCAATCAATTATCATTATTACGTACATTAATGTGTAGTGGGTAAGTAAGCAAGCAAGCAAGCAAATCTTTTCTGCTGTTTAAGAACTAACTATAGCTATATAGCTAATACCTATCCTCGCTGTCTTTTACTCTTGTTCGGTTCAGTTGGTATGGGAATGAACCATTTGTTGATTGCATCAATATATATCTAGTCATTTTGAATGTGATGATGATGGGACGTCCAGATGATGTAAAGACGTAGAGGTTGACTCTTGTGATGCTTTTGAATGCCAAGGTGCTCACAACAATGCTTGGCGGAGGAGAACAGCAGGTATACGAGTGAAGACAGTCTGGCTTCATGCATACAAACAGGGTGTAATGATGTAAGAGTCATAAAAGGAGGAAAATCATGTGTGCAAAACATTTGCTGTGTCTAATGAGTTGCTCTCTCTCTCTCTCTCTCTCCCTTACAGAGGAAAAAAACGTGTGTACCATCATCATCATCACCACCCACAGAATAATGGAGATAGAGAGAGAGAGGTATATAAGTCCCCATTTAAAAAAATATGGGTTAGGATACGCAGAAATTGTGGCATTCACTGAATAACTGTACTTTTGATTGAGCTCTAAAATGCATTAGCAGAGGAACACGAATGTACATATATTATTTTGCTGTGGCCCATGGCCCATGCATGTGATATGAAATGTCTGAGAGGTGTTTTTTTTGCCTGGTCTATATACTAAATGTACTCCATGATGTGAACAATGGGAGGACGAGGAGATATGTTAGTCACCTCTGTCTGTCATTTCCTTGGGTTTTATTGACTTACATGGGATGGAGAGGGAGGAAGCTATAGTTAGTATTTAGCATCGGGTTTAGCACGTAAGTTTAGGTAGGTCAATTATATTCAGTTTTTGTAAACCTACAACGTAGTGGATGGATGATTAACCTGGCATTATTTTGCGTAAACAACACCACGGGTGCTTGGTCGCCTAATTGTAGGGATTCATTGAATAACGCTACAATGAGTCAATCCAGTGAGTGTAAGTTATAAGTGCGCTGTACGGTTGAATGTGTAAGCTGAAATGAATTAAGTTTAACTTCATTCGGTCTTTATTGTTTCGTAATAGTAATAAGTGAGTGTTGTTTGTTAGTTAGTAGCATAGTATCTAAAAGAGTGACTAATCAGTAAATTATGTGCATGAAAAAAACCATGCTCATATGTAATCCTTTTTAAATTGAAAGTTCTTGGTTTTTTTGTCTTTGCAAGCTATCAAATATGTTAATTGGCTTAAAACATAGTCACCAGGGATGAGTAGGTTATCTTACATGGGTGATCGTAAATTTTGCGAATGGAAAAATTATCCATGCAGATTTTATCATGGTGATTGACTATGACTAGGGACTATCATGAGTCATGGCTGTCATGGTATCGATGAATAAGATTTGATAATGAGACTATTCACATAGCCAACTGATTACTATGGCTAAAATGACCTGTACTGGTTGATTTAATATTTCTGAATACAGATTTAAAGTTGGTTGACAAACGTTAAATCTAAATTAGATAGTGAGAAAAAACAAACAAATGTGTGGAATAAAATGTCCATTTAACGTTAGCTTAAGCTGCCTGAATTCCCATCCCACTCCCATAAACCATTACCAAAAACGCTATATTTACTGCAAGCAGTGTATTAGTATTATGCATTTGTAATTCTGGTATTAATAAATCTGGCTGCCTATCGCGACGTCGTTCTCTTTAGGTCGCCTTACTCTACGTCGCCATTTTTAGGTCGCCGACTCTTTAGGTCGCCGACTCTCTAGGTCGCGGTTCTTTACGTCGCCCGGAAGGAAATAAGCATGCTAGAGTAAAGTAAGCAAACAGATTAAAAATAATCATAAATAAATGTTTATGCTTTAATTACAATTAAGAATTTATAAAAAATCATAAAAATTATCATGCACAAAAATTAAATGACT
>Ga0210040_10001057_pt1 | contig 43230 bp, 12 predicted proteins | sample CryGeyCG12114_NA_FD_185462 | JGI IMG/M metagenome (GOLD analysis project Ga0210040, IMG submission 185462) | Groundwater microbial communities from aquifer - Crystal Geyser CG19_WC_8/21/14_NA (SPAdes) (version 2) | ecosystem: Environmental > Aquatic > Deep subsurface > Groundwater | place: USA...
ACTCAGAAATCAGTTAAATGATAAGATTTAGAAACTTCAGCCCCATTTTGATTTTTCAACCGCATTCTATCTCAATTTTTAGGTATTTCCGAACCTTGTAAAACGAGGCTGTTATTTTGTTTCTATAGTAACCTTGGGTAAAAGTATTGAGAATCAGTTTCAAGATAAATTCTATTATACCATAGGATGATGCAGGATTTGATGCACGTTCACGTTACATGCATGAGATGCAAATTCTAATCGATTACTGTGCAGGATACAAGACACATTTTACAACTTGGCTATATATCGATTCTACATCATGCTCAAAATGCATGCATGAGATGATTTTTGTGTGAAACTTATTATAATAATGTCATCATCGCCAAGTTTTTGTGTTCCTGTCAGAATTCAATAGCATTATCCAAGCTTTTTAGATGAAGACACATTGTGAGCAGCCTTTTTTTCTGTAGCATGGCTATATATACCGTTGCGGAAAGAATTCACGGGGTGCGGACTAGGGCTCCTGGCATTCTAGGTCTTGCAACTAAATCATATTGCTCGCGTCACTATATATTGACTACAGGTGCAGATCTATAATTATTATTATTATTACAGTACATAACACGCATTTAAAATACACATAGTATTCAAAAGCAAGTTTGTACTACAACACTCCCATGATATTATCATGCTGCATACTGCAAATTAATGGACAAGCAAATGGATTGTATAAGTTAACTATAGTAGTGTAGTTGGACAGGTAGAGAATAGGTTATAACATGTTTATAAGGGGTACTTTTTTAGCTTTATATGTAGTAAATTGAATTTTGAAATGCCAATATTGAAATGTTAATTGAAGGAATTTAAAGTGAGCAAGCTTTTTTAAATTTTCAGGAACCAAAAGCAGTTTATTTGATTGGACAGAATTGGAGAAACGAAAAAGTGTTTTGACACGTGTGTGATATTGAAGACAACAGAAAATTGTTGACAAAAAGTGAGTGTTGCATCATATTTGTTTTATATTTCATAAATGCTAATGGAAAAAGTTGGTTACAACATTGACTAAAAAGGGAAATATATTGCTTACTAGACTGCCTTATGTAGATGGTATACCTTTGCTTTCAACTTTCACATTTCCATATTATTGTCCTCACTTTTGTCGTTACGTTAAGTAGAGAATAAAAACATTGATTTTTTCCCCATTCTTTCACATCTGCTTTTGACAGAGAATACAATTTTATTTAAATCCTCGACTGCCTCTTTCCCAATTCCTCAGTCTTCAGCTTCCCATGCTATTATCAAGTTTTAGCACTCTCCCTAATGGAAACCATTCAAAAGGCATAAACTACACTTTGTAAACATTATGTTTCCATTCCCATTGAACGTTGATACTTTCCCGATCCTGATCACATTTTGACAGACAACAAAATTTTTTTTATTCACCCCAGGAAACAAATTTTCCAAATAGGGTCCTATATTCAGTTAATTATAGCAATTAAGCAAACTAGTATTCAGGGATGAGAAATTGAAAACAATCTTTGGAATTTTCTGTGGAATTTTTCATTTGAGAACGAAAAACTTGCCATGTATTCTCACAGCTGAGTAATTAGATTTGCAAGTTTTTACTCAACGCTCCGTTTAGTAGTTAACTACAGTTTGAATCCATTTTTCACACGATAAACTTAATTAAAAAGGCGAAAAATTAAGTACTGATTGAAATAAAAGTTGGTAACTTTTAATTTTTCCCTTTTCAGATTGTATTCAATAATGAACAAGTTTTGGTGCCTAGTTTCACCCTTTAGATGTTAATAAGCCCCATGAGATGCGTCAGCTTTAGCTAATTGCACTAGCTTTAATAGGCTTGTTGCTGCTTCCATCCGCCTTGTTTTCCGTAAAAAGTCGGAGAAAATTACGCTCTAAAACAGAGATTTTTAGCTATTTTTTATACGTTTTTTAGCAAAGCTAAAAAAAACATGTAATAATGCACTAATTTCCTCGAAATCGGTTAGCAAGGAGGAAAAATCTCACTGAATCAGACTGTAAAAAATTTTTACACTAGATATTGCGGACCAAGATTTTATCGAATTCATATTTACGTCTAGCGTAACTAAAATTCTTCTTGCGGGCATTTTAACAAACTGAGAATTTGAATGGACTCTAGAGAACTAATTACTAACCCAAGTGCACGAAACTAAATTAATCAAACTACTCAGCCAGCGATTAGTATATTGCACATTGGAGACTCTATTGGAAATGTTTGAAATTAGTAAAGGATGTAAAATTAGATTCCAATGAATTAGAAACTAGCTCAACCACCAGTAGTTTCATCAAGTTTAAAAATTCAGATGGGAAATCCGTTACAGAATCATATGCCCACACAATAATCCTACAGCCATTCAACTTTTCGGAAAACTCAAACTTTTCTAACCACACCATCTATGGAGCACTATATCCCACTGTGCTATATAGTACAGTTCACTCAATTAATTCCACTCTATCAACTTTTAGAATAGTAGCAGTATTCTATGAAGTGAAAACATTTCCAGTATCAAATCAAACGTAGTACAACTATAGTTCAAACACAAGCTTCATATTTGCACAATCAATAATGAATGGAAATTCAAAACACTTTTACTATCCCCTTGATTTTTGCACACTTGCAAAAAGCTAATACTTACTTTTTTTGTTTTCAAATACTCTTCATGTTTACTTACTTTCACATGCTATAACTAACTAACTACACCAGGTTTCAAAAAATTCACATACATTCCTATATTTACTCACTTTCTCTTCATGCTAGCTAACTAACTAAAGCTAACTTCTTACTTGTGTATACAAAACATGCTACCATTCAGCCCATTTTTTTTAACCTATTCACAATATACACACAAAAGGATATGACACACTGTTAACTCACTCACACTCACGCATACATAGATTAGCCACTTTCACACATGTATAATGGCGTGCTTTGGAAAAAAGTGTTAGTGCTAGTTAGCTGAACGCTTTAGTACCAGCTCTCTCCATATGCCAGGCATTGTTATAACTATAGGGGAACAAGTGAAAAGAGCAACCAACTACGTACGTAGTACTCACCATGTAGTTCTTAAATTTAGTTACGGTGACAGAGTGTTTCGCTTCACTTGTCATTGTTCTTGACTTAATCTTTCTTGTCACCGACTGCTACTCCTTTCTCTTTTCATCAACTTTTCGTGTGCTTCCCAGTGTCAACCTTTTTCCTATTCCCACTCACACATTACTGCACACACATACTAACTAACTAACTAACTAATACGTACGTACATGAACATACGCATAATGTTGTATGTGGATTGTGGATCACAGTTCACTGATTCTTCCTTAAGTACAACTAACCACTACTGACTTGTTCAGTTTATATTTAGTTAGTACTAACTAAGTAGGTAAGTAGGTAGCTATAGCTAACTAACTGTAACCTAATTGTGCGATAAGTAAAAAAAAAGAATTTTCTTGTTCTGAACAATTTGGTTTGTAAATTCTTGGGTTTAGTTTGTAGTAGAGGAGACCTTGAGAGTTACTATATGTAAGTGCTAGTTATAAATTGAAATTGAATATTTTCAGTTCAGTCTAGCTAGAGGTTTTTTGCGTGGGTTGCTTTCTCCTAGTGTTAGTTTACGTAAACTTGGGGTGAAAAAAGTTTAATTTTTTCCAGAAAATCTATAAAATTTATGAAACCTTATTGCTCTAGCAATGATACCATTTTCCCGTAATTAATGAGCTTTAATCAAAATAGTAAACTTGAGTAGGTCCATTATGATTAGAAACGGAAGGAAACTGTTGTCTGTTTCAAATTAAAGTAGACAATTTTCAGTCAAAAGTTATTTGGCATTAGTTGTTTTATAGTGGTTTCGATGCAAATGAATTGCTGAGTATCAAAATAATTTTTTTAAGAATTTTTTTTTAAAATTACACATTTCTTTCAATTTTTTTTAAACGGATTGACTTTTAGTTAGTTATGAGGGCATTTTCGTTCCTTAAATTCAAAAAGTGACCATTTAACTAAAATAGGAAAAAAACGCAACTATTGAAGAGGTCTCATTCAATTTGAAACATACAGTAATTATAATTCCTCCTTGTTTATTTTTTAATTGCACCGGAACTAAATGCAGCATGAAAACAGAGTGTGATGGCAATAGTAAAAACGTGTTTTAGCCATAATACCAAAGCAATGCCTTTTTGTAGGACATCATAACTCGCAAAACGGGTTATTAAAACTTAAGTGTGGAGTAATCCTATGAGATTTGTCAAGAGATAGAAACTGAGAATTTAAATCCCCGGAAAGAACAAGTTACAAAGTTACTTGTGAGAGGAATCTTCTAACTTGACTTGTTAAAAAATGGTAAGTGTGTGAGCTCAAGTTTAGGAACAAGAATAATCTTTCTGTGTTTTTTCCCGGGCAAAGGAAATGGAATTTGTACCAACTGTGGGTTGCATCGATTAAACTAATAAGACGCATCATATGCAAATCTGGCTTTAGAATTTTATGTGCAAGTGGAGACAAATGACAAGGGCGCACTTTTAACCATATGCATCACAATGGTTTCAAAAGTTTTTTGTTGGTTGACAAAAGTTTACAAGGGTTTCAACTTTTCCTATAGTTTAATAGAGTTTTGAGATTTCATGTTAAATCATTAAGTTGTGGCGGCAAAAGGCTTACTGGTAGATATCTGTGCTTTTAATGAAAATTTTGAGTCACGGTGCTACTATTTCTATACCTATACTTATTTTTAAGATGAAAATAAATATTTTGAATATACTGTTTTTCAAAATATAAAATGAACAAAAAATGCTCGATTGCGTTTTGTCACAGTCTATTAGTTATTGCAATATGAATTTAAAGGCCGTTAAACTGTTATCCAACTGCTATTTGTTTATCAATTTTACTAAAAATCCTATTGAATTTGACTCAAGAAACATTTGTGAGATGAAAACTGTCAATTTTTGATATTACACAATGTAATTTTCTTTTATTGATCAACGCTGTGGATTATTACAATAGGAGAGCGCATAGTTGAACAAAAAGCTGTATTGAAGAAAAGACAAAAATTTTGTGAATACAACTGTTTCTACAAAGCACAAGTCTGTGAAAGAGTTTTCAAAATTAAGGAAAACAGCGGAAAATGACATCTCATTACGTTTTCTCCGGTGTTAAAAATATTTTGCTCCACAAAAAGCGCAATACAAACGCCAAGGCAAATTGTGCCCATGTCCTAAATTATGAGAGGATGAAAATAACAACAATTTCATTTACACAATTTCCACTTTATTTTACGAGCATGTACTCACTCAGCAAATGCAATTGCACAATTTCTGTCAAAATAGTTCGCCTTGTTATACGTTTTTATTAGGAGATAGTATACAAAACTCTTTGCTTCATTTGTATTATGTGTTCAATGAACAATCTACATTTTTCTGTAAAAAAGAGCATTGTTTCCATCCCAATTTTTGAATGTATACAGCAAAGATTTTCATCAATGAAAAATGTATGCAAACAATAGGTATTGTATTTATGTTTTCTAAAGGACATAAAACAGGATCCCAATTCCATAATTTGTGCTCAACATTCCAAATGTCTATTCACATTGCAAAAACAATGTGACTCCATTGAAGCCAGATGGTGTGAATTTGTGCACTTGGATTTTTACAAGCCACTTTTATATTTCTCTTATGATTGCACATAGAGAATAGATGTAACACAAAGTTATTAATAAAATTGATAGCTTCTCTGTGTGTTTGCAAGTAGCATGTGAAACAGTTTATGAGCATGGGTCTAATACTTACACACTTGACAGGGTGAGGCCAAAGTTATCATAAAAAGGAGCATCATAAAATTTAGATGAAACACATAGTCTTTTTATACTACTTCATACTGATACAAGTACAACGAACCAACTTTATAGACTAGCTCTAGTTAGTTGGGAAAAAAAAATTCTGCTACTATAACTTTTGTTCACTTTCACATTCTCAAAATAGTCACTCTTCCTATGATAACCTTAACTAACAAATTATTTTTCTTTCCTTGCAGAACTCACTGGACTCAAATTCACCAGCAAACAAGGTATAAATTAATTTCATCCCTTTTTTTGCTAATCTTGCATGAAGCCATAGAATAAATATTCTCAAGCTCCTAAAACTCATCCCAGTCACTAAATTGCCATACAAATGATAATATACGCTTGAACAGTAAGCAAATAGTATTCACATAGACAAAAAAATTGTTACCAACCATGTACAAAGAATATTATGCCGGCAGCCCCAGCCTTTGCAGACTAACAATGTGAAATGACAGAGTAAGGAAAATAAATTTTACAAACAGGGAGAAAGAGAGCTCCAAAAATACTTGAGTATACACATTTAGTATCCTACTAACTAACTACTGTCGTGAACTCGCTCTCATGTATCAACTCTAGGGCACACAAACAGTATTTCAAAACCACTTTCACCCCATCCATAGAATAATCCGAATGTAATTGAAAATCACACATATTTCATTGCATCTGGAATGTCAACCAAAGTCTCGTCAGCAAAGATTCCCCTAATCAAACCCTTGGCTAGCTAGTTACTCAAAGATCCTATAGTATAATGAAACCAAGCAGAGTGTGTAGAGCGTTCTGTGCCACCCGGGGAGTAACAAGAAGTCCCTAGTATTCTTATCTCCATATGAGATATCCTTTAGCAGCAACATTAGGGGGGAGTAAGTAGGTAGTAGCAAGAAATGTGTGCAAATCCATGTTAGAAATTGTGCAAAACCATTTTTATCCTGCTCTCTCTCCATTCCCCATGAATTATTGTGCTGGTTGTAAAATACACTTGTCTCATTTCTTCCTTTCATGTATAGAAGCGGTCCCTTATCTTTCCCATCCCAAGTTTGCTCCTTCTCCCTTCTAACGGAATACATGCTGCATAGCTAGTACACACACATATATATATATATATTTAGAATGCATACAAGAGAAAAGAGAGTCGACAAGATTTCCTTTTCAAATAGCTCGTGTACATCTTTACTGACTTGAGTAACTATCATGAAGGAGATAAATAGACTCGTTGGCCAGCACAGCAAATTTCACGGTCTTAAGTTTTCTCCCATCCAACTCGAATTGAACCCATAGGAAATTCACGTGGACATTCTATAACTAACTAACTAAGGTCATCTATAAAGCATAATGAAACAATATTTGCTCCATAAAATGATTAGGATTCCTAGTCTATTTGTCCATCTATACATTTTTGGTCCGGGTGGATAATAGAATGCATGTCAAGGGAAGAATTATTTTTAGGTAGGGAGAGTTTTATGTTTCCCTTGAAGAAAAGAAAAGTCATTTATCAAACTTTTGGCCAATGTAGTAGTCAGTGAGTACTGACATATTTGAGTTGCACACCTGCATTGGTCTTCATCCTATATTTTCCCGTGGTTAGTAAGAAACTGACCTGAGAGATTCAACTTGCGTTCTTTGGCTCATCATCGAAGGAGCATTATGGCTGACGTGGTAGTTTCCCGGATTTGTTCATTTAAGAGCTTAGTTGTGTTGTTCCGGTCTCATCAGATGGAATTACTTACTTAAAATCTTTGATTTCACAGTGGAAACTAAAGATCCACATTTCGTGTATCCGCATTGTCCCCCTTTTTTTCTAGTGGACAATACTGGCTGGGCGAATGGAAAAAATAAAGTTACTAGATAGTTTCATGTTGTGATGTAAACGAAGAAACAAATTGAGAGACTGTGTTAAAATAGTGTTTCAAGTTGAGAGCAGCAAGATGGATGTTCCTTTCAGAAATTTTTCCTCAACTTGCTCCTGTCAGTAATACAGTTTGGGGAGAGCAAAGTACAAAATAGACTGCTGGTTTGAAATGTAAGAATACAAACCTTGTTATAATAAAAGCTTGTACAGGAAAGTTACTTTGCACACATCATATTCAAACTAAAATAGTAAGTTTCTTGAAAACCTTTGGTCTGTACGACACTTCTTTGATTTACACATGGCTTGTGGAAAGTTTAACACACGTATATAAATTATTGAATTCACATTCGATTTCATTACATACATAGAATGTACTATGCTTTTGATAAGTCCACTTACTGTCATCTCCATGCTGTATTATGCTCCAACTGTTCAAAGTTTACTTACAGTCTCATTCTTTTACATGTGACAATAATTTCACAATCACCTGTTTGTTTAGCCGTCTCTCGTCTTGTGCAAATAATAAAGTGTCCCACGCACAAATATGATGGTACATAGTTTGCTAGCTACAGCAGGCTGGAGGCATATGGCTTGTATTTCGAATGGTACGGTGTTTGGAAAGCTAAAAATTTGTAGCGCTCCCAACTCGATGATTTTCTACCAGTCTATGTATTATGTGGGCGTTGAGCCAATCAAGAAAGATGAGAATGTGAGTTCTTATATTCTCTCAACTCTTCTCCTTTTTCTTGTCTTCATCATAAATAATCGTCGGCGGCAGAACGTACCCATGTGAAAAGATGCACTTCTTCCCCATCCAAGTTTAGTTCGTACACCATGTAATCTTTCATCTTCATCCAAAAGAATTGCAACATAGATTCCCGTCTTTAAAAGTGGACGGAGAGCAAGATAACTTTTGTTTGAATGCAATCCTCCAAATTGTCTTCTGTTTCCTGTTATTTTTCATGTAGTAGTTGTTTACTTTTTTTATAACAATTTATGGCTTACAAAGTTGGCTTATAGGATTATAAGTTTCAATATTGGCTACGATTTACACATATTTCATGGCAGCAATGTAAATAACAGATTTGAGAGATAGTTTTTGCCCAAACTTTTGTGTGTTTGGGATCCAATAAATTTGGGTGCAAGTTATGATTTGGACCAGTTAGATTTTAAATGAGGAATCCAGTGGTTTTATTTTCCTTTCTCTGAATTCATGGAATTCCATTTAATTTGCTGAGCGAATATTATGCAAGTTTAAATGAACGAGTTCTGTGGTGACAACTGTCTCAGAAATCCCTGTTTTCCAAAGGATGTCTTTGTACTCCCATTTATCATTTTACCTGTCACTATGTCATTTCAGTATTCTATACGGATAAATAAATGTCTCCATATTTGCCCTATCTACATTTCAACTTACAATGGCTTTCTTGACTTTTTATGTTACAAATCAATTTTTTGAGCCAGTAAACTACATTTAAATTTCAATTGACCTAAACCACACCCAACTTTTGCGTATTGGTGTCTAGGAGAACGCAAATATTTAACATTTTTAGGCTCCGATTCTTTATCTAGTGATCATCTAGTATCTTTTTCTATGTGTCTAACTCACAAACAATGATTAAGAAAAAAATAGTTAAGTAATAGATGGCGCACATATGCCTAATCAACAGTAAATGAACCGCGCAGTTGACACAACCTTATGTGAGGAAACAATCATGAGTTAAAGTTAAAATCAATTGATTCCTACTCAAAACTTTGGCGCATGTGAATACTTTTCAATAATATTTTACATTTTCCCACAGCTATTGAACATATACTATTATTTATCCAAGTATAGCTCGCAGCTAACTACATTAGATCCACTTGGAAAATTCAACTAAAAAGATACAGCCTCTGTATTTCACTAGGGTTACACCCGACGACATTTCTACGCGCGTACTTTTCCAAGCCAATCAGAGCAGACTTCCCACCTCAACCTGCTGATCACATTGGCTGGGAGAAATGCAAGAGCATCGAAATCTACGACAGTAAACGGCATTGGCTGTACCCTTACTCAAACGTGAGGTTTACAAAATATAAACGCATTTGTTCAACTATTGACTGACAAACTCACAAGTACGTGCATCCTTTCACTAGTGTCTTTCCTTCCTTAATGATTTGCATTCCAAATATTGGAAAACTCAATTTCAGTCACCCTTCTATGAAATTTGTGTACAAATGACAACGAAATAATTAAATTATTTCACGGATTTTCCAGCATCAGATATTTTTACATGTTAAATGTATCCCAAACACTCCCATTACTATATATTTCCATTGGGAGAGTATCTGTAATACATATATTTTTGTGGAAAATAAATGCAAGCCAACTGTGTGTTCCAATATTGTGTGTTTTCCTTATGAAAGTTAACATAGCTTCTGCCTGGTAAAAAAAAATGAGCGGCTGACTTGCTGACGACGAGCAGCAAGAAATGATTTCAAAATGAAAAGGAGAAAGCCATTTGGCAACAACCACTATTCATTGTGGCTTACTCGCTTACTAATACTCTTGAAATAATTAAAGCTTCGTCATAGGACTACATGAAACCTTTTATATGATTACTTGTTTCGCATAATTCCTTGTATGTACAAGAAACCCAATACAAGTATAATAAGCGATGAATCTTAAACAAATTCCCAACTGTCTAGCTCTTACATAAAATCTCCATTCATGACTTGACGGCGTGCACACAATCGCAATAAAGGGAGATTTTAACATTAGTATATAACATGGTAGATTGTAGATCCAGAATTTTCTGACTGAACATGTGAATTAAACTTGTGGACCGCAGCATGAAATGTCGTCTCGTAGAGTTTTGTCTAAACTGATCCATTATTCTTTGGGCTAGGGAAAAAATGGAGCCTAGTAATGAATTTGCATACCAAGTGTCCCATCCGTTGATTGACTTTTGTTTGAACAGTAGACGAGATTTTCATAAAACACGGAACTTGTGAAAAGAAGAGAGCGTGTACTGTGAGTTAACATAGGAATGAAACAAACTTACCCACTTGTACTACTAACTAAACTGACTGACTCAATGTGAGTTGCTAACTAACTAACGAACTAACTAACTAACTAACTAACTAACTAACTAACTAACCAAGAACAAATGAAGTCTAATCACGTTCCAACTATGAGCATTGAATGACTATATGGCTCAGAGCAATTCAATTAGTGAATCTCTTTGCGGATCAATGACATGTATTCTTTTAATATATGAGAAAAGATATGAGCCTTTTGTCAAAAACATGAGCTTATGGCTCCAGTGCTTAATTATTTTCTACTTGAGTGAATCCCATCTTCACTCTGAATGAAACCTATAGTTACATATATAAGAATTGGTGGTAAATATTTTTCTGCAAAGACTCCCTCTTTACTTTTAGTTAGTTAGTTAGTTAGCAAGCTCACTTTGAAGACAGCCTTAGGTTCGTTAGAATTTACCCTTTAGTGACTTATTTGTGGGATTAAGATCATTCGTTTCAAATTTTTTCATGTACTTGTTTGAAGTCTATGCACGGAAGCTTGTAATGCAAAAATTAGTATGTAATAATTTGTTTGGATAAGATCACTTGTTTAAAGAGTTTAGTTGCAAAAAAAGTAGTCTAGACCTGAAGTGAATTAATTTTCGCCGAGCTATGGTGACTTAAAAAAGTCGACTTCTTCTGGGAGCGTGACACTAGAATGAAATCAAACGATAAATTCTTGGAAAAATCGTTAGGCTCAATATACAGAGTGCATTGAGATTCAACTGTTGACAAAATTAAACAAAGATGAGAGTAGGAATTAGTCAAGATAATCAAGATGTAGTAGATGAGAGTAAAGAGAAAGGAATGATATTTAATAAGTCATGATCAAGGAGTGGAAGTTGCAAGATTTCCACTCAAGTTCACTTCTTGTTTCGTCCATGGATCAGAGTCACGTAATCAGCGCTACTCACAAAAAAACAAGTTTCCCAAGCTTCTTTTTTTTTCTCTGTTTACCGTAGATGTCAATATTAGAGCTAGACACAAGAACAAAATTGGCGGGTCTGGGTGAACATCAACAAAACCCAGAATATACGTATTATAATGCTAATAAATGATCTGAAATATAAAAAAAATTCCAGTAACTAATACGCTCCATTGTTATTGTTGCATAATCCACATTACAATAGAAAAGTAAGGCATTAATGGCTATCTACAGAGATTTAAATTGTAATGATTATTGTCTGAACTGTACAACATGGTGAATATTTGAGCCAGAAGCTTTTTTCCATATTCAATCAATGATTAGTTAGTGTTATACAAGTATATAGACTGTACATAAACAAATAAAAAGAGAAGCCCAGGAAAAAATAAGGCCTCTCAGAACTTGGAATTAGTTTGGCAGTTTTCTCGCCAACGAAACATGTAGGGAAAAGTCTAGTGTGAATAAATATTTTCGCTCAGTCTCACTCACATTCCTTGAGTTTGACTTTCTCCAACTATTAATGATAGGTTCTTGAAAGTTTTTTTAAAAAGTTTTTTTATCATCAAACGCAATCCTACGTTTCCCTGTGTCGATTATATTGAAACTTACACACAAGAGTTGAGCCGTGAACAATCCGGAAAGAAAACTAACGTGAGTACTCTCTCGTCTCTCTCTCACTCTATGTGTGTACAAGCTCACTTTTCATTTCACTCGTTTGAAATAAAAAAGGTTGGCAGTGAGTGCCAGTCGTGTTAGTCCCTACACACAATTGTGAGTGAGGCTCATTTATTTACGAAAGTTTGCTATCTTGTTTCCGGCACCTTTTCAATGAGCATATCATGGCAAAAGTTACAAACTACCGTGAATTTTGTATTAGTTACATTAGATGGGAACAGGTACCCGATTTCAAACTTTTTTTTGCCCCTAATTCTAGGTCTCCACCCAACTGACTAACTAACTAACTAACTAACTAACTATCTATCTAAAGAGAGCATCCTATACACTCCTCCGGAAATCTATATACCTAAATATGCGATATTAGCACCTTTCAATATGAGCACAAAATGTGGATCTCAAGCGGTAGATATGAGCAGTAAGGAAGCATCCATATAGTCGGAAACATGAATGAAAATAGTTTTTTCTCATGAATAACTAACTACAGCTTATAGGAATACATTAACATGGAAATAACGGTGCGTAAAGGAAAAGTGATTATTTTTTAAACTACTACAGCATGACGACACAAGCAACAGTGCTTAATTGCTTTGTACGAGGCAAAATGCTAGTCTGGGAGCGTAAGAATGGGCCCATTATTAAACCATCTTGGTGTGAAGTGAAATGAAATGGGGCTGAGGCAAGTTCAAGACGAGTGAAAGGGAGAAAGTGGTTTTCTAAATGTGAGCAAAAAAATTTGCATGGAGCGAACAACAGCAGTTTGTGTTGACTCCATAGTGTAATAATAAGGAATACACATAGTGTAGCCGTAGTTCTCCGTCCAAAACTTGCTAACTAAATTATGTGTAACTATGTATGTAGATTGTATAGTACGTAGCGTACACATTCATTCAACACCAACTACTCGACATGTAGTTTATAAATGTGTTTTCACTCTTATTATTAGCACTGGTGAAAGCATTTTTTTTACTACTACTCACTTCCCCTATATCCCTGCAGTAAAAGTACTTAGGAACTCACAACTTTTCAAACTTGACAAGTGGTGTTTTGTAATGAACAACAAGCATATTAGCTTGTGTTCCCTTATTGTCTACACTAAAGGCTACTGTTTCTACTTCCTTTTCATGCACACAATACTTTTTATGCTCCTTTTGTTTTATGGACCGTTAATTACGATTTAATAGCTAGCAACGGCTTTCATTCCATTTAATTTTCAATCATATGAACACTACACATGTACACTTTGAAATTCGGTTGGTTACTATGGAAATCATTTGGAAAATTACATGGACACAAAAAATCGATAGTTATCTGCAACAAATGAGCGTGTCGGGAAAAAACATTCACATGCTAATGCAGTCACAAATATATGGCTATGTTGTTGTACTAGGGCGCTACGCTGGAACATATTGGTCTTTCACTCTGGAAAGAAAGCTATGGTTATTGGCATACTGCCCATAAGCATGTAGTTTCTTGTAAATCATTTTGAATTTAAGCTTCACATCCGCTCTTTTCTTTGAGAAACATTGGAAATTCTGTAGAAACTGTTGGCACTCATATTGTCCTCTCTCTGTCCCTATCCATGCTCTCAAGATTTATTTTCTGTGCCCCAAAATACACACGCTACATGTGCGCTCACTCAAAAATCGTCTTTTGTTTGTCTTTTCTCTCTCACTTTTTTTCTTCCTCCAGATGTGCTTTCCTCAATGTGCCAATTGAGTACGAACTGGGCTCACTTGTTCGAAAGGAACCAGTAGATAGGAGCAACATCTATATATATTTTCAAGTCTGTGTCATTCAAGGTGTAGTGACAGCATACAAACTGTCGCTAATAACAGCTCAGTTTGTATAAAGTTGTTTCAGATACAAAACCGAAATAATTAGTACAATTAACTACTCAACATCTTTGTAACATGTTTTTAAAGGAATATAGGACAATTTCGACATTTTTATTTCAATGCAACTTTTGCAAAAAGCCTTGATGTACGGTCAATTTAAATTTGGAAAATGATTAAACATTCTAAATACTTGTAAGATGCAGATTGTCCATATTTATCTTGTGAATATTCTGATACACTTGTGGATCAATGCAAGATGACATATTTGAAAAGAGAAAATCATAGACGGTTGAAAACATTAGGGACTCACTTGAAACACACTTGAAATGCAGCATATGGGGATGAAAAAAGTGGATTTGTGCCAGATGTGTAAATGGTACTTGTTCAAAAAAAAGAAACACAGTTTCAATTCCAGGCATCACGCACATTCAACTTTATTGTATTAGTGCATTTGAGTCAGTATAGTGAGTCTCACTCACCCTTGCTAACCTAACCAAAGAGTACAGTGAATTCCACTGACTTTGACTGCACGTAGCAATGTAATGAAAGGAATTGAAAATGTCTAAAAAATGACATTTCAAACAGCACAAATATAAAGCACCATAGTTGGCCACCTTTCCTACTGAAATAAATATGGTTCACTTTGGGAACAAAACAAATCCATCATTTCATTTTAGTGGTAAACTACCCACGCTAAATTTATATAGTACTAACTAACTGTGAGTTTCCCCGTTTTTGAGTCAACTACATGGGGAAAACAACAACAACAGCTCACTTTATCTCCGCCTTTGCACCTTGGTTTGAGAAAACATGCGGTATTTGCTCTCTTGATCTCAAGCTGAGACTCATGCACATACATAAATCACTGCTTAATTATTTTTACTCACTCACAGAGTTCCCAGCAGTGCGCAGACGGGAAGCAAATAACTCTTCCTGTAACGAAGCCACTAACTGTGTGCCCCAAAAAGCTAGTGTGTATTGGTTTGTATATAACAAAAAGTTGGCAGTATATTTTTGAACTAACTTGCTCCTATACTTGCCAATCATAACGAGGAAAGTTTTTGGAGCTCAACAATTTGATGCATTTTTCTCAAAAAATAGATGGAAAAATAATAGTGCTCACAAAGTCCTGTAAACACTAGAAAAAAAGATGCGACAAACGATAAAGTTTCTCCCTTTGATCAAGTGTGCATGACGAAGTAAATGCAATGTGTACGACTTTTCGTCCACGACTAATATTTCATGCCCCAGCACGAACTCTACAGAACTAAATAATTTTACAAATTGTTTTGCGATAAGAGCTCTCATCATTTTCTATGTTGTGGGACAATTTAATGCTCCGATTCATGAATTTCTCATACCTGGATTCACTCTATATCTTCCAATTATAAATACAAGTAGCGTCGGTACATTCAAAACACTCCCAAGCTTTACACGACATGAATACATTTGGTATTCATATTTTTAGCTTTTTTTGTAAATGTATCTAGCAAGTAAATAGAAAAGCTTTTTATTTATTTGAACCATGTGATCAAATTAATTTTTGTTATCTCAAACATTCCTAAAGAAGTACTTTATCTCACAAACCGTAATGGGGAAGACACACATGCCTAATCAATGCTTCTAAACTATCGTGGTAAAAAGGCAGAGCACGTGGTTGGCAAAAAAACATCCATTTTTTGAAAATTAATTTCTCCAAAACAAAAATGACGTTTCCTAAAAAAGCCTAAATTTGTTTTATGCTTTACCGGCACACTTATTTCTACATATTCGCTTCGGGCTATATTTACTCTCTAACTTTTCTTTTAATCTTGTAAACATATTAGTTATAGGTCACTTCCCATTTTCACCATCAATTTTTTCTGACGCTCTAGAGCCAACAAAATTTATATCAGAATTACTCTTTAAATGCTTAACATTTTTAAATCGTTTATTGCAATTAAGTTTCACTACTTTCACTCCAAAACTTGTTTGACCTAGTATTGTGACGCAATTCATAAAGTTCCCAGACTCGCTAACATTTTCTTAGCTACACAACTAGGTACCTGGACTAACGAACTATGATTCAATTACATACTAAGAAAATATTTAGTTATAGTTAGTTGAACAATCCATTTTCTTCGATAAATTACATCCTTTCACTCACTCCTCACTATTCACCATCATCGTGGGGACCAAGATTCTAACGCTAACTAACTAACTAAATAACTAAGGTCGAAACTAGTTAATTTTTTATTCCTGTCAAGTCGCCATTTTGTCATAAGCAGAATACTGTGGACTCAATGATGATCATTTGTAAGTTTTTTTCTGTGCATAAAGTAATTCGAATCAGCGGGAAAAATGGAATTGAAAGCCACCATACTAAACCTCTAAATCATTACTTTACGGCGTCAAGTTGAAGTAAATTTCTTTTGGCCGGGAAAAAGCTGTTGTCGTTTTTTATTTAGCTCGTGCATTCTAATACTTGTGTTGCGTAGAGAATGAATAAAACTACATCCATGTCCAATTGTAGTCAATTTTTTGCACTTTTTATGCATGTGATTTATACTTGTCACTTCAGTCTCCCCCTTTCCCCCTCGTTTTGGTTATTTTGCCCCAAGCCACCATACCAGGGAATACGTTGTAGTCTCTATGTACCACGAAAAGCACACAGTATATGCATAGCAGTGTTTCCGGGGTTACATAGCTAGTGTGTATGCTAGTAATGTAGCATCATAGAAAGACGTTGGATAAAATATACTTATCATTAAAGAACAGAGTCAAAATTAGAGAGAGTCGAATAATTAGAACTCCAAAAGGAATGGCAAGTTATTGTTGTTGTGATGGGCGATTATTGGAGTTCTATTCATCGATCCATTGGTCGCTGAACTTGAAAACCTGAAAAAATAACAAATATAAGAAATTTAGAGTTTTCAGCAACCCTTGAATTCCGGAAATATTTTTCGTTTCGAGATGCAGGATTGTTGCCTTTTAGGAGTTCTGATGTGAAGTTTTTCCATTTCGTTTTTATTGCATGGTTCGTAAATTATCCGGACAATCTTAAATACTTTGCTATTCTCTAGTGCTATTCACGAATTTAAAAAGCTTATGCAAACCAAAAAGCGAGTAAAAAGTTGAACATGAAAAAGAAAACTAAATAGATTAGTTTTTAATGAAGCTCGATGGTGCGTGTCGAAGAAAATTGTTGAGTGATTGGCTCCATTTTCCATAATTTCGAAAATGTTAGTTTTTAAAGTAAAAAAAACACAGACATTTTTATAGTGCAGATTATGCAAGATCAACTATATACGATATTCTGGCAAGGTTTAATGCTCGTGGTAGCACCGATTACTGAACTCCAACTGGTCAAAAAACCTCTCCAACCTCCCGTAAGTTGACAAAGAAAGTTAGAAAACTCTTTGAAAGAGAGCTCAACATTTCAGAGCGCCTAGCAGGTGCAGGCTTAAATATTTTAAAGAGCTATTTACATGAAGTAAAGGTAAAAAACTAGGAATTCGATCATTCATCAAATCCTTCCCGAACTATGTGAAAAATTAACCCGAGCGGGCAATTACTGCTTGTCGAAAAATTGTGGAAAAAGCAGCCCCTCGGGGTTCGGGGAAAACAATCACCTTAGATGATGGGACCTACTGTCCCATTGACACCGAAGATATTATTGGACGAAAGTTTAATAGTGTAGTGCCCGGAAAAACAATTGACCCAAAAAAGAAATAAACCGAAGACCAAGTTTGGCAGGCAATAGATGGAAATGGCGATGTTTCAAAACCATACATTTCTACAGATACTATGAATTGCAAACGGCATTTAAAAGAGTGCATTAAAAAGAGACTAGTCCCTTTTTTAAAAAATTGAAGTTTTGTTTTGGCCCTACCTTACATCATGTCAATACCTTAAAAGTTACGAATTTTCTCCGAGGTAAGCATCGATTTCGTCGAAAAATCGCAGAACGCCCCTAATGTTCCACAAGCCTGTCCAATGGAGCGGTTTTGGGCCCTATGTGAACAAGAATACGCCAGAAGAAGCACTCCAGCAAAAGAAACTCATTCAGTCGTGTATGGTTGAAAATTTCATCTGAAATTGCCAAAAACCATGGACGCGCTGTAATGCACAACTTTCAAAAAATTTTAAAAATTGGCAAAAATTGTGTGCATGCAATGATTTATACGTTAAAATAAAGGTAATTTTGATGTTGCAAGTTTTGCAAGTTGATGTACAGTGTATGTTTATTGTGTTGTGCTTTACAGACTTATGATTCTATGGGTTAAGTTTAATTGAAGTATGGTGGTCTGGTACTTCTATTAAAAAGAAGTGATGACTGAGTTAGGTAATCGCATTTTTATACGCCGGCCTTGTAAATTGAAACTAGGCTCTACATCTTGATCTTTCCGTCATTATGTTTCCTGCTCACAGCAGCAGCAAAATTTCCCATTTGCAGTTATTAGGAACTGATCACTTCAACCTTATCTTCTCCAATAATAGCTGGAGATTAACCAATCATTTTGTAAGACGATGATCTGCCCTCGTTAGCTGCTACTTTATTGTGCGTTTATGGTCACGTCAATTCCACTACAGTAAACCAAAACTACCTGACCTTTCATTAAATGCCAATGAATTTTCTTTCTTCCTTTCTTCTTCCATTACATGCTTGTGTAAGTCCACGAATAGCCAAAGGTTTCTATTCCTGGATCACATTTCAAACCTGGGCTACTGATAAACATTATGTAGCATCAAATTAATGGACTAACAAGAAAATTCACACTGGGTTACAGATGAATGAATAATTTTTGTGCATCGCGATGGTTTTCAGTAATTATCAATGCGTCTGTTGATTTTAGTTTACCGGAACCATTATTATCTCCTAGGGGTAATCAATGCATGCAAGTTGGACTGTTCTTGTAACTATTTAGGGTAACTTAATTACTAACTGACTGACTTGCTTGGTTTCATGCCATTTTTGTTGTATCCAGTGTGGAACTAACTGATGATGCATCCGAGTGTAAAAAAGAGGGCAAAGGTTTCCTACATTTTTGGGGTTATCTTCATCTCACTGACTCTGAGGATAACTGATCCTTGTGCAGTAGGCATATGTCTGCACTTTGTTCTCACATGGAAAAAGATAAGAGGATGTGATGAGACCATCTCATCATATACTTTACGCATGGAAGATTTTCTCACTGACTTCCTACTTGCCACTAACTACATAATAACCGAGATCGGAATTTTTTATACACAATCATTATTACAGGCTTAGGTGGAGAAAGCATTTTTTCTGTGTAGTGTGATGAGATACTTTTGAAATCGGTTACAAACTTTAGAATTATATACCCAGCATTTGACTAAGCAGGAGAAAGTTTTTTGAAGGAAAGTACATATACGATGAAAGTGTGTGTTAGTAAAACTAAAATAGACGTAAGATCTTGATTTTACATAAAACTTTTGAGTTTTTCTGGGGGATGAAGTCGACCTATACTGTTTACTTTGCTGTTGAAAAAAGAGCAAAGAAAAAAAACCGGCCAAAAATAACTACAATATTTATCATACGTGAGAGGATAAGAAAGTTATATGAGCTGACAGGATGTGTCTAAGCAGGTAGAACAAACTTGTGTTTTCAAGTTGCTAGAGGCACAACAAATTTGCCGCAAAGCTTCCAATTAACTTCTGTACACAACTGAATATTGAAGTCTCTCATGTAAAATTCATAAGAATGGTTGGATAGTTTTTTTCTGGAGCCTTTTGATCGTATTGAGATTACTTGAGTCAGTTCATGTTTGTGAATTCAATATTAATACTGCATCCAAAACTAATTTAAGTGTGTACAATACCGACTGACTGCCGCGTGTGGGCTACGTGCTATGTGAACAAATTTGAAAGAAGTAATTTTCCTTTAACGTGATGAAAAAATGTAATCAATCTTGAGTTGATTCAAGAACTACAGTTTGTTAAAACTTGCATTATAAACAAGCTTTGCTCAATTCTCACATTTGATACTGTTTAAAAAAGATTTTTGTTCCACATTTTTCCAGTTCAGGCTCACAGAAAGAGAGCGCAGTTTGCTTTATCTGATGGACGAGGTTTCCTTTTTTCTTTTGCTAATAAGGTCTCTCCATTGAGAGCCGTCTTGGTGAATAAACTCACTCAAGAGAGTCATTTTGAGTAGAAAGAAACTGGGATGTTCACCTTATGGGCAGAGCATAATTAATTCTGATGCAACCCTTTGGTTTATGCAAACTTAAGTCAACTGAATTTTTATGTCACCACCTTTCCCAAGTTCCAAAAAAAATGGCACTGTAAACTCGTTGGACAAATAACTGGGAGGTACTATGTGAAATATTATGTAGGCCAGAGTTGCTCCAATTTTTGGATAATGCACACAATAAAACATTGTGTAGCACATTAGAATCAGGGAAATCATATTAGCTGGGGACAAGGGACCATACAGTTAGTAAAGCAATATAAACTTTATGAGTATACGCATTGAATTTAATTCATTTTTGGGACACTCCACTTTCACCGATGGCAGGGCCTTACTATGTATGTGCACAGGTTTTAGATATAGGCAAGATAAAAGGGTTTCTATGATTCATTAAATCCAGAAGTGAACATGACATAAATCTCGGTCGAGTTTGGATTACTTGTAATAAGCCTGTCACACAATTCTGGTCAAATCATAGTAGAACAAAGTTGACATTTTGTAATAAAGCATGGGGCCTTACATTTTGTTGTGTGAATTACTCCGAATCCCATGATATAGATGTGGTCACGTAAAATGCACATGGTAGTAAGTTAGTTTACACCATAGAAATAGATAAATAGACTATAATACATGGATGTTTGTAAACCCTAACACAATTTAAATGCACACACTGACGGTTAGTAAGTCAATATCAATGAAATCGGGCATACACTGATTGTAGTGTATTTTCTTTCGTTTTGTTTATCCTGAATCTCAGCCAGGTACTAAGTTTTTATTTTCCATGTGAAAGTCTTTTTCCTCCTCCGTATTTTGGTCTCCCTCTCTGAGACGCGACAAGTATCCTAAAAGATGTTAAAATACGACAGAAACATTTTTGTATCTGTCAAAACTTTTAATACACAAGGCTGGGATGACAGGACTCAGATCTGTCGTCAAGAACAAACTTTCAAAAGTGTTAAAATAAGACTGTGCCCAACTCCATGACAATTTTCATTCAGCCAATGTTGTTAATGAATGCGGAATAAATAGTTTATTTACTACAGCAGTTTTCTCCACCGTGGTTTAGTTTGATAACAAGCAAACAAGTTTTAAACCATTTGTTTGCACTGGTGCTATGGTTTCAACTTTTAAACTACAACAGCTGAGAAAACCGGCAACATCTTTTCCTGCTATCTGTTACTTATCATAATCCCATTGCCATTTCTCCGCAGTTAGACTTACTGGATAAAACTTTCCTTCTCGCTGGCTAAAATTTAAGGACGCAAAAAAACCCACAATTTTTTTTTTTCTAATTCACACTTATTTGCATTTCACACACAGTAGTGTATACCCATCGGCAAATAAATTCATACATTACATACAAACTATGTACATATGAGAAGAAAAACGCTTTTTGTCATGACCAAACTACCTCAAAATGCATGACAGGAGAGAAAAGACAGTGAGCTCCAGAAAAGCGGATTAAATGACATGCATAAACAGGCAAATCCCATCTCATTCCATTTGTCACTCGAATAAAATATATATTACACGAGATGACAAATGAAAATGGATACACCTGAGTCCGCCATCAAATCTTCTTTTCTGCTCATCCATTTTTGCTCAATTATCGCCAAGAAACCGTATACACTTGGTTCACTTGTTTGTCCAGTCTATTTTCTCTCCTTGTCAAAGCGTAGATATCCAGACAAAAAGATTAGTCATTTGTTTATCCCTAGTACCAAACATCGGATTGGCTCGTTTTGTAACTATCAAATCTGTTGCTAATGCTATTTTCCGCAAATCCCAGTTATAGTCATGTCGTCAAACATATCTGTAATAATCGCTTGATGGACAAAGAAAAACATGTTTTTAATAAGTCGGGCCAACGAACTGAAATATATATAGAAAACGTTAAATCCCTTGAGTTCGTTAATTTTAATATAGCAAAGTAAAAATTTGGTCGGAGCCAGAATTCGAACCCGGGTAGTTTCGCTAACATGGCTACTCCCCAGAACTTTCCCTCCACCATGGCTCCATTACGGAGTCAACATTTTTACTCTGCTATATTTTACTGTTGTTTAACCGAGAATTTGAATACTACCATAGAAACGAGCACAGCTAACTGCTGTTTTTCACATTTCGGTAATTCTCTCAAGCCCCAAAGCTACTAGGAAAGTAGAATAAAGCAAGTTTTTAATAAGTCGGGCCAACGAACTGAAATATATATAGAAAACGTTAAATCCCTTGAGTTCGTTAATTTTAATATAGCAAAGTAAAAATTTGGTCGGAGCCAGGAATCGAACCCGGGTAGTTTCGCTAACATGGCTACTCCCCAGAACCATCCCTCCACCATGGCTCCATGTAGGAGTAGCCATGTTAGCGAAACTACCCGGGTTCGATTCCTGGCTCCGACCAAATTTTTACTTTGCTATATTAAAATTAACGAACTCAAGGGATTTAACGTTTTCTATAAAGAAAACATGTTTTCCTCAACTGTCCCATTCTATATTCTTATGGGCGACAAAATTTTATTTCTAGGTGAAAGTCCTACGTTCATGATGAGCAAGAAAATTCGTGCGCCTTCTTTTTGGTTAAGTGAGCTTGTCTCCACAGTAGATTAAATCCTCTCTAAAGGCTTTTCAGCGTCCCTCAGTCTTTTCTCCTATATAGTCTCCCTTTGTTCTTCCCATCCAGTTTATTTGGAGCTTGTCTCTGTATATACTACTCATTTCTATCATGCATAGTTAGTTAGTGGGTCTGTACGCTCCCAGTTGTTCTACAACTATTGTTTTCCATGTGTCTTCCATTCACGTGTAGGTAGTTTCCCTCAAATCTACGTTTTATTCACCAGGAAACTATAACTGAAGGTAGTTAGTTAGTTAGTTGTGAATCGAAGAGCTGTAAATTCATCATTTGTTTAAATGCACATCTATTATTCTCGTCACGGATGTTTTCTACTTTGGAAAGCAGTGTGTGACAAAGACAAGTTTTTTGTAGGTAGTGAATTTTAGTTAGTTGTAGCTAATTGGAATCTCAAGAATTTTGGTTACTTGGGATTAGCGGGGCATTGAGATTTGCGAATACAGCATTGTGCAAAGTTAGTCACAACAAATGGAAAAAACATCAATTTGTTTTTCAATTTGGATTCATTCTCTTTTGCAAGGTTTGCGTTGAAAAAAGAAAACTAACTAACTAAAGGAGTAGGATTAAAGTGGAGGAAAAGGAACATATATAAGTAATGTATAAGAATTGGGTAGCTAGACAATATGTGTCTATGTTAACTATGCTGGATTTTACCTGTGATTGTGTTTCAAGTGGATGATGAGATTCTGCATTGAAATATGGTTCGTGTATAAGTGTACAACAACGTTACCTGCATAATGAATTCACCTTTTTCGGGTGGTATCCCACAAACTCCAGTCGGTGAAACGGGGTACCACATCGCACTACTAGTTTTGGTTATAATACAAGATCCCATTTGCAAGCAAAACCTGGAGCAATGTGGTCCATTCAAGGCGAGAATACCGGATTTTACAAATAAAGCACTACCGCAGGTATTCAGTAAAATTACCAAATACGCATGTTAAAGGTTTAGTATTGCAATATCTAAAACTTTGCCAGGAGGGCTAGCTGGATTTATAAAATTTGTTTTGATTTGATTACTTGATTAAATAGTGCAAAAAATTGGATCCATATAGACTTTGAAAAGTAAAAATCCGGTAGGCAAGATTCTCATCTTACTCCATGCAAAATGGTAACCATTAAAGACAGAGTATTTCTCGTGAGATGGTATATAGTGGTGTCCCATAATAAAATATAAATGTAGCCGTTTTCAACTTGGAATGCACTTGTATGCTAATCCATGAATTTTTCAAATAGCTCTTTCTGGCTGTCTCTCTTTATGCATTACCACAGATTGCGTTTCCAACACATAAATTTACTTTGTTACTTTTTGTCTCGCTCCCTCACTTTGGTATTCCCTGACTGGATCCCTTGAGAGCGTAATGTGGGAACTCCTCTTTTATCACATATATAAATAGATAAATTCAACTTAACTCAGCATGACAATATTGCCCTCATTTATCTCCGGCAATAGAAAAAGCAATTTGTATGCTAACTACCAAAACTGTGACTGTAGATGACTGGCGCGGATAGTTCCCCAAAAATTGTTTTACAAAGCTCTGTCAATCTACTAGCACTTTCTGTGCATGTTCCCTTGCTACAGCCCAATTGATTTAAATGGGAATCAATTGTTGCTTACACATGTATACGAAACTCATGTTGATTATCTTGAAACCGTCTGTGTAACACAAAATAGAGCCATTGTTCATTGTTTATTACCATACAGAATGCAGTAACTACTGGATACATGATACATTATCTTTTCTGTTACATCCATGCATACAATTTTTTAAATACCAGTGTTAGGAAAAAGGACGAAAAAGATTAAAAATTAAACCGCATGTCTCGCATAGACTGTCTGATACAGGTTTAAATGCTCTCACTAACTAACTAACTAACTAACTAACTAACTAACTAACTAAGCAGTTCCAGACGAGTAGACAAACACAGTAAAAAACGAGCCTAAATAATTTACATTCCAAACTTGGGCCAATTCTGTTTGACAAGTGAAAGCAGCGTAAATCTTGTATTTCACTTTACTTGATATCTGTCTGGATTTGAATCTCATGAATCTTTCCATTGGATTTCATTTACACGGAAACACTAGACACGATGCACACTAGTAGCAAACTAAATGTAAAACAATAGGAGCACTACTACTTATCATTTCCCAGAGACTCATTGAATTAGTTTGGAGGAGTCCTTGTGAATGAACTGTACCAAAGTTCTAGTTACATTCATGATGTTCTAATATATTGGATTCGAAGGAGACATGAGGATTCAACTAGAGGAGTACAAAAAATGTTCTACTACTATTGCTAGACAGAAAAATTCAACAGTATGGGCTTGGCACACACAAAATATATACAGCGGAGAAAATCAGAAACAGATTCTGTCCATGAGTTTCTTTATTTTTTGTGTCAACTTTTTTGTAACTACTCCAAAGCGAAAGAAAAAAAGAACTGTGTGTTTTCCTTTTTTTGTATGGTGATCACGTTTCTTTTATGCAACACGGACTTTATTTCATTGATGAGATAATACAAGGGTGCAAGAAACTTCTGGCTTCTTCTTATTGTATCATCAATGTGTTGAAAAACTTGAGCAAAAGTGCATAACAAACTTTCCCCCTGTAAAAAAAATGGGTTTACTTTGAACGCATTTTACCGTAAGGTAAATGATGAGGAGCAATTTTGTCAAATCATTTTTCCTATGGTAACTTGTCAACCCAATCTTGTTTCCAATTACGAGCACAAAATGATTGACTACACAGAATTTGTAATTTTTTATAACTTATTTTGTCATCTCCAAATCTTGTCATTCAGTATAACTTTTTCTCTATCCATTAGTATTTATTAAGTTGTACCTGTGTACTTAGGTTTAGTTATAAGTTATCAATACGATGAGTCTGATTTTAACTTGGAGTGTGCAGGCTCCCAAACTGTAAAGAAAAAACAACAGAGTGAAAGTTTGTGTAGTAGCAAACTGTATTCATCGCAACGGCTTTTACCGGCTGCATAGATGTGCTTACAAGGATTGTGGGCACAAGTTTGTAAGCAAGATAATATTTGCCGTAGCTTCTTCAAGTGACTGACTGAGTGGACGCTTCCTTTTTTGGCCCGTGCATTATTTATTTTAATAGCCTTCCGTCTTCCTTCCGCTTTCTTAAAGCTGTTAACGTCTTTGAAACGACTTGTGATAGTCAGTTGAGGCGTGCGTGCAATCCTCTCATTCTTACCGTCTGTACTATCAATGTATGGGGACCGGAGGTCGTTTTTTAAACTGACCAATGGAACAACAGGGAGTGAATTTTGAAATGATGAAAAGAATTACTTATCTAAGAATTTGGCAAAAAATTTACATACATTATGTATTTATCTGATTTTAAGTTAAATTTAGTTTAGTATCTAATATTTGCATGATTAGAAATATTGCAGACTTGGATTTCATGGTGGATAGTATTCGGCTAACTTTATTAGTTAGCGCTTATGCTAGTAATAGGATAGTTCGTTTAAGAAGAGTTTGATATAGACTATCTTTTTTGAACTTCGACCTCTGACAAAGAGCACTTACTTAAAGTGTGACAACTAACTCTTTGGAAAGTTTGCTCATTTTAGCGCATTACAAGGAGCAGTATTCTCATGGCAAGATTTCCACTTATCATGATACAGACATCATTTACATGAGCCCATTGAAAAGTTTAGTTATTTTTTTAAGGTAGTTGCGTTCACTTTGAAATTGCTTTTACCTTAGAATAATGGTTTGCTCGCATGCAAGAAAAGTTCCATAGGGATATCCCATTATGGATTATGCAGCGGGATTGTAATCTTGAAACCGAGTCCTGATTGTATTCTCAATGTTTAAAATTTCACCACGAGGGGAGGCACGTACAATTACATTTTCTTTGCTACAGCTATCCAAAGCGCTGTGTAGCCCACTATCGTTGGATAGAAATTGTGGAATCACAATATTGTGGGTTAAAATGTGGATTATGGTGGGTTAAGATTTGCGTCTGTTATTAATATGGTGAGAGGTGTAGGATGTAGCTTTTTAGCAAGGCAAAATGCACTTTAATAGCAGACTCGCTTTTAATAATTTGCACGGTAGCACAAGCGATTCAAAAACAAAAATAAAATAATATTTATTTATGGCCAAGCAATTTTCACGACAAGCCAACAAACCAAAGAACGACTAACTACGACTTTTATCTCTAGAGCTGATTCCTGCGACTGATAACTTAGCCTAGGATATTAGTTGTATATATAGAATAAGTAATTAGCATATTTTCCAGAACAATAGAATGCATGTAAACATAAACTGCAGCACAACAGTACATAGCAGACTTTACTACACAAAATGCATTCCGACAATATGTATTATCAACATTGAATATTTTGCTTACATCTTTTGTTTGAGTGTAAACATTCTCTTTTCTAGCACTCTTATTTAAAAATATGTGGGCTCTTGTAAAAACTAAAAGGTTTGGACACAAATGGCTCCAAAATAGGGAACAACCTGCTTAATAGGTCAAACTACACGAGCCAAAATCAATAGCATTCACACATTGACAAAGTCAAATGGAGTTAACAAGCCCATTGAATTGATAGGACACAAAAAGAGAAAATCTTATCCTCTAGTTATCATTTCCTTCACCAGTGCCAAATGTGTTAAAAAGTAGAAAAAATGCACTCCCTTTTTACTTTTATTGCCAACCAAAGCAAATAGGAATATATAAAAATGGGGGCCAAAAGGTTACATTTTGGCTTCACTTAAGAACCCACTGCTCTTTTGTGTGACCAAAATTAATCATTTTTATGAGCTTTTCATTATCTGTTCCATTGAGAGAAAGGCACATTACTTACTCACTTTACTATCTTCCCTTTCATTCCTATTGCAGAAAAATTTAGCTCCCTGCCCGTGTGGAAAATCAAGTAAGGGGAAATTAAAGAAAGGTGTGGAACGTGATCAGAAAACTGGAGCTAGTTCATCTTCTATGTCCCACGCGGTTTCCCCTATACATACTATAGGCTTTTATCTCCACGCGAGCTCATATTTCTAACTCAAACACATCAGGAGGAAAAAGTGAGCTCTTTCCAAATCTACTTACGTGTGGACTTCATTGAAACGGCTTGAGCAACTGTAACAAGGTAAGCAACCACTTATTAGCTACTTATTAGTCGCTTATCTATAGTACTTGTAAGTTAAAGTACATTCAATCCTGTATCTTTGATATTTTCAAGCTTTGAAAACTCTATATTTAGCCATCTCCAGTATTAAATTATTCAGGATGATGTGTATAGCAAAGTAAGTCTTCAAGTACTAAATATAAAACTGGGAGACATTCTAACTAACGAACTAACTAACTATAGTAGCGAGATAACCTTTCAATTTCACTAATGGATAAACTGACCGACTGACTATAAAGTAATCATGGATTAGTTCAGTATTACATGTACGTCATTAATTATAAATTTAAAGCACGACTTGTTCGCTAAACTGATAGTATAAGAGTAACTAACTGGTAACTGGTCAGTGTTTTGAGCACGACTTTAGCAATTTGTCTGTAACGCTTTGAATGCCGTTGGGAATGAAATGAAGTGTAAAAAGTAACTGGAATGAGGACTGGCATAAGTACGTGGATTTGTGAAATAATCTACTGGCTCCATTTATTATTCGTCTGGCAAAAGTGGGCACATAATTCATGCAAACATTGTACCTAAACTATGCCATGCATGGACACTCCTTACATGTGCAAGTAGATACGTGAATTTGGTAAATGGGATGGAAGACCATTAAATTCATATTGAGGGCTCCATTGCGACTCCACGGCCATACCGACTCCATAGTCGTCATCAAATATTATTTATGGGGTTTGTATAAACTCCCATGTCTGTGGTTTCGTTTCGGTCACTCAATACACTACTAGCCTGTAGTTAGTTAGTTAGAATGGAAACTGACTGACTGACTTAGAGTGGCCATGAAATGAGCTGTGAAAGTGTACAGCATCATTGGATTCCATAATAATCTAATGCTATGCTCAATATTATATGAACCGTCGACTGACTTAAACAATTATGGTCCTTGAATTTGGCAGGACAGTGAATAGCACATAGATGTGTTGGAAGGGATAGACTGACAAAAGAACACGATTAGTATTTAGTTCATTTACGCAGTAAATAGTGCGAATCACTAACTAACTAATTAACTAAATATGAATGTTATTGTTTGTGTTTGAATCCAGGGAATGAATGCAAGTGACTGCCGCATCATCAGAGTAACTGCAAAACATTCCCGTGGCACATAAATTATGAAATGAACACAACTCTTGTCAACTATAACTATTGAAATGTAAATCCTGGAAACGTGTGCCCCACATACACAATGTTGAAAGAGAGGATGGGATCGACAAATATTTGGTGAAATAATGAAATACGGTCCAACAACGGAGCTATATGATGGAAACAGTTTCCCACTTTGTCAACTCTCCTCATGTTCTATATACTATGTGGCATTGTTTTCTCCAGGTCTACTGTGTGTAAAGTGAGTGATGTGGTTTGGTTGGTTTTGCAACCAAAAGTGAATAAATGTCTCAGAGTCTGTGTGCTTGCTCACATAAATTGTTAACATTTCAAATACAGTAAATAGTTCTGTGATTAGATCCCTTTTTCTTTGCCATGTGGACAATTTGTAAAAGCAACTTTGCTGTGGCCAACTTTGTTACTTTGTTGCACCAAGTCAAGTGATTATGAGATGATCAAATGCCGTGATCTGCTAATGTTATGTCGTTTTTCACGGTAAGTTCAAGTTTTCAGTCAGGGGAATAAGTCACCATAACTGGGATTGAAATATATAAATACTATTGGGGAAAAATATCATCAGTTTGAATTCAAAATCAGTCACGTCTGGTCTATTAGTTAGTTTGTTGTGTTTACGGCCACATTGGTTTCACTAAACAAGGTCGTCTGTTTTTGCAGATCGTCTATCCAGTTCAGTAAACAAGATAAAATGTGGTGATTCTCAAGTGAGAACACCAATCTCCCAACAGTGATGATGAGTGAAGACGGTGGATGTAAACTTTTATGTTTGCTGCTACTCTTGGCCGTTGGATTGGGTACGCCAGGACTCGTGGTGGCCTGTCCTACGGACTGCAATTGCAAATGGAAAGGGGGCAAACAAACGGTAGAATGTGTGGGCAAAGGTCTTCGTACATTCCCTGCACCAATTGATGCTGGCACACAGGTGAGAAAGATTTTCCAACCCCTCTCATGTCATTGTCTGCTATTTTAGAGGTACTATATTACAATAGAAAGTAGCTATAGACTTGAAAAAAGTTAGATAATTTTATACTCTAAAAGAGTGATTCAGTGGAGTTGAATTTATGAAACTGGATTCACCCTCGTCCTAGTCCCCATGCTAGTAATCATGAGAAGAATATAAATAAAGGATTCTGAACTCTCTAGCACTCTGTAATCTCATCCATATTCAGTTTTTGGGTTTACTTTCTCTCACACTCTCTCGTTGTGTTTTTCAGTGAGAGCCGAATGAGATGTGTTGTTAGGCTTGGAGGACACTTGAGTGTTTTCTGTGCATATCTCTTTTCCTTCTGTGTTTTCCAACGATCGGAATTTATACTGGCAGACTCAACACTTGATTTATGTAAACTGTGTAGAACTACACAGACTTTACAGATTGTTAGTTAGTCAGTAATCATCCCCAACCTAGACCTGGGTACAGTGCACTCGTAAAAATAGGTTTTTAAAGCGCAGATTATATTACTGGATTTTATTAGTTACTAACCGATAGATAGCCACAAAGATCGACTCACACTATATGTTCTTCTTACTAACTCAGTTTCCAATATTTTGCAAATTGTTAGTTAAAAAATTGGCAATGTAAAGTGTATTTAGTTAGGAGAAGACGATACTCCGTTTGTAATTTTTTGGTTTTGAAAATAACTGAGTGAGTGGTGTACGTTTGTATTCTTACTGTTCATAAGTAGATAACGCAAATTGTAAGGTTTGAAGTCCGATCTCGGTGACGAACTTTTTCCCTCTTTTTTCAACATCGATCGCTCATCATCTCTTTTTACAATGTCTTCAACCTTTCACACTACAATAACAACTCTGGATTTGAATTTTTTTATTGCTCGTCTCTTACTTTTTTCTCTTCGCCCTCACTTCCTGTGTTTGCCATGGAAATGGTGCGAACAAGTGTTTTCTTTCTTTTTGTTGGCAAGCTTTAAAGATTTTTTCTTTTACCAAAAGTGTGTTCGCGTTGTGAGATCACCGGGAATTTTATATTCATCGACTCGTATTCTAATAATAGAGAGTTAGCATACGTCTCCGTGCAAAATCTTAGCTGTCTCTTACTCAAGTGCTCTTCTAAATTTCGAGTAGACAGACTGACTGACTGAGGGATAAACTGATAATAAATCATAATACTAATATTGCTTACACTAAATCCACTTACATAACTTGTATAGTATATGTATCTCTTTGAAACCTTTCTTTCAGGTACTGGACGTGTCAGAAAACAGCTTTGAAACATTGCCCAAAGATCATTTCATGCGATCTGGTCTAATCAACTTACAAAAGATTTACTTGTCAAAGTGTCGCTTGTCACACATTGACTCAAGAGCGTTCCGTGGACTGAGCAACTTAGTGGATTTAGATCTCAGCTACAACATGCTACAAAAAGTGCCAAGTGGAGCCTTTCCCGATTGCAAGGGGTTGATGAGACTGGTGCTCAGTGGGAACCCAATTGTGGACATCCAAAAGAATGCGTTTGGTCCTCTACAGTCCGTCACTACTCTTGAGCTTGGGGATTGTGCTATCGAAGTTGTCGAAAAAGTGAGTAAAATACCTCAAACAGTGCTTTTTTAACACTGTTCCTAGAAGCTGTGAAAACACTGTTTAAATGTTTTCTAGTTTTTTAAGCTAAATAATTATTAATAAGATTAATTTTTACACTTTTAAAATAAGTTAGAAATCAAGTTAGGGAGTACGTTTTCAAGAGTCAAGAATCCAATCGGTCGGATTTCCTTTTTTTTCTGTGACATTCAAGTCATACAATGGTACATAAACCAGTTTTGTGATGGACAGTCGATTTAACGAATTTCCTTTCTGTTCAACAGGGCGCTTTTGAAGGATTGCTTAGCTTAGAGTGGTTACGACTAAATGGGAACAAACTGAAGCGTATCGCTGGACTGAAAATGCTTCCAGTGCCCGTAAAAGGAGTTCGATTGGAAGATAACCCATGGGAATGCGATTGTCGATTGCTGGAGCTCCGGTTGTGGCTCCAACAAAGGAATGTGGCCAATGCTGCTGGTCCCAGATGTGCCACACCGGAACCACTGACCAATCAGTCCCTAATCGAACTACCTGTGCAGCGTTTTGCCTGTATTCCCCAACTTTCTCCTACCACTATGTACCAAAAAATTGGTAAGTTTTTTATTTCACAATCTATGGTTTGAATTAACCTTGCTATTCCGCTACAACTTGTGGAGATCGCTTAGAAGGAAATTCACAAACAATTTTTTTCTATCCAACGTATCCCTTTTTATGAACGCAAAATTGTGCGTGCCGTATCAAAATTCCTATTTTTATTCCCGTTTAGTCCTCTGCTACGTAATAGATGAATAGTTTATAAAAAAACGTGGGAAAATGGGAATCGTGAGAAAGGATATTGACCTTTAAGTAAACTTGGGTCTGTTACAAGTGAGAACTTAGCAGTTGGCTCACAAATACAGATCGTTTTTGTTTACTACTGCCAGACTATAGATTTAATAATGTGATTTGCGTAAATGTTGTGCGTGCCTGCGTGTGCGAACATTAGTTTGGAATGAGAATCTAGCAGCCGTTTTTATCGAAAAAACATCATCTCGAAAAACCTGAAGGCTGTACAAGTAACTCTTTCTCTGTCGGTGCACTACTGAGATGGGAAAGTAAGAAAAAAAGTAGAGCACTAAAGGATTTAGGGAGGGAAAAGAATGAAATAAGGGGTTTTCACCAGGCTCCACATACCATTTTTAAAGCCGATTTGCATTTGTGGATTGAGACCTTTCCCTTTTTAAACGGAATCAATAGCATGAGATTAGGTTTTGCGACTCCCTTGTGCATGGGATGAGTAAGTGACTGACTGTCTGCTGACAGGTTTTTTTGTTGCTAGGATTTTCATCTACCTAAACGGTGGCATGAATGCACTCAAGTTTTAGTGACCTCAAGGGTTTTCAAAGTCTGTGCAAGCAAATTTTATAAAACTACATTTCAGACAAACACTAATATTGAAAATACCAGGCAACGGATTTGAAATGGTGCCAAATATTTACTTTGCAGCACTTATGTACGGACATATAGACTTTTTATCCATGTTTTCATGCTCAAGATGAAATGGAAAAGATAAATATAGTGTGTGTATACTCTTTGTATCGTAGAATTTGTTGCTGCATTAGGTTTTTTGATGCATTTTTATGAAATTCGCTGTCAACAGACATTAGTCTGTGTAAGAGTGATTTTGTGGAAAACACACGACGGACCTTAGCCAACAGTAACAGTGGTGTGTATGAATGAATGAATGGGGTTTGTGAGTGAAAATGTAAAGAGTAAAGTGTATGAATGAGTGAAAATTCCCAGGGCATATGTTCCTTGTACACGCAATTGGAAATGGGGGACCGGGACATAAAAGATTTGAAGTAAAGCCAAAATTTGAACAAACCATCAAATGGGAATTGGCCCATTTAGTAACTATTTATTTTTTCTTTCCTTTATGCTTGTAAAAAGGACGTTGATACCAGTTAGCAGTCTCTATTTATTCATTTTCGTTCATCTTTATTGAATCTCATACATGTTCTCAGTATTTCAGTTCCAGAATCCACCAATTTAGTCTCCAGAACTAACAACTAGTCAGTCACTTTTAGTGAGTGCGAAATAATTAGACTTGCTTTGTTTCGGCTTTTTGCTGCTACAGAATGTATCCTTTGAGGAAAGTTTGTGGTGTCAAGAGCCAAAAAACAGAGAGAAAGAGGAACATGTATACCACCCTTATGTTTGCACAGAGAGAAACCTAAGAAACTTTTCACACTTTCAGTCTAGCTTTGTATGCTTTGTTGAGATGTTTCAATTTAACTAATGAAGTCAATCCATTGAACCATACAGTTATGTAGTTATCCTCCATGCTATTATCTTATTGATATAAAGCTGAAGTCAGTCAGTCTATAAAAAGGGCCGCTCAGTCAGTGTAAACATTACTAACTTAGTATAACAGTAGAGATATATAGGTTCATACATAAATCAAGAAATCAAATTGCATGGTGGCTTTTTGCCCTGAAATTGATTCGTATAATGCAAGTTTTTCATCATTTGACTACAGCCATTTAGATTAAATCTAATGTCTTCCTGTATGGTGATTCTAGCAGTCAAGAGACTACGCCTGCATGTAGCCATGTCTCACTCACTACATGTTCTCCATTTGCCTAATGCTTTCACTTTCTTTCAATGTAGACCGTAAATTGTGGAATGTACTGCACATTCCTCCCTGCTAAATAATATATATAGTACTCACAGTCAGACTGACCAGACCACAAATAAGATTTTGAATGAATGAGCTTGCTTTGTGTACCAGTTGATTTGGCCATGAATATTTAAACTGCTCAAGAAGAGTTGCATTCCCTGTTGTGTACAATATTGGGTTCGGAAACAATTCGCAACAGTATTGAACTGGACAGATAGGCATTTTAATGTGCGGGGAAAAAGCTCATGTGTGTTTTTTTTTGTAAAATATTTATGAAATACGGTACTATGTCTTCCTTTCCTTGTGTATGCATTTAAGTGTACGATGTGGTAGAGATAGTAAAAGTCCTTGGGAAAACAAATCCCATGTAAGTTAAAACTGCGCCATTTCATGTTTTCTTTTGTGCAATAAATATGTGTCACCGCATCTATGTGTGTATATAGTAAAAAGTAGGCATGTTTTTTCTTTCACAAAAAAGAGTCGGCGTGAACGCTCCATGATCCTCTGTTTTCATCCTTCCCTTTCTCTTTTCAAAGGGCATGGGAGTGAGTGAGAGAGAGAGAGAAATGCTGAAAAAATATTGAAATTCTTTATGTGGCTCGTTAGATCTAGTTGCTGTGTACAATGCATCGGAATCATTGACCCCTTTTTAGAGATATGAGTTGCAGGTCAGGAGAGAAATAAAATAAACAAGTTTGTTTACTCACATGATACGAAAAAGTTGGAAATACTTGTGGATCTATGTAATGTAAAAGAAGAAAAAGATGAAATTTTAAGCAGCGTGGGATTTTTCTGTTTTCTTAGAGACCCCATTGAGAATATTTGAATTTATGTACAGTGAATAAAATTCATGGATTGTGTTAGGTTTTCAGGCAGTAACTAACTAACTATAGGGAAAATCATTAAGATGATATACCCTGTGAGTCAGTGAAAAGTCATAGCCATAGCTATTCATAGTAATTGTTGTAATGTTTGCACTTTTATAATAACACTATAATTAAAGAAAGCAGTGAAATATTAGGAACCAAAAAGGGCAAGTTAAGTAGCTTTTTGGTTTCTTCCAAATAGACAAACTTTTAGCAGCTGGGAAATTCCCTTTGTCTTTTTTTTCTGCTCGGTCCATCACATTTTTTTTTTGGTTTGTAGTAGCAATCTATTTGTTTTCCACAGCTGTCTCATTCTTTTTAGGAAAAAATATCTTGCTACATCAAGATCCTCATTAATGCCGAGTACTTGTATGCATGCTTGACTTGTCACTGGGCATTAGGGGAAGCGATTCAAGAGAAATCTGAAGGCACGTACAATGGCAATGGAGAAAGTTCTTTGGATATAATATAAAGAGTGTTTCACAAATACGCTCCTAGAGAAGGAATGCTAATTCCTTATGTAATCCTCTTACTGTGAAGGATAATTTTGTGTTTAATTGCGACGTCTCCTCTTTCTTTACAATTAGTTCCTAAAGTCAGCAGCACAAATACTTTAGTACCCTTATTTTTTGTTGGTTTTTGTGTTGGAATGGACAGACTCATTGTGTTCAATGTGCGGCATTTTATAAGCGTGTTAATTTTCCCTAATTTAATGTGGAAAGGGAAAAAGTTGGAAGGGACTCTAGATGAGGAAAAAAATATATGAAGGAAACAGTTTTTTTACTTGACCTATGATGTGTAAGCAAGTAACTAACTAACTTAAGTGGGTCATTTCATTCCAGGGTCATTGAAAGCAATTTATGCCATTAAGCTTTTCTCTTACAAAAGAAAATCCCGTTTGGTCATAAGTAAAAGGAAGCCCATTTTGTAGAACTAACTAACTAACCAAACTACCAATATAACACTTTCATAGAAATGCTTTCACCGGATTCTCGCTTTTATTAACATACTGTAGTCATGTTTACAAGCATTATTTATGCACAGAGACCTCTACATTTTATATTCAGTAAAAACTGCAGTCCGACCTAAAAACTTGGTTAGTTAGACCTTCAGTTTAAAAATAAATTAATTTAAGTATTCATAGGGTGTAGTTGGAACTAACGGTCTGTGTCAAAAGCTTTTAACTTACCTTGAGTTAGTTAGCCACTACCAGCGCATTTCCGGCGTATTAAGTATACTGTGCCGCTACTTTTCTTGCAGTGCTCAACCTTGCTTTGTTCCTGATAGGCCAAAGGTATATAATAATAAGGCTTGTGAAAGCCACTGTGCAAAAATGTGCTCACACAGTGACTGTCAACGGCCATTCAGTGAGTCCCAAAGGGTTGCCGTATTTAAAAGTTGCTTTCCATGTATTTTACTTGTAAGCCTCTGGAGGTCTCATCACTTGTCTTTTCAATGATAATAATTGCCACTTAGCCATGCGACGAGCGCCACACTGGGTGAACACAAAGGTGAAAGTTTAGTTTCAAATTTGCATTAATTGCATACACACGAGGCCACACTACTATGTGATTAGAACATTTGCCTGTAAAAATCATTATCCCATCTTGGTTGTGCCTCCAAATTCCTGAGCAGAGATAATGAAAGACTTTTTCCTCGTCCTACTTTCCCTATTTTGTAGGGAGAAAAACTGGGGAATGAGCAATTAGCGTAGGCTGGTCTCATAAATGGACTTTCAGTTCATTTGTTATGGAAATTTATATGTAAAGATATCAGTTAAGACTACCAAAGTTAACTTTTTTGTATTTTTTCCAGATGAAGGCAAAAATGTATCCCTCCTGTGCAAAGTGAGTTCCCTCCCGGAGTCGACCCTAGAGTGGTGGTTTAATGGTCAGCCCGTGTCAAATTCATCGCTCAACATGGTGATGGAAACCCGGGACTCGTATGGCCACTTAACGAATCCTACACTTCAACAGTCCCATTTCAACCCAATGAGTTCGCACAGTACCCTGGACTCGACCCTATTACCAGTAGAGAGGAAAAGTGAACTGCTCATTTTGAATGCCACGACGGATGAGAATGGGACTTTCTCATGTGTGGCTCGAAATCCTGCCGGACTGGCCACAGCCAACTTCACTTTGCGAGTTTTGGCGTCTTCGGATTCTGACTTGTTTGAGGACTCTGGAGGAATCCCTTTCCTCATAGCTACATACCCCAATCTGTTCATAATAGTGCTAAGTACAGTGGCCGTGATTTTTGTGGTGATAGTGCTCCTAGTGATTTTCACATTGATTTGCAAGTGTTCTCGTGTGTGTGGTTGCCAGTGTGGGAAAAATAGTCAAGACCGAGAGAATTCTTCTTCTTGTTGTGATGACAGTGATCATCACCACGGTAACAATAGTCATTGCGTCCACTCGGGTAACAAGAAGGTCAAGTGCAAAGGGAATAAAAAAGGGAAGAAAGGATCCCGTCATCCCAAAAACGATGGGGATTCCAATGGTGGCTCAGGCGTTAGCGGGTTAGGCAATTGCCGTGGTAAAATGGACCGACATTTGTCTGACACAAGTACTCTAACTACGCATACCAAATCTAATGGGTCTGTTTTCCTATTGAGCACCAGTTCGGAACTGGGCGATTCAAATCCTGACCTCATTGAGGGTGTCAAACGTGTAGACAGCGATGGAAATGAAACGTGCTTTTCTCATTTCAACAGTTCGTCCCCAAATTGCTACTCTGGTGGGGGCAATAACAATGGTGCCCATTTGGGTCACCATCATCGGGCACATACGACAGACCAAGTGTTACTGCCCCCCACTTCTGGGGCAGAGATGGCTCAACTCCCTTCTCCACTTTCGTATCATCACCACTACGGGGCCACATTGCCCCATCCTAATTCCAGTAGTTCGCTCATGGGTAACAACAATGGGGTTTTGATGGAACCTCCACCATTGCACACTTATCCCATAGAGTATGGTTTACCCAAAAGTTTGAATGTGGCCACGTTGGTTCGCCGGTCGCCCTCCTATCCCGTACAACAGGGCAGTGCAGGAGCCCACGGAATCCCCACGTCCATTAGTAGTAGTAGCACCAACACATTGCCCCCCTCCTATGATCTAGCAAAATACCCCAAAGAGTATATCAACCCTCAACAATCTAGCATTAGTTATGTGTACCCTGAAGGTATGGGCACATTCTCTGGGCAGCTGATGTGCCCCACGGGGAATAAAAATGAATTCTACCCCGCGTATATTTTATCTCCGGAAGGCTATGTGACCAATTTTGCCGGCGAGGAGTACACTGTGGCTACTATGAGTGGAGTGAGCTATAGCATAGAAAACGTAGGGCCGCCCACTCCGTCTGTACCTGTACCTATAAATTGTTCCTGTGCGCCCATTCTAGAGGCAAGTGAGAGTGAGGAGAAAGTTGACGCTGAGGTTTCTACTCAGTCCGTCCCAACGCAAACTATGAGTGAGGCTGGGGCCACGGACAATGGACCCAATAATGTGTCCAAAAAAGCGAGTAATGTGGATACCATCACCAGTAGTAGTAGTAGCAGTAGCAATGCTAGCACTGCCATAGGGGCGAGTAATATCAATAATAAAAGTAATGTGACTGCGAGACTACAGCGCCAGTTGTCCACTCAGATAAATGAAAGTCCTGATGAAGGTTATGAAGATGAGAGTGCGGAAGGCACAGAGATCTGATAAATCATTACCGGTGTTTTCTTCTTGCTGCATTCAGTGCAGCACCAGTACCAGAAATCAGTCCCAATTAGATAGTTGTTGTTACATTGTATTTACTAACTAACCTAAAGGTTTTTGTTCTCAGTATAGGTTTCTGTCTGACTTTCAAATTATGAGGGGACATACTTCTAACTAACTAACTAAATGTATGTATTATGTATATTTATATGATAAGACTCGCAGTTCCTGTTTCTATAAATACTATATACATTTATTAAGGATGGCATAAGGTTATGTACAGTGAGCTATTGACAATGACTGAAAAATTTACTACAGAGCTAACTAATTAACTAACTAAATACAATCCCTATGTTGTTAGAGTGGTGTTGAGTACCTTATCCTATTTTTGAATGATTTAATTAGTTAGTTTGTGAGTGAACTTTTCACGTGCGCGTACATGTGTGTTGAAATTCCAGCAATAAAATTTTGGGTGCAATTATCAAATGGATGTAAATTGAGTTTGATAGAGAAATGTTCGCATTGTGTATGTGTAGAGGCTACTACTAGAGAAAAGTGTCAATGTTATTGTCCTGTTGTGTTATTTTGAATGAGAAGTTAAAATATGATGTTAGCATCCTGTATGTGTCTCAAATGAAATATTGTACATAGTTAGTCAACTCTGGTTAGTTAGATGTGGCTAATCATATAAGAGCTTGATATATACAGAAAATGTATAATATAGAATAATATCAAAACATGTGTAATTAGAATGTGCGCTTTGGATAAACTAACGTACTTTTGTATATGAATGTGTATGAACGAAATATTATACTTGTGAATCTTGCAATAACATGTTAACTAGGTTAAAAACAGTTCAGATGAGATATTAGGTAACGAATTTTTTTATGATGCGAATGAAAAGGTGTGTAAATAGTTGACAATTTTCGTTTTTTTTTTGTGTGTGGAGAGAGAAGCAGTAATAAAAATGAGATATTTCCTGTGGTTTTTTTTGTCTTTCAACGGAAACCACTGATTTGCTTCACCACATCATGAAGTCAGTCTTTCTATTGCGCTGGTAATAAAATTTGACTTGAGTGAGGGAGCAGTCATATGAAACGTAAAATTTGCACTACTATGTAGACATTTAAATGTGAAGAGGATCTTGAAAATTTGTCGTGTGATGTGAGCCACCAACTTAACGTACATTATAATAAAAGAAAGGGTCGTTTATTAAAAATTAGTCGTTAGTTAGTTAGGACAAGTATATCTGGCAGAATTGTTTTTTGAGCAATAATCATAAAAAAGTAATCGTCTGTATTCACCAAAGCACATCGACTCATACACACAGACAGAGTCTCGGGAAATTAAAGATAATTCATATATTTTATGGGGAGCTGTGTGATAAAGTGAGGAGGAGCAGTTGACTCAAGAAAGTGAAAGCACCCATACACACACAAAGGAATATAATTTTCAATCTTTTCTCATAAAAGTCTGGACCAGATGACTGACTTTGGTTAGAAAAATCTCATGTGTTACCAGTAAAAAAAGAGGAGAGGCTTAAATCACATGTTTGAAAACAGAAGAGTCAACTTTTTTTATGCAACTAACTATTTTGGCCATGGGTCACTCACAAATTGGTATCCCTGGACCCAATTTTAGCAACATTAAATTTTTCCCCTGTCTCATATTGACCTGTGAATTTATATTTTCCATTCAAAGTAACCTTTTACACTTGTCTTTTTGAACACATATTCAAACTTTTGTGTCTGTTAAATTGCTCCAGAATCAATAAAAATTCAGGTCACTGCTTTTATTCACTGGATTCAATGCACACCTCACTGATTCAAAGGATGGACCCGTGTCAAAATATTATTCTTTCGTCTAGAGTGCTTTTCCAAATCTCCTTGCGTGAAATACGATTTTTTTCAGGTTTGTCTAGTCCTAAAGTTTTACCTAAACTTTTCCAGGCCACGATCTGCGGTCGCATTAGGCTCACCACTGATTTTCACTGGAATTGGATTCAAGTTGCCAGATTTTTTGAGGCTCGTGCAGCTACATCAATTCATTTATTAGACAGGGGTTCAGATCAATTTCAGAGATTAACAATACGAAAAATATTATATGCCATTTCAGATTTCCAGGGAACACAGGTTGAGTGCAATCCATATAAGGCCATGTGACAACACGCGATAAATGGGACTGACCATGCGAGTTGTAGAGGACCAAGTGAGTTCGATTGATGCAATAAAACATGGGATGCATCTGTGTCCAAATTGAAAATAAGTGGCACATGTGGATTCCTCCCTTTTTTAAAGATAGGAACAGGAAAAAACATATAAGAGGGCGATTGGAAACTCACGTAATAATTTGTGTCAGCAATTTTTTCGTCTGCACGTTGCTCTCTTTTTAGAAGAATAAGGAAAAAATTTAACCGGATTTTACGTTTTAAAACTCGAAAATCAGAGCAAATCCTTCAAAGCTATTCAAAATTTACGACCAAGTTCAACAAATCATAGATATTTCCCAAAAAAATTAACATTGATTTTTTAGTGCCACTCTTCTATCGCCACCACATTGTATTTTGGCTCGTTTCAAATTGTAAGTATGACAAGCTAAACGTTATAAGCCCATACACTATACCTTCTATAGCGCTCGTAATAATAACGATAATAATCATAATAGTAGAAATGGATGGCTTTTCAAATATGATGATCATGCTGGTTCTTGAAAAATCTCATAATTGCACATGGAAAAAGGATTTCAATTTATCAACTGATGACCCCTTTCCAGTTGGACTAGGGAGAGTGGTCATTTCTTTTGTGAGAGCATTTAAAAAACGTGATCATTGGAAAATTCCCATTCCATTTCTACTAGAGAAAAATTGAAGGGTTTTCAAGCACTTTCACTGGATTGGAGCTTACACACTCGCCTCTAGTTGGGGGAATAAAAAAAAATCAATTGTTAGTGTAATAATGATGATGCTACTATTTTTTCTAGACATCCTTGCAAACAAGTGAAATCGGTGTACAAATAACAAAAGGACTGAATCCATTATTATTGCGTTGTTGCTATTTGTTCACTTTTGTCCCAGGTTTAAAACTTTTTGCACGCATTACATTTTTCACAAAGTTCTATTCAAAGTAACTATAAGGATTGTCAAGAAATTAACATTGCTTGAATATAACGATACTTGCGACTTGTTAAATCTGTTTAGAAACTTTCCAATGGCTGTTTATTAGTTCACTTATTTTTTACTTGTACCCGAGTATACTAGACAGTATTTTTTACAAGTGCCCAAGTAGACTATACTGTCAAAATGTATTATTATTATTAGGGCAGAAGAAGAAAAGAAAAGAAATCTTGAAATGATGATAGCAACGATCAAATTCTACGTGATACTATTGCACGCAACATTTTTCTCTATTACCCAACCCTCAGATAATTTTGAAGCATTGGAAACTTTTCATTAACTTTATTACACTAGGGTTTCTATACAAGAAAATACAAGCAAGAGAGAAAAGATGGTGAAAACACAAACTTTCTAAATGAATATGGCAACTTTACTTGCACATTTGTTTGCTGGAGAAAAAATCTGTGGAATGTGTTAAAAAGCCGTTTCTCTCAAAGGTCGTCTTCATCTACCCCATTCTTTCTCATTATCACGTTCTCATTTATTTCTCGCTCTTTTTTTTCCCTTTCACGCCACCATTTTATCCCCGGTTTTATGGACCCGGGCACCATGTGTTCTACGTGGCAGTGGGTATTCATTTTAAAAGTTTATTTCTTTTATCATCTCCACTGATCTGGCTGGCACGTGAAAATTGGATGCTTCTCCACCGTTTGTCATTTCATTAGCGTGTTCTGGTCGTTCTGGTAAACAAATGCTTCAACTCTCTCCCACACCTTTGGTCACAAGCACTGTTCTCAAAAATAGTTACTTATTCTCTATTCTGTTATCTATACTCATCTCCGTCGTGCACAAAATATTCCCATTAACTAACTAACTAACTATACAATGCCAATCAACAATCTATATGTATTTAAATACGTTGTAGGAGTGCAGTCATACACTGCACTGCCTCACTTATTAAACAAATAAACTATTGATGTTTGTTACTATTGTTAAAATTATATTATTTAAATTAGTCATAAAAACATGAAATGCATTATGTTAATC